>SPJK01000360.1_pt1 | contig 18114 bp, 15 predicted proteins | sample 3741771 | NCBI WGS metagenome assembly SPJK01 (sample SAMN10925997, study PRJNA522277) | cold seep metagenome | isolation source: Elba SIP-enriched marine methane seep metagenome, extraction at timepoint T2 | place: Italy: coast of Elba, Mediterranean Sea
CGAAGCACTCGCGACCCTCGTCGTCAACAAGCTCCGCGGCACCCTCAAGGTCACCGCCGTCAAGGCACCGGGCTTTGGTGATCGCCGCAAGGAAATGCTCCAGGACATCGCCACCCTCACCGGCGGCACCGCCATCATGTACGAGCTCGGCATCGACATCGAGAAGCTCGAGCTCAACGAGCTCGGCCGCGCCAAGAAGGTCACCGTCTCCAAGGACAACACCATCATCGTCGAAGGCGCCGGCTCCGGTTCCGACATCAAGGGCCGCATCGACATGATCCGCGCCCAGATCGAGAACTCCACCTCCGACTACGACCGCGAGAAGCTCGAAGAGCGCCTCGCCAAGCTCGCCGGCGGCGTCGCACAGGTCAATGTCGGCGCAGCCACCGAGGTCGAAATGACCGAGAAGAAGGCCCGCGTCGAAGACGCACTCCACGCCTGCCGCGCCGCAGTCGAGGAAGGCATCCTCCCGGGTGGCGGCACCGCCGTCCTCCGCGCCCGCCGCGCACTCGAAGCCATCCGCAAGAAGGCCACCGGCGACGAGCGCATCGGGATCGACATCGTCCACCGTGCAGTGTCCGCCCCCGTCAAGCAGATCGCCAAGAACTGCGGGCTCGACGGCTCGGTCATCGCATCAAAGGTCGAGGAGAACGACGATAACACCTTCGGGTACAACGCCCTCACCCACGAATACGGCGACCTCGTCGCCATGGGTGTGATCGTCCCCACCAAGGTCGAACGCGTCGCCCTCCAGAACGCCGCCTCGGTCGCTGGCCTCCTGCTCACCACCGAAGCCGCGATCGTGGAGATCAAGGACAAGCCCGTGGGTGCTGGGCACTCGGGCGAGGACTTTGATTACTAAACAGCACCTATTGCCAGTGTGAAAGCATTGGCAATGGATTATGATATTGGTAGATAAAGAAGTGGCACTTAATCAATTGGAGATGCTGCTTCAGCAATCCGATACTGTCAAACAGAAGAAGCGATTCTCGCCTGAGTTCAAGAAGTGGCAGCGGGATGTGTCGGCTGCATTTCGCCATGTATTTGGTGAGCAATCAGCGCGTGTCACAGACTTTAATGGCATAGGGTATTCCTTGAGAATGTATTCAGGCAGCACGCCTGATTACGAATTCGAGGAGGCGTTTCAAAGAGGCATGGACACAGCTGTGGCATGTGTTGAATCTGCTGTAGATGAAGTCAAGGTCTTTGGCAGTTCAGTAGAAACCCAATTGGTTCAAACAAATAAATGCGAGACTGATCGCGCGGCAGATCCTAAAAAAGTGTTTGTTGTGCATGGTCGAAACGAAGTTCTTCGGCAAAATCTTTTCAGTTTTCTAAGATCGATCGGTTTGCAGCCTATTGAATGGAGCCAGGCTGTCGGCGCTACTGGGACTGGGGCGCCATATGTCGGGCAGGTTCTGGATGCAGCAATGGGTATTGCGCAGGCTGTTGTTGTGCTTTTGACTCCTGACGACGAGGCAAAGCTCCGGGCCCCATTCATTAAGAAAACTGATCCGCCATATGAAACCGAACTCACATGTCAAGCCAGGCCGAATGTTTTGTTTGAGGCGGGCATGGCGTTTGGCCGTTTCCCTGAACAAACTTTGCTGGTAGAGATTGGGGAGTTGCGTCCTTTCAGCGATGTAGCAGGGCGTCATGCCGTGCGGCTTACTAACTCATCTCAGTCACGACATGATTTTGCATTGAGACTTGAGACTGCGGGGTGTGCTATTGATCTATCGGGATCAGACTGGCACACTATTGGAGATTTCGACGTTAAGCAATGTGATAGAGTGCAGCCTGGCGTTATCCCAGCCGAGGCTGAGCAGTCATAATTGAAGGGCCAGGTACTTGGTGCCCTTCTTCTGTTCATCCGTGCCGGGTGCCCTGCTTACGCGCAGCTTAAGCAGGTTGGATGGGTCTAGATCATGCTTAAACCCCGACTGCGTCAGGGCGTAAGCATGGCACCCGGCCAAAGGCGGACAACCCATGCCCTCCAACCAACCTGAGCGCAGATCATCTTAAATCCTCAGCTCGTAACCCCGAAGGAGACTCCGTCTCCATCGGGCCACCCTTTCGTCTGCTCCACGCTCTCCGCGTTGAAACCAACGCCGCATCCTCTCCCCGCCCGTCCCGGTACACCCCACCGGGTCGAAGTTCTCTCACGCAGGAAGGAAACCACGATGCACCCCACCCCACGAACCATGATGTTGATCTCATTGTCCGCAGCGGCGGCCCTGCTCCCCGCGTGCACCACGACCACCACAACCACAACGGACACCCGCGCGATCGCGGATGAACCCTGTCTCCTCCGCGCCCGTCTCGATGCGTACGGCTCACTCACCAAGGATCAGCTCGTCCCGCTGCTCCATTCCCCTGAAGGCCGCGAAACCCTCGCCCGGTTCGCGGACGAATACGACACGGTGTTCTACGACGGGACCAGCCGGTACGCCCAGATCGTGAGGACCCAATCGAGCACCGAGATCCCGGTTCTGACCTTCTACTTCGGTTGGCAGCACCCCGACTACACCTACACCCGCCGCATCATGTTCATGGAGAATACGATGGCTGACACCTTTGATGTTGATTTCGACACCGACTCGATCCGTGTCCAAGTCACCGCGCCGGATCAGGACCCGCGTGCGTACACCCTCGATTGGAACCCGGACGCCATGGCCCCCTGGGGGTACATCCACACCAAGTCCGATCGCATCACGCTCAATCACTGACCGCCGAAGGCGGGCTACCAGGTGCCCCCTTCCCTGCACGCGCGCGATCAATCCCCATCGAGCCGCCGCGCCACATAGAACCCGTACGAGTACCACGCCCCGTACGCGCGATACAGCCGGATCTCCTCACGCTCCGCGTCCACGACCCGCCGCGCATCCGCGTGCCCGCCGTGCCGATCGAGGAACGATTCGAACCCACCCTCCAGCGGCTGGTAGTAGTTCGCCTCCCAGCACGCCGTCGGCAGCATGAAGTACCCCAGCACCCCATACCCCGCCCGCTCCAGCGCCCGCACATTCTCCGACGCTTCGCGGATCCCCGGGTACTCCCGCGTCCAGTGCGCCTCGATCTCCGCCGGGCGCGTGGGCGTCGTCCAAGTCAGCTCCGACACCGCTATTAACCCGCCCGGCCGCAGGAAATCTCGCCACGCCGCGATCCCCGCATCGAACCCCATGTTGTAGATCGCCCCTTCCGACCAGATCAGATCCAGCGACCCGGGTGCGAACCCCAGCGATCCCATATCCCCCTCACGCACCTCGACCCGATCACTCACGCCATGTGCGGCTGCCCGCTCGCGTGCCCGCTCGACGAATGCCCCCATCGCATCAACCGCCACGATTTGTGCGTGCTTGAAGTGCTTCGCCAACTGCACCGCCGATGCTCCTGTCCCGCACCCGATGTCCGCAATTCGCAGCGCATCATCGGCCGCCAACCCCGTCATCGCGATGGCCAGGTCTGTCTGCGCCACACTCCCCGGACCCTGCCTCGGGTTCCGAAGATGCAGATCAACAATCAACTCAAGCTCATCCATAGCAAAGCAGTCTAACACACCGGGTGCCGTGCAGGCGGGTACCCGACAGAGCCGTCCCCTCTTCTCACCCCTCCCGCAGAATCTTCTCCATCTTGCGTCCTCGCGCGAGCTCGTCGATGAGTTTCTCCATCTGCCGGCACTTCCGCGTCAACGGCGTCTCGATCTCCTCGATCCGATACCCACAGACCACCCCCGTGATCTCCTTTGCTTTGGGGTGCATCTTCGCGCGTTTGAAGAACTCCTTGAAGGTGGTCTCTTCATCGATCTGATCCTGGATCTCCTGCGGGCTGAACCCCGTCAGCCACCCGATGACCTCGTCGAGTTCTTCCTCCGTCCGCCCATTCTTGACGATCCGGTCCAGGTAGAGCGGATAGATCTTCCCAAAGATCATTTCGGCAACTCGTTTATCGTGCTCAGGTGTTGTGGTTGGCATGGGTTATCCCTTCTCCTTGATGATCGCGGCGATCTCGTGCCTCTGTGCGCTCCGGTCCCTTTGTCAGATTGCTGGGCGTGGTGTCGCTCATAGCATGTAATTATATGGTGGCAGGGGCCGGCCCAGATATTTACTAGAGCAAGCTTGAGCGATGCCGTCCCTGCTCTGCTGTGCTTTGCTCCGATGACTCTCAATGACATCACTGTCTCCTGCTCAGCAGGGCGATGCCACGATCGCTGAGTATACCAGATTCAGGGGGCATTCAGTGATCATGAATTGGTCCGGGCGTGCTCACGTGCTGGAAAATTGGTCCCGAGTGATTGCTGTCGCTTTGCAGGCGGGTGCTCATCACATGTTTCCGACTTCAGTTTGTGAAGAAGATATTTATAGTTGTGCGATTTAGTCCCAGTTTGGCGGCGATCTGTCCTTAATCTGGCGTGCGTGTGAATTCATCTTGACGCCTGTTTCACGTCTTTGTAGGATAACAAAACGCACGGTATGTTAGGGGACGTGCGATTAACATCATCTTTCGGAGACCGTGTTCTATGACGATGAACCAGCGTGTAGTGCCATCCTTTGGGGTGGCAGTTGTTGTGTGTTTAATTCTTTTCGGGTGCTCTTCCACTCAGGACGCTAGCTCGGGGCTAGAAGGCGAGGGCGGCACGCACGAAGTGCGGTTTGGTGATCCGCCTGCAAACATGGTGGTCACGGAGCTTGAGGACGATCTGATTGCGATGATGCTGGGCAGCGATGAGTCGACGTGGCACGTTCAGGAGCACGAAGACTTCTGTTGGGCGGCGTGTATGCAGACACTGCTCCGGTTGCATGGGGCTACTCAGGTGCCGACCCAACAGGATCTCTGGGAAGAGAACGTAGCCAATCCGCTCTTTGAATCGGATCGTGAGGCAGCAACATTCGCGGAGATCCGTCACACCCTTGCTCCAGGGTATAGGGAAAAGATGGCTGGCTACGTCGTCCTCGATGCGCTCGATACAACGAGCCTCACAGATCTAGTGCGCGAACTCGCGTCGGGGCAGGCGGTGATTGTGGGCCTGCGGGATGATCGTGAGGACGATATGGGGCATGCTTACGTTGCTTATGGGCTCAAGTACCGCGAATCTGAGGACAAGGGCGTGAGCTTCATGCAGGGTGTTAAGGCGATCGGGAATGCTGCCGAGAGCTTTACGAACACGCTCACCGGGAAGTCGGGGAAAGAGGAGAAGGTCGATCTCTCGAACAAGCACACGGCTGTCGCGGTGTATCTCTTTGATCCCGAGAAACCCAAGTTTGGCGGCGGTCTGAAAGAGAAGTCGATCGAGGAGATCTCGGGGACACTCGACTTCGCGATCTCGATGGAGTCGGCGGACCGGTTCCTCTCAGAGCAGCTTGCGTGGCTCATGGAGTTTGACGATGGGCCCGGGCTCTATGTCCGGAACCCGTTCGATCACAACGGCAAGCCGACATCGAAGAACACGATCCAAGTTTCCGCGGATTAACCTGATAGATTGGAGTATTTGATGAGAAGCTATCTCTTTCTTGTAGTGTCGATCTGTGCGTTGCTGGCTTCTTCTGCTGGTTGCGGTACAACCTACGGGAGCAAGCGTGTCAGCACATCGGTCAGCGTCACCCCGGATCGCAGCAGGGTGTACATCATTCTTGACGAGATTTGGAATGCGAACGGTGGTGAGGAGATGATTCATAACACGTCGCTCCTGAAGAACTACCAGGTTGGTATGTCGCCGGTGAAGAAGCATGTGAAGGCCAACCGCTTGTATGTAATTGTCGCGGTGAATGAGGACACCGGTGAGTTCGAGTGGTCGAAGCAGACGATTTCGAAGTCAAACAGCAAGTTCACGCTTCAGATCCCGTGATGTATTTCAGTCCCATTAAGCTTGATCCCGAAGGTCCGGTCAGTTCAGGATCTTCTGATTCTGGTGTTCAGGGGGATGGATCAGGCGATGCTAGTGGGTTCTGGGCGGGCGTCGTGCGCTCGTGGCATTCGTTTTGCCTTTGGGCTCGGCGTCGGCGGTTATGGTCTAAGCTGAGCGGGTATTTGGTAGTCATCTTTGGGTTGCTGCTGGTGACGCGTGTTCTTCGGGAGTTCGTCGGGTCGATCCCGGTGGTGCCGACCAAGATCTCAGTGGCGCTCTTGAGTCTGAGCATGCTTCTGGCGATTCTGGTGTACCGACAGACGCTGTGTTTCCTGCAGCGTCACGAGCTTGAGCAGCGGGACCGGGTGAACCGTCAGCGCAAACTCACGCTTCAGTCCGGGATCGATGCTGTCTCGGAGCCAACACGTATTGCGCGTGAGCGTCACTGGCGTTCTCAGCGTGCGACGCTCTGGGGTGTCATTGCTGCGGGGTTCCTCGTGACATACATGTTCGGGATGATGCTCGCTGTCCGTGATGCGAACGTAACTGGAGATTCGGAGACGGAGGAGACGATCGGTGTTGTTGTGCCGTTTGTGCTTCCTGCGGTGACGAAACAGAAGATTGCCGATATGCGTAAGACATCAACCGAACCGATCGACGACATCCTCACAGACGATGGCGGTTACTTTGCGGAGTTTCTTCCTCTGGAGTACCCGGGGTACATCTACGCGACGGTCATTCCGTTGTACGTACTGTATGCGATCTTTTGTATGACGATCACGCGATCGTGCGCGTACCTTGTGGCGCCGCATCCCAGGATGATCTCACCCGCGGGTAAGCCGGGCCAGGAGATGGAGATTGGTCCGGCGGATCCGGGTGGGAAGGACGGGCCGGGTGGGACGGATGGGGTTGATCTCGTCCTCGAGGTCATCGACGAGTTTGCGGTCTAGCACCAGGTCTTGCCGGGATAGCCTCGTCTCTGGTATGATGCGCGTATGAAACCGATCATCGTTTCCGAGACTATCAACGCCCCGATTGAGCGGGTCTTCCAGATCGCATCCAACATCCCCGACGCCGCGGAAACGATCGAGGGAATCACGGCCATCGAAACCCTCACGGAAGCACCGCCCGCAGCGAACAACAACGGCGTCGTCGGGTTGGGGTATGCGTGGCGCGAGACGCGGATCATGTTCGGGAAACAAGCGACAGAGGACATGTCAATCACGGCGTGGAACCCGCCCGAGTCGTATGTTGTGGAAGCACGATCCCACGGGTGTCATTACCTGACAACGATCTCGTGCGATCGGGTGGATGATCAGACGACCCTGATCACGATGGACTTTGGCGCGACGCCTGAGACCTTTGGTGCGAAGGTGATGATGAAGATCTTCTCGTTCATGACGAAGAAGCTGACCCAGTGCCTCGCGGATGATTTCCGTGACATCAAAGCGAAGGCCGAGTCTGCGTAAGGTTTTTTCCGCGCATCATGCTGACATGTAGTTTCTAGAATTTACTCTTGTGTGTTTCGCGTTGTGAGATTAAGTTGTTTAGATAGAGCAGCGAAATGGACTATTCGCGGCCGGGTCTCATCGCACCATCTCATATCCCAGACGCGAGGAGTACACCGATGCAATGCAAAGTCACACTAGCACTGGGCGCGATCGCTCTGTCTGCACTTACAGCAAGAGGACAATCGTTCAATGTCGAGTTCGGAACGGCGGGCACGGCGCCCAATGCGAGCTATGCGGGAGTTGGCTTGGGTGGGGTGTGGAACTCGTTCGATTCGATGCCAAACTTTGAGCGGCTCGCGTTGGTTGGGTTGGACGGTCAGCCTATCGCGGCGGACATCATGAACATCGGGTTCGATGTGATCGAGTCGGCGGATATCGCGGGAACGAGCGGCGATGATGCCGCGCTGCTTGATGATTGTTTCACGTCGTTCAACGACCCGATCGATGGGTGCCTGTTCATGCGTTTTCTTGAGCCGGGTGAGTATCGCGTGATCATGTATGGGATTGCGCCGGATGATGTGTCGTTGTTGTCGCGCTTGCGGATCGATCAGAACACGGAGGACCCGGTTCTCGTCGGTGGCTCGTGGTCGGGAGCGCATGAGCAGGGCGTGACGTACATGTCGCAAATCGCAACGGTTGGGGCGGACGGGCGATTGGATATTCATTCTGGGTTGCCCAGCGGGAACATCAGATCGGTGTGTAATGGTATTCAGGTCGTTCAACTCCCCCCGCATTGCCCTGCGGACCTGACGGGGGATGGGGTGCTCAACTTCTTTGATGTGAGCGCGTTTCTTAATGCGTACACCTCGATGGATCCGATCGCGGACTTCTCGGGCGATGGTGTGTTCGATTTCTTCGATGTCAGTTCGTTCCTGAACGCGTACAACGCGGGGTGTCCCTGATTGTCTCGTGCGGGGATCTGGGCTTTTCTGCGGATTTGATGCGTGAAACTCGTGATTTGAGGGTTGGCAGCGGTGGGCGATCCGTGGATAATGGGTGAAACCTGTTCGCGCCTTGTGCGGATAGACCACGACGCCGATTCCGGCTGGAGAGACCCGATATGACGACGATGAACTTCTGTGTTGCTGCTCTGTTGGCGGCGTCTGTTGCCCCACTTGCTTATGGGCAGGTGTTTGAGTATCCGGAGGGGGCGGAGGTTCCGCGTTCGATGACACCTGCCGAGGAGGCGTACGTCACGCTCAACCCGATCCAGGCGGTGCAGTCTCGTGGCGCGGCACCGATGGGACTGGTGCGGACCCCGGGGGAGTATGAGCCGGCGGAAGGGATCATCATGGCGTGGGAAGGGTCGGCGTCATGGAAACTGATCCTCGCGCAGATGACTCGTGAGATTACGACGACGGGTGATGCGAAGGCGTTTATCTTTGTTGACTCGGCGTCTGAACGCACGAGTGCGATGAACGATGTCGCGGCGCAGGGCGCGGATATGTCAAAGGTTCAGTTTGAGATCAAGCGCACGGACACGATCTGGGCGAGGGATTATGGGCCGAGGTATATCTTCCTCGGGTCACAGCCGGATGGGACGGGCGGCGTGCGGGCGATGGTTGATCACACGTACAACCGGCCTCGTCCGAATGACAACTCGTTGCCGTCGTATTGGGCGAACGTGCGGGATGAGCCTTACTTTTTGATCCCGTTGGTGCATGGTGGTGGGAACTACCACCTTGAGACGGGTAACCCCGCGGGTGTTGGGCACGCGACGCGTTTGATCAACAATGAGAACCCCGGGTTGACGGAGATGGAGATTGTTCAGCACTGGAAGGATTACCAGAATCTGGACACGACGTTGTATACGCCGTACCCGTCGTTTGTTGATAGCACGCAGCACATCGATATGTGGATGATCGTGCTCGACGACGACAAGGTGATGATCTCGGAGTGGGTGAACGAGCCCAGCGCGTCTTGGGCGGTGACTTCGGATGATGCGGCTGCGGACTTTGCGGCACGGGGGTTTGAGGTGTTCCGGGTGCCTGCGGTTCGGTCTGGTGGTACGCACTACACGTTTACGAACGCGGTGATCTGCAACGATCTGGTGTTGGTGCCCCGGTACACGAATAGCACGGCGGCGCAGTTCAATGACGATGCCTTGGCGGTGTGGGAGTCGGCGTACCCGGACAAGACGATCGTGCAGATCAACTGTCAGGCGTTGGTGACGTCTGCGGGCGTGATGCACTGCATTGTGAAGCACGTGCCTGGGCCTGCGAATGGTGCGGCGCCGGGTGTGTACATGACGAGCCAGAACGATGGGGCGGTGCTTGATCCGGGTGCAATGGTGACGACGACTTGGTTGTATGACTCGCCCGATGGGGTCGTGGATGCGGATCTGTTGTTGTCCACGGATGGTGGGGCGACGTTCCCAACGGAGATCGGCGTAGGCTTCGATGCGAGTTCGGGTGCGTTCGAGTGGAGCGTGCCTGATGTTGGGACGAGCGATGCACGGCTTCGGTTGGTGATCCGCGATGGTGACGGGGATGAATCGTTTGATGATTCAGATATGTCGTTCACGATCACGGGTAATGCGTGTGCTGTGGATCTGACGGGCGATGGTGTGTTGGACTTCTTTGACGTGAGTGCGTTCCTCAATGCGTACACGGCGATGGATCCGGCAGCTGATTTTACAGGCGACGGCGTGTTCGATTTCTTCGATGTGAGCGCGTTCCTCAATGCGTACAGCGCGGGGTGTCCTTGAGTTGATGCGGGCGGGTTGATCGCGTGTCTACAATCTTGCTTCATCAAGAAGGAGATTGAGCATGCAGACGCGTCCACTTGGGCAATCAGGGATTGAAGCATCGGTCGTGGCCATCGGCACATGGGTCATGGGCGGATGGATGTGGGGCGGCGCGGACGAGCAGGACTCGATCGACGCGGTGCACGCGGCGATCGACGAGGGGATCTCGTTGCTTGATACGGCGCCGATCTATGGGTTTGGGCATTCGGAGATCGTCGTCGGCAAAGCGATCAAGGATCGGCGCGACAAGGTCGTGCTCGCGACGAAGTGCGGGATGGTGATCAATGCGCCCGGTGGGCGGAGCGTTGGTCGATCCACCGCGGCGGGGCCGAGTGAGCACGGGCACCTTGAGATCAAGATCTACAACCACCCGGACTCGATCCGTCACGAGGTGGAGTTGTCGCTCAAGCGATTGCAGACGGATTACATTGATCTGTACCAGACGCATTGGCAAGAGGAGGACACCCCAATCGAAGACACGATGGGGGCGTTGGTGCGTTTGAAGGAGGAGGGCAAGATCCGTGCGATCGGGGTGTGCAACGCGACGCCTGAGATTATGGATCGGTACCGGAGTGTTGGTCCCTTGGATTCGGATCAGGAGCAGTACTCGATGATCCATCGCAAGATGGAGGGCGGGTCGTTCCAGGGTGAGGATGGGCTGCCTGATCAGATGGGATACTGCGCGGACAACGATGTCGCGATGTTGGCGTACTCGCCGTTGGTGCTCGGGTTGTTGACAGGCAAGGTTGGCCCGGATCGGGAGTTCCCGGATTCGGATCTTCGGAGCAGGCAGAAGCGGTTCAGCAAGGCAAATCGTCAGAAGATCGCGGATTTGCTCGCGCAGTTCGCGCCTGTTGCGGACAAGCACGGGTGCTCGATGGCGCAGCTGGTGATCGCGTGGACGGTTTCGCAACGCGGGATGACGCACGCGCTGGTTGGGGCGCGGACCCCGGAGCAGGCGCGGGACAACGCGGGCGCGGGTCGGATCGTGCTGGACGATGAGGACCTGGCGTTGATGAATGGGTTGGTGCGGAGCGACGCGACGGCGTTGGAGCTGTGATCGTGTCAGAACCTCGATTGATTCATCGTCGCGATCTGGACGCGTATCGGCGGTTGCGTGTTGCGATGCTGGACGAGGCGCCGTGGGCGTTTGCGTCGTTACCGTATGTTGAACTTTCGAGTCATCCGAGCGTGGTGAAGCAGTGGCTGGACGATCCGGGCAATGAGCTTGTAGTGATCGATCACCCGGACAAGGACGGCGAGCTCGCGTCGGCGGTCGGTATCCAGCGCGAGACGAAGCCTCAGTTTCGGCACAAGGCGGTCGCGTGGGGTGTGTACACCCTCCCGGAGTATCGCGGGCAGGGGTTGGGCGAGGCGGCGATGCGTCATGCGATCGAGGTGGCGCGTTCGTGGAACGGTGTTGAGACCCTGCTCTTGCATGTCACGGGGGTTGCCAAAGAGGCGATCGAGTTGTATACATCGATGGGTTTCGAGGCGTGGGGTGTGGAGCCCGATTGCGTGCGATTGCACGGCAAGTCGTACGACGTGCATCGCATGCGATATGTGCTCAGGTGATGTCGGTAATTACGGACACCCTGCCTGGAACGCGACGATGAACGCGGTGACGTCGAAGAAGTTGAGCTGTTCGTCGTTGTTGAAATCAACGGAGAAATCTTCGGCGGTGAAGCGCTGGATGAACTCTGTGACGTCGAAGAAGTCGAGTGCGCCGTCGTTGTTGTAATCAATGGCGCAGGGGAGTGAGCATCTATCGAAGGAGTAGGTGCGGAGACCCGCGTCGCCCGCGGCGATGTAGAGGGTGTCGTTGTCCTTGATGAACTCACGGAAACGGATGACCGGGCCACCCTGGGTCATCCCCGATGGGATGTGAGAGATCACAACGGGGGCGAAGATGTTGGTGTTGTCGTAGATCGTGAAACCGCCCGAGCTTGCGGCGAGGTAGAGCAGGTTGTCCTCAATCATGATGTCGTAGGCGAATGCGATGCTTGTGCCGTTCTTTGTCGTGACGTCTGCGTCAAACTGGGCGAGCTCGATTGGGTCACTCGGGTCAGAGATGTCGAGGATGCGGTACCCGTTGTCGTACTCCGCAGTGTAAAGGAGATCACCCACACGCTCGGCGGTGAGGTAGTTGGGGAGCTCTCCGCCGTGGGATTCGAGGGTTGATTGCAGGGTCATCTGCGTTGGGTCGGTGATATCGATGATGTGGGCTCGGTTGTTCGAGCAGACGAACGCGATATCGCCGAGGATGGTGATGCGCTGAGGTGCATCGTTGATTGGGAGGTTCCCGAGCATGGTGAGCGATCGATCGGGGTTGATGGCGTATGAAATGACCCCGTTGCGTGAATCAGCGACAAGAGCGAGACTGTTCTCGATATCCATGTCGATATCACGTGTGCGCTGAGGGAGGGTCAACCCTGTGTCGTACGACGCGATGAGGACGGGGTTGTTTGGGTCGGCGTATTCGTACTGGTTGAGTCCAAATGTATCGTCCGCGACGAAGAGTGTTGTATCGAGCGTCGCGATCCCCTGACTCATACGGGTTTGGGATGGCGAGGGGGCATCGCCTAGGGGGAGTTGCGTGATAGGGTTGGTGATGTCGATGGCGGACACAGCACGAGCGGATGGTGTGAGGCGTTCGGTTCCGAGGAACGCGATGTTATCCATCATCGCGATGTAGGTTGCGGGCCCGGTGGTCTGGATCGATGCGATGGGGTTGGTGGGGATCTCGTAGATCGCGAGGGTGTTCTCGCCGAGGATGACGAAGTAATCGTCGAGTTGTCGGATGAGGCGAGGTTGCATCATCCCATCGTCCGAGTCGAATGAAGCGACGGTGACGGGTTCGCCCAGGACGGGGTTGATGACATCGAGTGTGTCTTCGAATGAGGTTGCGTAGATGAGGCCAGAGCGGATGGTTGCATCCTGTATGGAGGGGAATGCGATGTTGTTGATCAGGAGGGATGATCGGTTGGGGACGTCGAGTGCGTATTGGATGCCATCGTCGATGGAGATGAAGTAGGGTGTTTCGTACCGGAACGTCTCAGGGTCGAGATAGTTGATGACTCCGATGTTCTCATTCGCGAGGTTTGGTACGAGCGGGTTGGAGATGTCGTACTGGCTTAGGTCCGCGGTATAGAGGGTGTTGCCTTGGACGTAGGTTGGGTCGAAGTTGAATGGGTACGCCATGTCGTACCGGTCGATCCCCGGCGCGAATGGGCGTTGGATATTGAGTGCGTACTCGTTGAGGAAGATGTGTGAGTCTGAAAGGGTGAGTGCGTCATCATTGAATAGAGGGAAGAAGCGTCTGAACCAAGGGTCAGTTTTGTCCTCGATGTTGTAGATCGCAAACTGGTTATAGTTCTGACGGAGGTAGGCAGCATCGCCGTTGATTGTGATGCTGTGAGGGAAGAACTGAAGCTCGATCCGGCTGAGGAGTGTGGGTTGGGTTGGGTCTGAGAGATCGACGATTGAAAAGTACCCTTCAAAATCGTCGAAGATGTACGCGAAGTCACCATCGATTGTCATGAGGGATGGGTTCTGGAATCCGCTGAGTGATCCGATGATCTGAGGTGGATCGCATGTGATGATTGGGTCTTCATCCGCGAGAAGGGCGCAGTTGAGCGCCAGGATGGGTGTGAGTGCGATAATCATGTGCGTCTGTATCATGCTGGTATCGTAAATGAATGCATGAGCATGAACAAGACCCAAATGTGATATTGGGTTGGGACATAAAAAAGACGCCCGAGGTTCGGGCGTCTTGGTGCCTGGAATGGCATTTGGGATGGTGTTCAGCGTCGGGTGATTATGGGCAGCCCGCGTTGAATGCTGCGAGGAACGCGGAAACGTCGAAGAAGTCGAAGTTGCCGTCGCCGTTGAAGTCGGCGGATGTATCCATCGCGTTGAATGCGGTCAGGAACTCGGAGACATCGAAGAAGTCGAGGTTGCCGTCGCCGTTGAGGTCGGCGGGGCACCCTGCGTCGCAGTTGACGACCTGGAGGTTAACCGCGTCGATGCCTGCTTCGACGATGGAGCCGCCGTCGTTATCTTCTGCGATGAATCGGATACGGAACTGGTCGTTGGGGGTGAACCCTGCGATGGTTCCGAGCGAGTAGCTCACGGCGTACCAGCCGCCGGCGGATTGTGGATCGTTGACGCCGAGCGTTTCGAGGGTGGACCATGATCCGCCCGCGTTGTCGGAGATCTGAACCACGAACTCGTCGTCGACTGCAGAGTTGCCCGCGTTGTTGAACCAACGAGCGTAGGAGATGATGGAAGCACCCGAGGCGTCCATGACCGGTGAGGTAAGGGTGACTTCACCGTTGTCGACGTCGGAGTTGCCGTCAACGTTGTCGGTGAGGTAGCACTGTCCTGATCCGTCGTAGTCGGATGTTGGATCAGCGCGATCGCCGCCACCGATGGGGGTGCCGCGTGTCCACTGGCCGTCGGATGCGGTTGCGGACGTGGTCCATCCTTGGTTGGATTCGAAGTTGTCATCGAATGCAACGAGGGGTGCTTCAACCGCAGAAGTGAGCGAGTAGCTCGACGCGGGTGCGCCCTGAGGCTCGGTCTGGGTGAACCCGGACAGGGTGTCCGCGGTGAAGTAATACAGGACCTGCGATCCACAATCGGAGCTCGGGAGATCCGCAGCAAAGGTGTTGCCGCCGGTGCTGCTCATTGGGAATGGTTGGAACCCGGACCCTGTATCGACCATGAGGGTCGGGGTTGCAGGGTCGAGCGATCCTGCGACATCGGTGAAGTCCGCGGAGACGGTGGTGCCGCCGTTGGGGTTTGCGAAATCAGGGACCGCGACTGGTTCGATGTCGATGAGTGTGAGTGGTGGTGCGGGCATGTTGCGAGCACCGAACCCGCCGTCGATTTCGAAGTAGTGCGGGGTGCCGTTTCCGATGTCCGCGTCGTCGTCATCGAGCGTGAGGTAGTCAATCGTCATCTGAGGGGTAATGGTTTCACCCGAGTGAAGGAAGATCGAGTTGACAGCCCAGCTCATGAGAAGTTGCTGGTAGTCGTCAGGTTCGGTGACAACGAGCAGGTTACGGGTTCCCCAGACCGCGCCGGAGTAGACGGGGGCACATGCGTGCACGCCCGAGCAGGGGTAGTCCAGGTTCTGGTTCGCGGATCGGAGTGCGCTCCCGCACGATCCGAAGAACCCGATTCCGAGATCTGGGTTGTCGAGGATGATGACGGACATGACGTCGCCGGTGCCTTCGCCGTACTGGCCTTGGCCGGAGCCGCCAGCGGAGACGAGGTGGTGCCCGTATTCGTGATGAACAACGGAGGACCACCCGGTGTTGGGGTTAGACGAGCCTGAGAGGCAGTAGTTGGTGGTATCGAGCGTTGGATCGTACCACGCGTTACCTGGGCAGAACCCGTCGGTGCGGTTGACGAAGACTTCCATCTCGGTCCCATCAACGAGCGGGTATGAGGGGTTTGCTTCGAGGACCCAATCGCGGATGCGGTTGGACTCAACGTAGACGTTCACCTCTGAGCGGACCTGCTCGGAGTTGTTGAGCGAGTTGAAGAGGATGTTGATGGGGTTGGAAGGATCCGCGGTTACGGATTCCATGGTTTCCGACCCAAGGAAGTTGTTGATGTTGAACCATTGCCCGTCGAGTTCCGCGTCGATGGTGACGTTGCCCGAGCCGCCGTTGGGGATGGTGTAGTTGCCATCAACATCGGTGATTGCGGACCCGCCGCCTTGGAGCGAGACGTTGAGGTAGGGGAGTGGCTGCATGATCTCGTCTTCGCAGATGTCCGCGGCGGGGCCGTCGGATGCGAGACCTGAGATGTTCCCTGTTGCATCGATCGTGCAGATCAGCGAGTCAGAGTGAAGAATTTCACCCGTTGTCGCGTCGGTGATCATCTGGATTTTTTCGTATCCATCGACGTCAAGGATGGTGACGTCCGCAACAACTGGTGCAACGGGGTTCTCTTCGTTGCCCGCGTAGATGACGCGATCGGTCGACCAGATCTGGATGTCTCCGTTGAACTGGTTGTTCGCGATTGCGAGGAGGTTGTTGTGGTTCGCAGCGGCGCGAGCGATGACGGGGTCCGCGTTGAATGCGCTGAGGTCGAAGAGCTGCGAGCTCGCGAGGACGAGCGGGTTGCCTTCTTCGTTGCGTGTCAGGAGAACAAGCTTTGAGCCGTACACGGGGAGCCCGTCACGTGTCTGGGTGAAGTACGTGGCGGTGAACTTGTAGGTATCGGTTTCCTTCTGGTACATGACGGGCATGGTGTGGCGACGATCCTCGAAGGGTCCTTCGGGGACGAGTTCTGCCGCGTCTATGCCCCACATGTCGGCGTGCTGGGCGACGAAGGACTGGACGGATTGGGCTGCGGTTGCGCCGTGTGAGAATGCGCGGCCGTAGACTCGGCCGATGCGTCCGTCCTGGTGTGTTGCGAAGTCAGCTTTGGGGTGTGCGGACTTGAAGTCGAGCATCGCGCGGGCGCGAGCGGGTGTGGCGCTACCTGCGTTGAAGACCAGGTCTGCAGCGCTGGCGGTGAGTGTTGCGACGCTCAGGATCGCGAGCGGCGCGGTGCGGGTGATGGTACGAGCGATGGTCATATTGAGACTCCTCCTGCTCAGGATGGGGATTGCGCACGACGTATGTGTTCGGACGCCTTGCGTTGGGGACCTTCATTATGGGCTGAATGGGGTTTTCAGCGGGTTTACCCATTGGATTGGGCAGGCATGCGCTCGAGACTGAGACACACCCTGGGCACACGACTTGCCGATGCCAAGGTAACGGTTTGTTCATATCCATGCAAGCGTGAATACGCGTGATGCGTGCAGATCGTGTGTTTTGGATGGATTTTGGTAGGGGGGATTAGCCTCGAGACATCGCGGCGCGGGTCATATAGAGGAAGAGCTTGGTTTTTCGGTCCTCGTCGAGCATGTCGTAGATCTCAAGCATGAGTGATTCGCGTTGTTCAAGGGTGGGGTTGAGGCGAGTCTCCTTGATGTGCTCGATGACACGGGCCCTGATCCACGATCGTTGCTCCTGGGTTGGGTCGATCGCGTCGTACATGCCTTGCATCGCGTCGCGGTAGCGCCGGAGTGAGTACTCGTACGCGTTGGCGATATCGCGTTGGAAGAGCTCGTTGTTGAGTCGGTTCTCGATGCGTTGGCGGATCGCTTGGGTGCGAGGGCGGCCTTGCATGTCCTGCTCGGATTCGGGTGTGTTGGCACCGACCCACGCGTCCCAGTACTCGTCGAGGATGCGATCAAAGCGCTCGAGTTGAGACTCCTCAAGCATGGGTTCGAGTTGGGCGCGGAGTGGGTCGCGGAGCATCTCGGGATCGTGACGCAATCTCAGTTGGGCGAGCAGGGTCTGGGCGTAGGCGTTGTTGCCCTCTGCTCGCGCATCGGTGATCGCGCGGACCGTGTCGATCTCATCAACGAGCAGTTCTGCGAGATCGAACACGCGTGCGGTGCCCAGTTCCCGCGCACGCGCGAGATCGTCCGGGTCGTCGCAGACACGCGCAAATGCGACGAGCTCGGGGCGCCCTTCGACCGGGGTGAACTTCCCTGACATATCGGTGATGACAATGGTGTCGAGTTGTTCGGGGTTGACGCGTGGACCCTTGAGTGTGTTGGCTGGTTGTGTGATCGCGGTGGTGGAGGTTGCGATGAGCAGCACGATCGTCAGTGGTAGGCGGTTCATGTTCATAGTGTACATGATGGGGAGGAGACGCCCAAGACTTCCGTCATGATCACTCGCGAATGCACAAGCAGATGAAGGCTGCACACGTTGCCCCGACCGTGTTTGCGACGAGGTCCCAGGCGGTGTTGGTGTATCCGCCGACGTTTGTTTCGGGCATGGTGAGGACGGCGATGAACTCGATGACTTCGTTGATGGCGCCGAGACCGATGCCCATGAGGGCGGCTGCGATTGCGGTAGGGACGGTGCGGGGGGCGTGGAGGAGTGCGAGCAGTCCCTGGAAGCACGCGATCGTGGCGCTGAAGAACCCGAACGTGTGGACGA
>SPJK01017161.1_pt1 | contig 18086 bp, 19 predicted proteins | sample 3741771 | NCBI WGS metagenome assembly SPJK01 (sample SAMN10925997, study PRJNA522277) | cold seep metagenome | isolation source: Elba SIP-enriched marine methane seep metagenome, extraction at timepoint T2 | place: Italy: coast of Elba, Mediterranean Sea
CTACTGAAAAATGAAAAATAACTTAGCCATCTCAACAGGGGCTAAATTAATTCAGGATCGGCTCAAAGTGCCACTGGAAGAAAGGTTTTTCTGGATAAGCTGGAAAAAATCTGGGCTATTGTTTCTTAGGTTTTGAAAGCAATACTAAAGAAAACCATTCTGCTACTATCAATTTTTTAATAAACCAATAAAGACTATATAGCGAATTACAAATACTGAATACTCCGATCAAATGCCCAACTTATAAAAAATTGCCAAAAGTTAAGCTTTTATGTCAAAGCGTCAGTCATTTATATGATATAAAAATATTTTTTAGGTCTACATTGGATCTGATTCTTTTAATCGTTTCATCCAAAAAACAAGACAAGAACCAATAATAAGCAATAACAGCTGCAAATACCACCTGCTCCGCAATAAATAAATGGATATTGAGAAAGTAAACAGAATAACGAACAATGCCTTTTGTTTGTTTTGTTTACTGATGGAACGATTTTCTTCCCATTGCCTGAGACCTGGGCCAAACCAACGATTATTTAACAATTTATGGTGAAAACGTTCAGAACCTCTTGCGAAACAGGCTAATGCCAAAATTAAAAATGGCGTTGTAGGCAATAAGGGCAAAAGCATGCCCACCAAAGCCAAAAGCACAAAAACACCACCTAAAAAATTAAAAAGATATACTTTGAGCCTACGCTGCATGCCTTAAGAATACCTATAGTTTTAATTCCATTCTAAAATCTTCCATTGATTGATTTTGATCCCTTTATCAAGATCACTTTCACGGACATCCATATTGCCGTCACCATCCTGATCGATCAACAAATACGCCGGTCCAACTGCAGGGATAATTTTAACCATATATAACTGACCATTTTTCCTAAACTCCTGGATAGTCTCTTTACCTCGGCGAATAATCGTAATATCTGGCTCCAGTGTTTCTCCGCTTTGAACAGGCATCGGTAATTCAGGGGGCTCAGGAGCTGGAGTTAGGTTTTGCGGAGTTTCCTCTGCATGAGCAAATAAAGAAATCGCAAACAACGAAACCGTCAATAAACGACGCATATCAAATTCCCCAAAGCTATGTTTATCGACATATTACCGTTTTCTTCTCCGGGGTGCACGCTTTATCAAAACATCTAAAATATAATTTTCGAGACTCTCATTCAAATTAAACGCGTCTATTCCCTTTCATCACATAAAACACGTATCATAGCCAATCATCTATATTATTATAGCAACGCTAAAAACCTGACTCATTTAAATAATTATGTCTATCACAACTAAAATTCTAATCGCCATGTTTGCTGGCCTGCTGTTTGGCAGCATAATTAATTTGACAGCCCACGAAATAGATTGGGTTCAAAACTATCTGGTTAATGGCTTATTCCATGTAATTGGCTCAGCTTTTGTCAATTCGTTAAAAATGTTAGTTGTGCCTCTGGTTACCTTTTCACTGATTTGCGGGGTTTGCGGAATTGGGGATGTCGCAGCTTTGGGCAGGGTCGGATTTAAAGCATTTGCACTTTATCTTATGACAACAGGTATGGCAATCAGTCTTGCACTTTGCATAGCCATTCTGTTTTCACCGGGCGAAGGCTTTGAACAAGCACAGGGAAGCATACAACAGTTCAGCCCTAAACCAGCTCCTCCATTAACTGAAGTATTCATTAATATTATTCCAAGCAACCCCGTCAAAGCATTTGCAGATGGAAACATGTTACAAATCATCTTTTTTGTCATACTATTTGCTATTGCTATGCTAATGACAGGATCAATCGGTAAACAATTGACTGAAACGGCTGAACACTTAAATCAAGTCATGATGAAAGTTGTTACGCTGGTCATGGATTTCGCACCTATAGGTGTTTTTGCCTTAATGACAAAAACCTTTGCTATACAAGGCATAGGTTTAATTCTACCCATCGCGGACTACTTCGCAATTGTTATTTTTTGCCTGTTTGTGCATGCATTGTGCAGTTTCAGTCTGCTCATGGCTCTATTAGCAAAATTAAACCCCGTGACATTTTTAAAAAAAATGCGGCCTGCGCAAATATTTGCCTTTAGTACTGCCAGCTCCAATGCCACTATCCCGGTAACATTGCAAGTTGTGGAAGAACGCCTAGGTGTTAAAAATTCAACAGCTGCTTTTACTGTGCCTTTTGGCGCAACAATTAATATGGATGGCACTGCAATTATGCAAGGTGTTGCAACCGTATTTATCGCGAACGTATATCAAATTGATTTAAGTCTGACTGACTATATCACCGTTGTCAGCATGTCTATACTTGCTTCAATAGGTACTGCCGGCGTTCCCGGCGTAGGACTGATCATGCTAGCAATGGTACTTGAACAGGTTGGATTACCTGTCGAAGGGATTGGCTTAATTTTAGGTGTGGATCGTATTTTGGATATGTTACGGACAGTGGTTAACATTACTGGGGATGCCACAGTAAGCTGTATTGTAGCCCGCAGCGAAAACAGCCTCGATGAATCCATATTTAACGACCCGGATGCAGGAAAAATTACCGAAATTGAATTACCGCATAAATCAGATTCAGTTTAATAATTCTGATTATCTGAAATGAGTTTTCTGAAAAAACTGACAAAACCAGTTACTTGGCGGGTGGGTTAAACCAATCATCAGGCAAAAAAAAGGCTGCAATCAGCAGCCTTTTTCCAAGCCATAACGAGACAATTAACGCTTAGAGTATTGTGGACGTTTTCTAGCTTTATGCAGACCTACTTTCTTACGCTCTACCACACGTGCATCACGCGTTACATAGCCCGCGGATCTTAGAGGTGAACGCAAAGCTTCATCAAAATTAATCAGAGCTCGTGCCAATCCGTGACGGATTGCTCCCGCCTGACCAGAAGGACCACCGCCAGTCACTGTAACTTTCAAGTCAAAATCTTCAGATTTCTCTAATAATTCCAACGGCTGAGTTGCTACCATTTGATCTGTCTTTCTACCGAAGTATTTATCGATAGGCTGATTGTTAATTGTAATCTGACCTGAACCCGTAGATGCGAAAACACGTGCAACTGCACTTTTTCTACGACCGGTTCCATAATATTGCGCTGACATATTTTTTCCTATAATTCCAATACTTTAGGCTGTTGAGCTTGATGTCCATGTTCAGATCCTGAATAGACTTTCAGCTTTTTGAACATTGCACGCCCCAAAGGATTATTTGGTAACATTCCAGAAACTGCATTCTTGATAATTCTGTCAGGGAATGTTTTTCTCAGCTTTCCTAAGCTAACTGATTTTAGATGACCAACATATCCAGTATGCCTGTGATACATTTTATCGCTTTCTTTATTACCTGTTACGCCAATTTTTTCTGCGTTGATTACAATGATATAATCGCCAGTATCAACATGCGGCGTATATTCAGGTTTATGTTTTCCGCGAAGACGTCGTGCTATTTCAGTAGCAAGGCGACCTAATGTCTGTCCTTCCGCATCTATGACGAACCAATCGCGCTTTACTTCAGCTGGCTTTGCACTAAATGTTCTCATCTCTACCAATTATGTTAATGACTTGTAAAAGAACGAGGATTATACAAGAAAAATAACTTTTTTCAAGTGCTTTATAATTTTATCTTAAGCGCGTGTAGTTTCCTATATAGATGAGTGCGTTCCATGCCAATCGCAGCTGCCAATTTAGCAACACTGCCCCCGGCCTTTTCAAAATGGTGTTCCAGATATGATTTTTCAAACTGTTCACGAGCCTCTTTCAAAGGCAAATTAAAAAACTCAGGGACTGCCTGACTAATCATAGGTTCATTTGCGATTGATCCTAACGCTGATTTAACTTCTGCAAGCTCAATATCCTCTCCCGCACCCAAAATCATTAAACGCTGAACCAGATTCCTCAGCTGCCTGACATTCCCAGGCCAGTTATAATTACGCAAAAAATTCTGTGCCGCCATAGAGAATTTACGAAACGGCAACTTTTCCAGATTAACAAAGTAATCTACATAATAGCCAAGCAATGCGGGCACATCTTCTCCATGTTCGCGTAAAGGCGAGATATCCAGCGAAACTTCATTTAACATGTAATAAAGTTCGCGGCTAAATCGACCTGCATTGACTTCTTCATCTAATAACTTACGTGTAGAGGCCACAACGCGTATATCGACTCGTACTGCCGCGCTTCCACCCACTCTTAGAAAAGAACTGGACTCCAGGGCGCTCAATAAGCGTGATTGCGTTTCCAGATCCATGACTGAAATTTCTGCCAGATATAAGGTCCCGCCGTGAGCCTGTTCCAACAATCCTTGATAAATTTTCCCATCCACTTCCTTGCCAAAAAATTCAACCGCTGAATTTTCATTGGAAATACTGCCAACCGCAACATCAACGAACGGTCCATCTTTACGAGAAGTATGATTATGCAGATAACGCGCAAATAATTCTTTGCCCACACCCGCTTCTCCATTCAGGAGCAATTTAGTATTGTGCTGAGCGACTCGTTTTAATTGCTCTTTGGTTCGTTCAATGATAATACTTTTGCCAACCGGCTCGGTTTCGATCAATAGCTGCTGCTTAAGCCCGGCATTTTCCTGCTGAAGTTGACTGGTTTCAAGCGCTCTTTGCACAGTTAACAGTAATTTAGCCAGAGATAATGGTTTTTCAAGACAATCATAAGCACCTAACCGGGTTGCCTCAACTGCCGATTCAACAGAAGCATGCCCCGACATCATAATCACTGGACAGAGCTGTGTATCCTCTGCCACCCATTCTTTTAACAAGGTAATACCATCGGTATCTGGCATCCAGATATCCAGCAAAATCAAATGTGGCTGACAGCGTTGTTTAATTTCTTTAGCACTGGTTGCCGAATCCGCCATTTCGATTTGATAGCCTTCATCCTCCAAAATTTCTGAAACCAGCTGACGTATATCTGGCTCATCATCAACCACAAGAATATTAGGTAATTTTGTTTTCAATGCTTTTCCTTAATGTACATTTAATCTGCTGAAAATTGTATGTTTGGTTAGTATTTCTCTGCCTAAAGCAAAAAACTTGTCGCAATCAAAGATGAAGACAGACAGAAAAATTAAAGAACTCATACCTTTGAGCACAACTAATTTGAGTGACTTAACTTCAATAGATTTTAAAAGCATAGCACATGCCAAAATCAGACCGAATAGCACTTTATTCTTTAATCATCAAGACTCCATAAGAACAATGCCATTCAAAGACACCAACAAAACAAGCTGTTGTTTAAAACCCTTTGATATTCGTGCCTAATCAATACCCGGACTAACGGGCAATCGAATAATAAACCCCGCCCCAGCCTTGTATTTAGCATCGACCCATATAGCACCGCCATGTTCTTCTATAATTTTCTTGACTATCGCAAGTCCCAATCCTGTTCCTTTTACTTTTGTCGTGACATAGGGATCAAAAATGCTTTCTATCTGTTCTTCGGAAATACCACTACCATTATCATAAACAGCCAGTTCTGCATATTCTGCATTGTTCTGAACCGTTCGCCTCAAATGAATCGTCAATAAACCATGGCCGTTCATTGCCTCTTGGGCATTTTTAATTAAATTATGGATGACTTGCCGAATACTGACCGGATCAACTTCTATCAATAAATCTTCAGTTAAATTAAAATTCGTTTGAATTGATAAGTCTTTATTGAAGCTATAAAGACCCAAAATTTCATTAATATATTCGTTGAGGCAAATCTGCTCGACCTGATTTTTGATAGGCTTGGCATACTCGCTAAAATCATCAACCATCCTTTTCATTGCTTCAACCTGCTGCACAATCGTTTTGGTTGAACGCTGCAGAATTGTTGCTGATTTTTCAGATAATTCAGCCGCCAACTTGTGCTGCAATCGTTCGGCTGACAATTGAATAGGAGTCAAGGGGTTTTTAATTTCATGCGCTAATCGCTTGGCTACCTCACCCCAGGCCGCATTTTTTTGAGCCTGAATCAAATCAGTTACATCGTCAAAAACAACGATTGCACCGGTTCTTTGTCCAGATTGCGAAAACAAGGGAGTCCCACGACACAACAACTCCTGACGTCCATTTGGCCCCAAAAAGGTAAACCGTTGCTCCCAAATATCTTCTGCATTTTCCAGCAACTGCTGAATAGCGTCCATCATATGACTCAATTCAACATGACGCAGCCTGATATCCAGCAAAGTCTGTCCTACAAATTGACTGACCTGAATATGCAGGATTCTATACGCAGCCTGATTAGCTGTCCGAATGTTAAACGATTCGCCAAAACTGATCACACCGGCTGTCAGGTTAGATAAAACTGTCTCCAGATAAGCTCGTTGATGCTCAACTTCCAGACTGGCTGCTCTGAGCTCATCCTGAGAACGTGCGATTCTATAGGTCATTTCATTAAAAGATTCGACCAAAAAGCCTAAATCATCCTGATTCATGACCGGTAATTCGCGTTTATAATCGCCATTTGCCACCGCAAGCGTCCCGGTCACTAACTGTTTAACCGGTTCAACAATATGTCTGATGCTGACAAAAGCAACCCAAATTGCTGCCAATAGACTGAGCAATAAAACCAATGACAATACCAGCAAAAAACTGTTTTTTAATGACCCTCTCAAATAGGTCATTTCCTGATAACGCAAAAATGCAAAATCGATAGAATCTGTTAAGTCAGCAATTCTGACGGGCATAGGAAATATAGCTTGCATATAGCGCTGCTCATCATCATATACCGGTACGATCACTTGAACATTCAATTTATCCTCATCATCCGAGTCCAGACCAGAGTATTGTTGATTTTGTCTGACTTGTAACCAGATATGTTCATCCGGCAATTCAGGAACGATGTCACTCGGATCGATACTGTTCGAAGCAATAACATGCCCCTGACGCGTGAATAACGCTAACTCAGTGGCCGCAATTTTCTCTCTTAACTCTCCCATTTCCAAAGTAATCAAGGTTTTAGACTTGCCGACCACCTCATCTGCTATTTGTCGTGTCAAATTCAGGTGCCAACGCATACGCTGATCTAAAGAAGCCTGACTCAATTCCAAAGCATCTTCCATGGCTTTATCAATTTCAACATTAAACCAGCTATCAATCCCGTGATTTATAAATTGTACTGAGAAATAAAATACTATGGCCGCTGGTGCAATCGATAACAATACAAATAATGAAATCATACGCGTGGTTAAACGCGAGCCAGCCTCTCTTTTCTTTAATTCCCGGGCAAGCGAATAAACATTTATTCCAATCAAAATAACTAAAGCGAAAGATCCCAGACTATTGCCCAGTATCAACCAGGAATAGATACTATTGAGCTCTGATGATTCCTGGGTCGCAGTACTCATTAATTGCAATGACAGTAAAATCAAAGCAAAAAGCGTTAAAATGCTTAAATTAAAAGGAATTCTTAATTTTGCAGTTGCCATCTTGACCAATCACTGGATAAAGCCCATTGTTTATCAAAATAAGCAATCGGACGTAATGGAACAGGTAAAGACTCTCTGTCAAACTCTACCTTGACATTCAGATAATAAGGCTGGGCTAAGTCCAGCTCTGACAAGGGGAATAATCGATACGACCTGACTCTGGAGATCTCTTCCAATGCGGCTTTCAGAGTTGAAAACATACGACTATTTTCCGCCTCATTTTGTTTCACCAGATATTGATTCAAAACAGAATGATACTGAATTTGAAGCCTTATTTGTTTAGCAACCAGAGTTTCATGCCAAAAACCCTTTCCTTCTTTCAATTGGAAACGAATTATCCAACTCAATGCAATACCATTCTGTAAGGCTTCAGTACTGGTGCTGGATAACTCATAGCGAATATCAAGATTAACTGATTGCCAGCCTTCTTGTTGCGTAAATTCAACCTGCTCAATATAGGTAGAGCCAGACGCCAGACAATCCTGATCAAAGAAAGCTGCAAAAATAAAACAGATCAGCAAAACCTGACAACATAATTTTATTGTCAATTTAAGTACTAAACCGATGAATTCATCAATGCGGTTGTCAGTCTGAATTATGTATAAAGTATTCAAAAGCTTACGTGGTATTTATTCTGTCTTTTGAAAAAAGGTTTGTACCTGAATGGTTTTCTGAAAAAACTGGGCTATTTTTAGTTTTTCCTGATTTTTGCATAATAGAAACCATCCATCTGCGAATCACCGGTTAAAATCTGTCTGCCCACAGGCCTTTGAACCCCCCAGTCAGATGAAATACCTATCTCTTCAGCATCATCATTCAAAGCTAAAAAGTTTTCTATTTGTAATTCATTTTCCTGCTTAAACACAGAACAGGTGACATACAGCAGGATGCCACCCGGCAACAGTAATTTCCAGGCTGAATTTAATATCTCAGCCTGTATGTTACACAGCTGATCAATATCCGTATGCCGGCGCAATAATTTGATATCTGGGTGCTTCCGAATCACCCCGGTTGCAGAGCAAGGCGCGTCGATTAAAATACGATCAAAGTGCAATCCCTGCCCCCAACCTGCAGTATCACAGGCATCAGCAACCAACATATCAGCTTTCAACTGTAGCCGGTCCAGGTTTTGTCTGACGCGCTGCATACGTTTTTTTTCAATATCAACAGCCAACAGCCTGATCTCTGAAATATCTTGTTCCAGCAGTGCTGCAGTTTTTCCACCTGGAGCTGCACACAAATCCAAAACCTGATTTCCAGAATCAAGTTCTAATAACTTAGCGGCCAGCTGGGCGGCTGTATCCTGAACGGATACCCAGCCTTGTTTAAAACCTGGTAACATTTCTGCTGGTATAGGGCGCTCCAACATCACAGCAGTAGAGCAAAAATCAATTGCGGTTGAGTCCACACCTGCCTGGCTAAGATGTTGCTGATAGTCATTTCGACTTATTCGTTTCAAATTTACACGCAACACCATAGGCGCTTGTTTGTTATTCTGATTTAATATCTCTTTAGCCTGATCAGGCCAATCCTGCTCCAACCTCTCTATAATCCAGTCCGGGTGATTAAATCGAACGATAGAGTTTTCAGCTGAATTGATCTCCTGTTTTTCAGCTTGCCGTATATAACCTCTTAATACTGCGTTGATTAAAGACCTTGCCCATTTTTTTCTGTTTGCTGCTGCCACGGTTTGAGAAACCGCTGCATGGCTTTTAGTCCGCATATAACGTAACTGATAAAGCCCGATCATCAACAACAATTTAATATCTGTATCTTTTCGTCTTAAATCCTTGCTCATCAAGCGCTTCAACAAAAACTCCAATTCAAAGAAATGGCGCAAGACACCATAGCAAAGCGCCTGAACAAACGCTTTATCTTTAATATCACTAATTTTTGCCAGCTCCTCATCAAGTACAGCTGAAAGCGAGTGCCCCTTCAAAACGACTCTGATTAATGCCTGACAAGCCAATTGACGTAAATTCATTAGCCTAAAACCATGCCATCCAGGGTATGTGCATTTAGAAATGCTCCTGTATCCATAGGTTTTCCTCCAGGCAACTGTACAAGCAACAGCTGTAATAAGCCATCACCCGTTACAACAAATACGTCTTTATCCCTAAGAAATACACTGCCTGGCTCCAAATCAGAGGATTCAGAAACCGGCCTGGCCAGCCATATTTTTAAAACTTTACCACCCAGACGAGTCTGGGCAACAGGCCAACTATTTAAACCACGAATTTTCCTGTCCAGCTCAATCGCTGATGAGAACCAATCTATTCGTGCCTCAGATTTCTCAATCTTTTCTGCATAAGTGACAAATGACTCATCCTGTTGTTCTTTTTGTACAGTACCCGATTTTAATTGTTGCAGCACTTTTATCAGAGCCACTGCACCCAATTGTGCTAATTCATCATGTAACTGAGCCGAAGTCTGATCCTCTTTGATAGAACAAATTTCTTTATGCATCATATCACCGGCATCCAGTTTTTTTATAATCTGCATAATTGTCACACCACTTTCTCTATCACCTGCCATGATTGCACGTTGAATAGGCGCAGCACCTCGCCATCTAGGCAACAAAGAAGCATGGATATTAATACATCCCAACGCAGGTATATCCAAGACAGCTTGAGGTAAAATAATTCCGTATGCCACGACGACCATCAAATCCGCTTGATGTGAAGCCAGCTTGGAAATGTCTTCCGTGGACTTAAAATTCTCAGGCTGATAAACAGGAACATTCCCAGAAACGGCTTCTACTTTTACCGGACTGGGAGTTAATTTGCGACCACGACCTGCAGGTCTATCAGGTTGCGTATAGACAGCACAAATCTCATGCTGAGTTTGCAACAACATTTTTAAAGCAGGCACGGCAAAATCCGGGGTTCCGGCAAAAATAATTTTCATAAGCTGAAAAGCAATAAATTTAGAAAACGATAGAAAGAAAAACAGACTGTTGGAAAACTGAAAATATCCCTGTGTTTATAACAGAGCCCCTTTATTTAATTTCCGGTTATTTTATTATAAATAACTGGCTTAAAAATTGCTTTTTATTTTGTTTTTTTTTACGCTCCTGATGACATTAAATTACTGAATTCTATAAATACAGCTTCAAAAAAACCTACCGATAGTGGTATATTGTCATCCAAAATAAAACAAGATGTCATTAAAGACACCACAACGATCAGGAGTTTTTTATATGAATCAAGAAGGCGTTGATCAATCAAAACGCCAGTTTCTTACCTCTGCTCTTAGCGTAGTAGGAGCAGTAGGAACTGGGTATTTGGCAGTACCTTTTCTTTCGCAAATGCAGCCTAGTGCTAAAGCAATGGCTGCAGGCGCCCCCGTTGAAGTTGATATCAGCAAAATCGAACCCGGCCAACTCATCCGAGTAGCCTGGCGAGGCAAACCTGTATGGATTCTATCAAGAACACCCGCAGTGCTTGACACGCTTGAGAAAGAAACACAGAAACTGGCAGACCCAAATTCAGAATATTCAGAACAGCCTGAAGTCAGCAACAACAAATTTCGTTCTATTAAACCTGAAATTTTTGTTGCCGTTGGACTATGCACTCATTTGGGATGCTCTCCAACTTTTCGCCCCGAAATAGCGCCAAATGATCTTGGCGATGACTGGAAAGGTGGTTTTTTCTGCCCTTGCCATGGCTCAGGGTTTGATCTTGCAGGCAGAGTTTTAAAATCCGTCCCGGCTCCAACCAATTTAGTGATTCCTCCTTACCGTTATATTTCGGAAAACAGAATCATTGTGGGCGAAGACCTGACGGAGGCGCAAGCATGAAAAATCGTTTAAATATCAAAGAAACCGTGGGCAATTGCAATGATTGGGTACTGGATAGATTTCCATTATCAAAATTGTGGAATGACCATATGGCGCAATATTTCGCACCAAAAAACTTCAACGTTTGGTATTTTTTTGGCTCTCTGGCTCTGCTGATTCTGGTCAACCAGATTGTTACCGGCATATTGCTGACTATGAACTACAAGCCCGATGCTGATCTGGCATTTGACTCTGTAGAATACATCATGCGTGATGTAAACTGGGGCTGGCTAGTTAGATACATGCATTCAACAGGAGCGTCTGCCTTTTTTATCGTAGTTTACCTGCATATGTTCCGCGGCATGATGTATGGCTCCTATAAAAAACCCAGAGAACTGGTCTGGATTTTTGGCATGTTAATCTACTTGTGTTTAATGGCTGAAGCGTTCATGGGATATCTTTTACCTTGGGGGCAAATGTCATACTGGGGTGCCCAGGTGATCATTTCACTCTTTAGCGCCATCCCGGTTATAGGGGAAGACCTTTCCCTATGGATACGTGGAGATTATGTCATTTCGGATGCAACATTGAATCGCTTTTTTGCCTTTCATGTGATTGCTGTTCCACTGGCCTTAATTATCCTGGTATTTTTACATATTGTGGCATTGCATGAAGTAGGGTCAAACAACCCGGATGGTATAGAGATTAAAGAATCAAAAGATCCTTGGGGCCGCCCGGTTGATGGCGTGCCATTCCACCCTTACTACACAGTTAAAGATATTTTTGGTATTGGCGTATTCCTGTTCTTTTTTGCTGCAGTCATCTTTTATTTTCCAGAATTAGGCGGCTATTTCCTTGAACATGATAACTTTGTACCAGCTGACCCATTGGCCACACCTGAACATATTGCACCCTTATGGTATTTCACGCCTTTCTATGCCATATTGCGCGCAGTACCTGATAAATTTATGGGGGTTATTGCCATGGGTCTGGCTATTTTTGTATTATTCTTGTTGCCTTGGCTGGATCAATGCAAAGCAAAATCGGTACGCTACCGTGGTGGCATTTTCAAAAAAGCTCTGACCTTATTCGTCATCAGTTTTCTGGCGTTGGGTTATTTGGGTACTCAGCCTGCCACACCCACTTATACGATGATGGCAAGAATTTTTGCAGTGATTTATTTTGCCTTCTTTTTCTTGATGCCGATATATACCCGTTGGGAAAAACCAAAACCAATTCCAAAGCATGTTACAGACAATCATTGCAATTGCCTTAAAGCCATATGCGATGCTTATTATGAAATGACTTTAGATGAGCCCATCAAAACACAGTCTGGTTTTGTTATATTTCCAAGAAGACCCAGTCTCATCGGGATAAAAACTGTGTTGACTCGAATTGCAAACAATATCAAGGTGGGGCTGGAATAATGAAACTAAAAATAATTAAAACCCTACTGTTACTATTCCCACTGTATGTCTATGCCTCAGAAGACATAGATCTGGAAAGTGCAGACATAGATATTTCTGACTTCAAGGCAATCGAGAAAGGTGCTGAACATTATGTGACCTATTGTTTAGGTTGCCATTCAGTTAAATACATGCGCTATAAAAAAATAGCAATGGATCTGGGGCTGGATGAAAATAAAGTATTGAAAAATATTGCTCCTGAAGGTGCAAAAATCTATGACAAAATGAACACAGCGATGGACAAACATGATTCGAAACGCTGGTTCGGAAGAACCCCCCCTGATCTTTCACTAATTGCCAGATCCAGAGGTGAAGACTGGCTATTTACCTATTTGAAAAGCTTCTATACAGATGAAACTAAGCCCTTAGGCGTCAATAATCTGATCTTTAAAGATGTGGGTATGCCAAACATGCTTTGGCAATTACAGGGGATACAGATTCCTATCATTGAAAACGATGATGGAGAAGAAATCATTACCGAACTCAGAATCAGTGAATCTGGTGAGATGAGCCCTGAGCGCTTTGATGAAATGCTCAGAGAGCTGGTTAGCTTTCTGGTCTATGTTGGCGAGCCTGTTCAATTGGAACGCGTTAAAATGGGCAAATACGTTTTATTCTATTTGTTCATCTTTACGGTCATTGCTTATTTACTGAAAAAAGAGTATTGGAAAGACGTACACTAGCCAATCATGTTGCTGAGTATCTTTTAGATACTCAGCATTCCCCCTTACTCTATTCCAACAAACTAAAACGACTAATTACAGAATATTCAGAACCTTCTGGTCTTAGTTTGGATTGGATCAAACAAAATTCCTTTACCTGAAATTGCTCAGTTTTCAAGATTTCTGTTGATTGCATATAATTACCAAGATCTTGATACGAAGTTTGAGCTAATCTGGCCAAAGTCACATGAGGCTTATATTTTCTCTTTTCAGTTTCAATATCTATTTTCATCAGAACGGATGATATGGTCTTATTCAATTGGCTAATAGATTCTTTTGGCAGTACACCAACATATAAGATATTCGGCTTTTTTTTACTGCCAAAATAGTCCACTCCCTGGCAATGAAGTTCGAAACCTGAAAGAGGAATAGACTTTAATACCGACTTGATACTTGAAATTCGACTATCTTCGATTTGACCTATAAAATTCAAAGTAATATGAAATTGGTGTTCAGTCTGCCAACGTGCACCTGGAAGAAACTGTCTAAAGCCTAACAATCTCTGTTTAATATCTTCCGGCAATAAAATGCCGATAAATAATCGTGGCATAGTGAACGCCTATTCAAGTTCGATTTCAGTTTGTTTTTTCTGTTGACTTAAAAATCGACTCACACTAATAACCTCTAATGCCGTTCGAGCTTTGGCATATGACTCAAAGATATTCGCTAAATCAATCTCTTTATGACGCTGTAAACAATGCCCATGCCTGCTACTGGGCGCAACGAGCAACAAACATTTATCTTCTGAGGTAAATAGCTTAATTTCCTGATAAATAAATTCAGCTGCAAAATCATCAAAATAGGCGACAAAATCAAGGTTCAGTATGACATCAAGCTTTTTATTTTCAAAATATGGCATGAGTTGATCAATGGACGCATAAAAGAAATTTCCGTGTATGGTAATGGCTCTATAATCACCCTGCTGATTATCGGTAATTTCCAACTGATTCGCATGTAGCAAAAAGTTCACTATGGATAAAAATATGGCCATTGCAATGCCTACTTTTAATCCAACAAACAAAACAGTCAGCAAAGTAATCCAGAACAAAATCTTATTTTCCAATGTTGCCAAACTCTTTCTCAGTTTTTTGAACTTGATCATTCCGGCCCCTACAAGAAATAAAATACCGGACAACATGGGTATCGGCATCAAGATCAATACAGGCTGAAGCAGGCTAATCAACAGTATGACAAAAACTGAAGACAGCATGGCTGAAATTGGCGTAGCCGCCTTCATATTCAAAGCAACATTGGTTCGGTTAAAACTACCTGCACCTGCAAAACAGGATAAAAATGAACCCAGCACATTACTCATTGCCTGAGCTAATACTTCTTTTTCATCATTTACAATTTGCTTGTTCTGGATTTTTATTTCTTTAACAATGACCATACTTTGTGAGAGTCCGATCAAAGCAATGATGACCGCTGAGTCAAGTAATTCGAAAACCATTGACACATTGAGGTTTGGCAATTGAAAAGGCAATAATTCATAGGGCAAATTACCGATCAACTCCACCTGAGTCACCATCTGCGGGACCATCTGATGTAAAATTAGACCACTTAAATAGCCAATTAGTACAGCGAGCAGAATATAGGTTCTAGGCAGTTGTTTTTTCAATAAAAATCCACTCACTAATGTAACGCAAGCCAGTACCAGTGAATAGGCGTTAATCAGTTCAGGAACTGAACTGAATTGTAAATAAATACGCTGATAAATTATCTTTATATGACTGGTGTTTATCGCAAGCATTCCATCTAAAGCAGACATCATTATTAAACAGCCAACACCGGTACTGATAGCACTAATGGCGATTGGTGAAAAATACTGAAAATATTTTCCTCCACGACAAAACCAGATAAACAGCTGCACCAGACCAACCATCATAGTCAAAAGCAAAACATACTCTATGAATAAGGCACTACCTCTGCCAGCTAAAGGCAAGACTGTCACTGCGATCAGCATGGCAGATGCTGTATTTGGCCCACCAGACATGGAAGTACTACCAAACATGGCGGCGATAAAAGTCACAAAAATAGCACTGTATAATCCGTATTCGGCAGGTAATCCAGCAAGATAGGCAAAACTGATTGCTTGAGGAATAACTAAAATAGCACCCGCTAGTGCACAAATAGTTTCATTTTTGAGTTGCCCCGTATTAACCTTGCAGTTATTAAAAGGTCGAACTTCACTCAGCAACTGTTTTATATATGGCTGTTTGTTCACTTGATCCCTATTAATCGTCCTAAATCCTGAATAATTTTCACCAGCTTTTCTTTTTCAGGATCAACAGGCCGTTCCCGTTTATTTAAATACGCTGCCACATCAAGCGCTTGCTGATCTGACAGAGAAATTTCTCCAGCAATTTTCATTACTTTATTTTTAATAAAACCTGCTGAAACTCGAATTTCATTCATCATTGATCCCGATGTATAAGATTGACTCCCCCAAAGTGGCGGTACTGTTTCGCTTCCGCTTCCATCTATAGCATGACAATTTTGACAACTATTTTGATAAACAAGCAAACCTCGTACCGGGCTAGGATCTTGCAAATTCATAGGTAAGGCAGTTACCCCACGACCTTCTGGAATTTGACCAATACGTTGCCCGGCAGAAAGAAAATGGATATAAGTCTTGATCGCTTTAATTTCTGGTGAAGATGCGGGAGGCATGATGCCATCCAGTGCTAAAACAAAACAGGTTCGGATTTTTGCAGTCAGTTCATTCACTCGATTGTTTTTGGCTTCCCATCGAGGATAAATTCCAGCAACAAACAAAGGCAACAGGTCAGCCTCAGTACCTGCATTAATATGACAGGAAGAACAATTTAATTGATTCCCAACATATCGGCTGGCATAGTCTCCGGTCTTTTGCACAATGTTGTACCCTAACAAAACATTGCTGTCATAGTCATCTAATAACGGTTTCTGAATAACTGTTTTAATATCCGGAATTTCACCAGCGTATAAGAGAGGCATAGACACGAATAACAGCAAGCCTATGCAGATGGGTATGACCGTCTGAGTTTGTAATTTAAGCATGGAATTGACTAAAAAAAGAGTTATATTCAGTATAGTCAATCTTGCTCAGTAACAAGCTGATTTTGCTTTTCATTCCTATCAACCAAATTAATTCCCTGAATACGGATTTATTCTTAATTTAAAGAAGTTCAAATTACTACCCAAAATTCCGAGTTATACATTTCAACTGAGTCACTTTAAAGTCCATGGCTCTATACAAACCACAAGTTATCCCTTGTTTCTGCTACGTTTCTTCAAGGCTATTACCCGCAGGGAAGCTATCGCTCAAGATACGCGGACGTATTTGCGCTGTGCCTTGGGAGACAATATGGAAGCTACCTGAGGTTTGATGAGCCATATTAAATAATTTTATTGAAAAGCAGCAGAAATGCCAATCTAATGTACCCAAATGCATTACCCAGCCTGACCTTGAAAATACATTTGGGCAGCTGATGTTTAAAATTATATACTAAAGTATTCAATAGCTTATGTAGTATTTTTCTGTCTTTTGAAAAATACAGTTTATACCCGAATGGTTTTCTGAAAAATTTAGCCAAGCAGTCTGAACAAAATAGTCATTCTACCTAATCATATTTTATATATTTAAATCGTGGATCATCTGGCGTGCCCTCCAGATCACTCTCTTCCATGCCAGGCTGCCACATGATGACCTCTTCAATTTTATGTGCTAATTCAAAATCCTTGTTAGTCACCCCTTTAGCCGCATGATTCATCAATTTGACAATGACAAAAGCATAAGAAACAGTGAGATCAGGATGATGAAATCCAGCCTCCGCAAGATGACCAACGGTATTTACCACCATTAAGGTTGATTTCCAGCCACTTGTTTTATATTTTCTTCGTATCCAGCCATTTTCATAATACCAGTGAGCCAACTCAAGATCTAAACGTTGTTGTATTTCATCTTCAGTATATGTCTCTTCTAATTTTTTATTTCGCCAATTCATATTGCACCTGTTATATATTCTGGTTTGAAGTTTATTTTCCGGTTTAGCAAAATGTTAATAGCTTATTGATTTCCACCAATTCGACTAAACTGAAGTTTTAAATTTTATCCTATCAATATCCAACAGGGTACTTTTATATGAATTCGGTTCATGAACAAAGGGCCTCAGTCAACAGAGCCTGTCAGATAGCTGCCAAAATACATTTTAAACTCGCTCCACCGCTTCAAGTTACCTATGTTAGCCCAGATATTGAAGCTTTATTAGGCTATACGGTCGATCATTTTTACAAAAATAGTGTAAATATCAGATCACGCTTCCATCTAGATGACAGAGAAATTGCAGATCAAATTTTTCTATACCCGAATTTGAAATATCAGAGTCTGTAAATGTCAGAATCCTCAAACAAAATAATTCGATAAAATGTATAAAAATCAATTACCACTACGAAAAAATTAAACATTCGGATCAATTACGTCTTAAATTAAAATTATACGATCCCGTCAACTTAAAACAGCAAATTGAGGGCGGTCATTTACTGACAAATTTTAATGCGATGATGAAAACAACGGATGACTATATTTATTTTAAAGACCGCAATCATGTTTTTACAGGCGCCAGTCAAACCTTGGTCTCAATTTCAGATCCCTTAGATCATTGGACTGACTTGATAGGCTTTACTGATTATGATTTGTTTGAAGAATCATTTGCTGATAAATATTACA
>SPJK01041591.1_pt1 | contig 18066 bp, 13 predicted proteins | sample 3741771 | NCBI WGS metagenome assembly SPJK01 (sample SAMN10925997, study PRJNA522277) | cold seep metagenome | isolation source: Elba SIP-enriched marine methane seep metagenome, extraction at timepoint T2 | place: Italy: coast of Elba, Mediterranean Sea
CAAAAAACAACATAACGAAATAATTAATTAAAAATCAATGGCTTATCTTAAATTAAAGCCATTGATTACCCATGCAAACTAACCAGTCAACTGCATTCAATCAGTGCACAAGCTTAAAAAGTGCACCATTTACTAACAATAAAATAACTTATTGTTAGTGTATTTTACTGTTCGTTGGTCTGCTGCCAACCACCACCCAATGCTTTAAACAGGGCAACCGTTGCTGTGAGTACATCCTGACGGCTTTGCACAAACGTTTGCGTTGCTTGTTGGTGACTGCGCTGCGCATCTAACACATCAATATACGCGGAGTATCCATTCTGATAGCGGTTTTGTGAAACCTGTAGAATGTTTTTGGCAATGTCCCGCTGTTTTTTTGCAATGTCTTCTCGTGCACGATATTGCTTCAAGTTCACCAGCGCATCTTTCACTTCACGAAAAGCCGTTTGCACGGTTGCGCGATAAGTCGCCAATGCTTGCTTTTGTTTCGCTGTCGCTTGGTCAACTTTCGCATTCAACCCACGGTTAAAAATAGGCAGCTTAATATCGAGCCCTAAGGACCAAATCCGCGCAGCTGATTTCAACACATCGCTCAACTCAACACTTTCACCACCTAAGCTACCCGTCAGCGATATATCTGGATATAACGCCGCTTTGGCAATACCAATATTCGCATTCTCAGCAACCAACGCTTGCTCAGCTTGCTGCACATCTGGACGAGACTCCAGTATTTGTGAAGGCAAGCCTGCTGGTGGTGTTGGTGGTACAGGCAATTGCAACACCGAACCTTTTTCAGCAATGGTCAAACTCAACTGCCCCACCAATACCGCCAATTGGTTCTCGCTTAGTGCACGCTGCCTTTCCAATTCAAGCAGTTCAGCCTTTAAACTCTCACTCACGAGTTCGGCCTGATGCACATCTAATGCAGAGACAATACCACCCTCTGCGCGCCGCTTGGTCAATGCCAAACTTTCTTCACTCACTTTTAAGTTTTCTTTAGTGACCAACAGCTGGCTATCTAAGCTACGTATCGCAAAATAACGATTAGCAACCAAACTAGACAAACCCCATGTCACCGCATCTTTTGCAAACTTGGTAGAAAGATAATTGGCGCGCGCTGATTCTTTTGCACGGGCTAAGCGTCCCCAAAGATCTAGTGTCACCTTCGCATTAAAGGCCCAGCTATATTTGCTATCAGGGTTATCGCCAAAAACAGGGAAGGCCCCAGCTTCTGTTGACCGACTACGTTCCGCAGCACTATCTAAATCAACGGTAGGCAACCGAGATGCGCCAATTTCTTTCATGAGCGCATCAGCTTCTTCAATTCTTGCAATCGCTAGCTGCATATCCGTATTTTGCTTAAACGCCTGTTCAATCAGCATCGTCAGCGTGTCATCTTCATACAGCAACCACCACTGGCTAGGAATCTCTAGCGCGCTGGCTTGCGGTGCTGCCTCTTGTTGGTATTGCTCAGGCAAGCCTGTTTCAGGGCGTTGGTAATCTAAGCCCAACATGGCGCAACCTTGCAGCAGCGTAAACAGTGCAAGCACCAATCCTTTTTGATAAGCCATCATGATGCGCTCTCTTTCTCATCTTCTAATTCTTCAACATGCCCATGATGTCTAACATGCTTGTTATCTGTTAACCACGTAAAGAATAATGGGATAAAGATAGGTGCAATCAGCGTTGCAAAAATCATCCCGCCAAACACGCCTGTACCCATGGACTGTCTCGCCGCAGCACCTGCACCTGTTGCAATCACTAACGGCACAACGCCTAAAACAAACGCCATCGAAGTCATGACAATCGGTCTAAACCGTAACCTTGCCGCCTCTAAAGCCGCTTGTGCAACGGGAATGCCTTCCTCCATTTTTTGGCTAGCAAACTCCACAATCAAAATCGCATTCTTGGTCGCCAAGCCAATTAAGGTAATCATCCCGATTTGGAAATAGATATCGTTCGGCATGCCACGCAATAGCACCGCCAATAATGCACCTGTTAAAGCAAATGGCACCGCCATAATCACCGCTAAAGGCAATGACCATGTCTCAAATTGCGCCGCCAGAATCAAAAACACCATGATGATGGCAAAGCCAAATGCAAGCATCGCGGCATTGCCCTGACGCTTCTCTTGGTAGGCTTTCCCTGTCCATGCAATTTTGTAGCCATCAGGCAAGTTAGCTTTGGCTAGACGCTCAACCACTTCAATCGCATCACCAGAGCTAATGCCCGGTGCACCACTACCAAATATTTTGGCTGACAATAAGCCGTTATAGCGTTCTAATTGCTCTGCCCCAATGATGTTATGCACCTTACTCAACGCAGACAGTGGAATCATATTGCCATTGGGGTTGGCTGCTGTTGGCTGACTCCGCACATACACTTTACCCAAATCTTCTGGCTTCATTCTAAACTCAGGTTCCGCTTGTAATTGCACGCGATAAGTACGCCCATTTTTATTAAAGTCATTCACATAGTATTGCCCCATGGTGCTTTGCAAGGTCGCATAAATATCCGCGATTCTGACATTGAGTGACAGCGCCTTGGCTTCATCGACCTCAATTTTCAATTGCGGCACTGTTGGGCGGAAGAATGTATTAATCCCCGTTAATGTCGGTTCCGCGCGCATGGCATTCATTAAGTTATTCATGATAGCTGCCAACTTAATTGGATCAGAATCACGCTGACTTTGCACATACACCTCAAAGCCACCAGCTGAACCCAAGCCACGTATCGCAGGCGGGTTCACCGCAAAGCCCAAACCATCTGGTTGCATCATGCCAGCACCAGTCACTTTGCCAACCATATCATCCGCCGTCACACTGCGCTCATCCCACTCCGCCAATCGTATAAACATGGTAGCGGCATTGGTTTTATTACTACCCGTAAACAACTCAAAACCATTAATCGCAAATTGAGAAACGGCCGCTGGGTCAGAGTCAATGGCTGATCGAATTTGTTCGGTTGTTTTTGATGTGCGCGCCAAGGTTGCATTATCTGGCATGACGATAGCCGTAATGATATAGCCCTGATCTTCTGCTGGCACAAGACTACCTGGCACGGTACGAAACAATATCGCCATCACAAACACAAAGCCACCAAAAGCGATGGCACCGATAATTTTATGATGTAAGGTTAAATCAACAATGCTTGTAAAAAACTTGGTGAGTCGACTAAAGCGATTGTTAAAGCCGTTAAAGAAAGCATTGTCTTGCTCTGCGTTCTTCAAAATCATGGCGCAAAGCGCTGGTGTTAACGTTAACGCAACCACGCCAGAAATTACCACAGCAATCGCCACGGTCACCGCGAATTGACGGTAGAGTTCTCCCGCAATGCCACCTTGGAAAGCCACAGGCACAAACACGGCGCACACCACTAAGGTCATCGCCACCACTGCGGCAGACACTTGCTGTATGGATTTAAGCGCCGCATGGAAAGGATTTAACCCTTCCTCCTTCATTAACCTTTCTGTATTCTCCAGCACGACAATGGCATCATCGACCACAATCCCGACCGATAGAATCAATGCGAACAATGTCAGTAGGTTGATTGAAAAGCCAAATAGATACAGTCCAGCAAAGGTACCAATTAAAGAGATTGGCACCGCGATAATCGGAATCAATGTGGCACGTACGCTTTGCAAGAAAAGGAAGACCACTAACACCACTAAGACTAATGCTTCACCGAAAGTTTTAAACACCTCATCAATGGTTGATGCCACAAAATCACTGGTGTCATAAGGAATGGCATAGTCCATCCCTTCTGGGAATCCTTGCTTAAGCGCTTCAAATTTGGCTTTAATGGCGCTAGCTGTTTCGAGGGCATTGGCACCGCTTTGTAGGAATACCAAAATCGCTACACCAGTTTGTCCGCTTAAAGCAGATGAAGTGTTATAGCTTTGTGCGCCCAACTCAATACGTGCCACATCTTTCAAATACAAAATGCCGTTAGGGCCATCCGCACGGACGATGATATTGCCGAATTGTTCAGGTTCTAATAAGCGCCCTTTTGCCGTCACGGTGTACACCAGTTGTTGTGTACTTGGTGCTGGGTTCGCACCAATTTTACCTGCTGCATATTGATTATTTTGCGCGCTAATCGCATTGGCAATATCCGTCGTACTCACCCCCAATTGCGCCATGCGGTCAGGTCGCAACCAAACACGCATCGCATAATCTTGCCCACCAATAATCGTCGCATCACCAACACCTTTAATGCGCTTGATGTCATCAAGCACATTTAACGTACCGTAATTACTCAGATACAAACGGTCGTGTTCTTCGTTGCTGGATATCAACATCGCCGCCATCAAAATGTCGTTTGATTTTTTCTGCACAATCAAACCATTCCGCCTTACATCATCAGGCAAACGCGGCGTGGCAATATTGACGCGGTTGCTGACGTTAAAGGTCGCTTGGTCAATATCGGTACCAATATCGAATGTCGCTGTAATCGTTAATGTACCGCTGGAGTCTGCACTCGATTGAAAATACAACAGGTTATCAACGCCACTCAATTGTTCTTCAATTGGCGCAGCAACCGTTTTAGATAAAGTATCGGCACTAGCACCAGGGTAGGTTGCTGTAATTTGCACCGTCGGTGGCGCAATTTCTGGATATTGCGCGACAGGTAGCTGAAACGCTGCCGCCAACCCTGACAACACGATAATAATCGATAGCACCGAGGCAAATATTGGCCGCGTGATAAAAAATTTGGTCATGATTTATCCTTGCTGTTTTGCTTGCGCTGGCATGGCAGGAGGCTCACCAACAGGGTGTGGGTTAACCGCGCCGTTAGGCCTAATCTTCAAGAGGTTATCCACAATGACTTTATCGCCTTGCTTCAGCCCACCTAATACCACCCAGTCTTCCCCGCTCCAGCTACCCACTTGTATCGGTCTCACCGCAGCAATACTATTACCTTCTTTATCTTGCTCGGCAATATAAACAAACTTGCCTTGCTCGCCTGTTAATACAGCGGTTTGTGGCACCAAAAAAGCACCTTCATGACTGCCTGTTGTAACGCGAATTCTGACAAATTGCCCAGGAATCAGTTGCTTATCTGCATTCTCAAACTCTGCGCGCAACTGCTGCGTGCCCAGTGTCGGGTCTATTTTACTGGCCGAAAAATTCAGCTTTCCCGATTCCGCATATTGGCTACCATCAGGCAAAATCAGCGCAATGCCTTTGACCGTATCGCTCGTCAACATACCACCCAATTGCGCCAGCTCTGAGTCAGACAAACTAAACCGCACCCAGATTGGCGACGTTTGTACAATCGTCGTCAACAAGCTGGTATTGGCATTCACCAAAGCGCCTTCTGAATACAAGAAGCGACCTGCCATGCCACTCTCTGGCGCCTTTACTTTTGCATAAGACAAATTGAGTTCAGCCTCGTGTAGCAAGGCCCGATATTGCTGCACACTGGCATTCGCCATGGCATGATCAGAAACCGCATTATCATATTCACGTTGGCTAATTGACTTGGTTTCCAACAGCTTTTTCAGCCGAGCCGCTTCTCTACTGGTCTGATTCACATGGGCTTTTTGTTGCGCATATTGTGCACGCGCCTGCGTCACCTTCATCCGATACGGCACAGGGTCGATTAAAAACATGGGCTGACCAGCTTTGATTTCAGCTCCTTCTTCAAACAAGCGCTTCAACACAATACCACCCACACGCGGCCGAATCTCCACTTCCTTCGCGCCTTCTGTTTGCGCAACCGCTTCTGTTTGAATCGGTACCGATGTTGGTTGCACATCTAACACACTCACTGGCAATGGTGGCATTGCTGGCTGTTGTCCTTCTGGTTGCTGACCACACGCGACCAGTAGCATTGCGATACTGGCTAGCATGATGTGTTGGATTTGATGCACGGAATTAACCATATAAGGCCTCTATCTTTATTTTCAAAATATTTAAAGAAAACTTGCAAACATACAGCAATGAATGTAAATTATATACAAACATGAATGTATGTAAACAGTTTTTACAACAAAGTGTTTAATTGGTCACAAAAAATTCATGGAGCAATATGGTTCGTAAGACAAAAGAAGATGCAGAAATCACTAGGCAGCGCATTATTGATGCGGCGCGTGAGCTGTTTGTCGAGCATGGTGTGAGCAACACCAGCTTAGATACAATTGCGAAACATGCCAACGTCACACGTGGTGCCGTCTATTGGCATTTTGAAAACAAAACTGAATTATTTCATGCCATGCGCGAGCAGGTTTTTTTGCCGCTCATTGACCGTATTGATGCCACCTTGCTTTCCAGTGAGAAAGAACAAAACCCACTCACCCGTATCGAAAGCTTTTTATTAGCCACGATTAATACGCTCAATGAAGATGAAGCAACACGTCAAACCTATGAAGTCTTGATGGCCAAGTGCGAATATGTAGATGAATTTGCTGAAGTGCTACAACAAATCCTCAACAACTGCGATGGCATCGTCGGCAACATTGAGCAGGTATATCAACAAGCGCAGCAACAAGCCTTAATCAACCCCAAACACTCCCCCGCCGAATTAGCCATGGACACCCACCTATTTTTCTCAGGTCTGCTGCATATGTGGGTCAAAGATAGCGATGGTAGCCGTTTTAGAAATCAAGCAGAAACATTGATTCGCACACACATCAATTTACGTAAAAAATAAATTCACAACACCCCACACAACAATCCCCGAAAAAATCATAAAGAAAGCCAATATTTTGGTTCCCTATCAGGGCAATTGCGTATAAAATAGGCAGCTTTCCCGCTACGATTTACACGCAATGCAAATTGGCAATCACATTCTAAAAAACAATTTGGTCGTCGCCCCTATGGCTGGCGTCACCGATAGGCCTTTCCGCCAACTCTGTAAAAAGATGGGCGCAGGCTTAGCTGTTTCTGAAATGGTCACATCCAATTCATTGCTATACGGCAGCGAGAAAACCAAACGCCGCGCTAACCATGAAGGTGAAGTGGATCCGATTGCTGTTCAAATTGCAGGTGCTGATCCCAAAATGATGGCAGAGGCGGCGAAGCACAATGTCGACAACGGCGCGCAAATTATTGATATCAATATGGGCTGCCCTGCCAAGAAAATTTGTAATGTGATGGCAGGTTCTGCTTTATTAAAAGACGAGCCGCTAGTTGCACAAATTCTAGAGGCGGTGGTCGGCGCAGTCGATGTGCCTGTCACCCTAAAAATTCGCACCGGTTGGGATAAAGATAATCGCAACGCGATTACCATCGCAAAAATGGCAGAAGATATTGGTATTCAAGCACTTGCCATGCATGGTCGCACCCGCACATGCGCTTACAAAGGCGAAGCGGAATACGATACGATTGCTGCTGTCAAACAAACGATTAACATTCCGCTGATTGCCAATGGCGACATCACGACCCCAGAAAAAGCCAAGCATGTTCTTGATTACACGGGTGCAGATGCGGTGATGATTGGGCGCGCTGCACAAGGCCGTCCTTGGATTTTCCGCGAAATTGAACACTACTTAACAACAGGCACCCATATGTTGCCGCCAACCGTTGATGAGATTCACACCGTCATGTTAGAACACTTGCATGACTTATATGCTTTCTATGGCGAACTCACAGGCATGCGCGTGGCGCGTAAGCATATTTCTTGGTATACCAAAGGCTTATCTGGCTCAGCCGCATTCCGTCACCATATGAACAGCTTAGAATCAACCGAGTTGCAATTACAAGCCATTAGTGACTTCTTCACTGAGCAAAAAAGCAGAAATGACCGACTGGTGTATGAAGCGACAGAAGGCAAACCCACTAACACTAAAAATAAGGATGCAATCGCCGCATAATGAGCAATTCGACCAAAGTCAGCGAAGCGATTACTGAGTCATTAGACGACTACTTCACCCACTTAGACGGCGGTCAACCACATGCAATTTACGACATGGTGCTCTCTTGTGTTGAAAAACCAATGCTTGAATACATCCTAAATAAAGTCGGCGGCAACCAAAGCAAAGCGGCTGAGATGCTTGGCATTAACAGAAACACGTTGCGCAAAAAAATGGCGCTATACAAATTAAACTAAAACCAGCCTGTCACGCGCTGGTTTCAATAATAAGCAATACGCATATTGCACGAGAAACATCATATTTCATTAAACACTTAGAGATTATCAAACGACATCTATGGCCAAGATTAAACGCGCGCTGATTAGCGTTTCAGACAAAACAGGCATTGTTGAATTAGCACAAAGCCTACATACACTTAACATCGAAATTCTTTCTACTGGCGGCACAGCAAAACTTTTCCGTGACAACAATATTCCTGTTATCGAAGTCAGTGACTACACTGGCTTCCCAGAAATGTTAGATGGACGTGTGAAAACACTACACCCTAAAGTGCATGGCGGCTTGCTCGGTCGCAGAGATATGCCATCCCATGTAGAAGCCATGACAGCCCAAGACATCCCTAATATTGATATGTTGGTGGTGAACTTATACCCATTTGAAGCCACGGTTGCCAAACCAGATTGCACTTTAGAAGATGCGATTGAGAACATTGATATTGGCGGCCCAGCCATGGTGCGTTCAGCGGCGAAGAACTGGAAAGATGTTGCGGTATTAACTGACGCAGCGCAATATGCAGACGTGCTGACCGAACTCAATGCGGATGGTAGCTTAAGCGATAAAACACGTTTTGCGCTTTCAGTCGCCGCCTTTAACCGCATTAGTAGCTACGATGGTGCAATATCGAATTACTTATCGGCTATACAAGCAGATGGCACACAACACCCATACCCTGAGCAAATGAATAGTCAGTTTATCAAGGTGCAAGATTTACGCTACGGCGAAAATCCACACCAAACCGCAGCGTTCTATCGCGACCTGCACCCTGCGCCTGGTTCATTGGTGACTGCCGAACAAATTCAAGGTAAAGAGTTGAGCTTCAACAATATCAATGATGCTGATGCCGCTTGGGAAGCGGTAAAAGCCTTTGATAGCAATGCCTGCGTTATTGTTAAACATGCCAACCCATGTGGTGTTGCATTAGGCGAAACCGCATTAGAAGCTTACAGCAAAGCATTTAAAACGGATCCAACTAGCGCCTTCGGCGGTATTATTGCTTTCAATATGCCTGTCGACAAAGCGGCGGCTGAGGTTATCTCAGAACAGTTCTTGGAAGTGTTGATTGCACCAGAATACACCGCTGATGCGCTCGCTGTTTTTAGTGCCAAAAAGAATGTACGTGTATTGAAAATCGCATTGCCAGAAAAAGGTGGTGACACCCCTTGGGAGCAAGGGCGCAATGCACACGACTCAAAACGCGTGGGGTCAGGCATCTTGATTCAAACAGCTGACATTCACCACATGCAAATGGCAGACTTAAAGGTCGTGACCAAAAAGCAACCAACCGCAGCACAGATGCAAGACTTATTGTTTGCATGGCATGTCGCGCAATATGTGAAATCAAATGCAATTGTCTTCTGTGGCGATAGCATGACACTAGGCGTTGGCGCAGGCCAAATGAGCCGCGTCGATAGTACAAAGATTGCCGCCATCAAAGCAGAAAATGCAGGACTAAGTTTAGCAGGCTCAGTGGTTGCTTCTGATGCATTCTTCCCATTCCGAGATGGGCTAGACGTGCTGGCTGATGCTGGTGCTGTGTGTGTGATTCAACCAGGCGGCAGCATGCGTGATGAAGAAGTGATTGCGGCAGCAGACGAACGCGGCATTGCCATGGTCATGACTGGTATCCGTCACTTTAGGCACTAAGTCTTAGAATAGAATATTAAGTTTTATGCTCATGTTGACTTGATGGGGTGAAACACTAGGCGCCGTGCAAGGAACGATGCAAGCGCATCATATTGATAGACAAGGAGAGAGTGAGCTCGCAACAAGGTGACTCACCCACAAAATACATTTATGAAAGTTTTAGTTATTGGTGGCGGTGGCCGTGAACATGCCCTCGCTTGGAAAATTGCAGAAAACAAAGACGTTAGTCTGACTTATGTTGCGCCAGGCAATGCAGGCACAGCACTGAACCCAGATATGAAAAATGTGCCCATCAGCAAAGTGGATGAGCTCGTCCAGTTTGCAAAAGATGAAAGCATTGGTTTAACCGTTGTTGGTCCAGAAGCACCGCTATGTGATGGTGTGGTTGATGCTTTTCAAAAAGCGGGGCTTAAAATCTTTGGTCCAACACAAGCTGCAGCACAATTAGAATCATCTAAAGACTTTTCTAAAGCATTTATGGTGCGTCACAACATACCGACTGCCGCTTACGAAACGTTTAGTGAAGCAAAGGCTGCCCATGATTACATTGACCAACAAGGTGCGCCAATTGTCATTAAAGCCGATGGTTTAGCGGCGGGTAAAGGTGTGGTGGTTGCCATGACCGAACAAGAGGCCCATGACGCTGTCGACATGATGCTCAGTGACAACAAATTTGGTCATGCGGGTGCGCGCGTGGTGATTGAAGAATTCTTAACAGGTGAAGAAGCCAGCTTTATGGTGATGGTTGATGGCGAAAATATTTTACCGCTTGCCACCAGCCAAGATCACAAGCGACTGCTCGATGCCGACCAAGGACCCAACACGGGCGGCATGGGTGCATATTCCCCTGCGCCGATTGTGACGCCAGAAATTCATGCCAAAGCCATGCGCGAAGTTATTCGCCCAACCGTTGAAGGGATGACAAAAGATGGCATTCCTTACACAGGCTTCTTATATGCAGGCCTGATGATTAGCCCAGAAGGTGAGATTAAAACATTAGAGTTTAATTGTCGGATGGGCGACCCAGAAACACAGCCTATCTTTATGCGCTTAAAATCTGACTTGCTGACTTTATTGCAACAAGCGATTGACTGCAAATTGAACCAAGCCGAGGCAGAGTGGGATAGACGTTTTGCATTGGGCGTGGTCATGGCCAGTGCCAATTACCCTGCATCTCCCAAGCTCGGTGACGAAATCACAGGGCTACCAAAAGACTTAGAAGATAGTTATGTCTTCCATGCCGGCACCAAGCTGGTTGATGGCAAAGTGACCACCAGCGGTGGGCGCGTGTTATGTGTGACCGCACTCGGTGAAACCGTGAAGTTTGCGCAACAACAAGCTTACCTAATCATTGAAGGCATTCAATTTGATGGTGCGCAATATCGTACCGATATTGGCTACCGTGCTGTTAAAGGTTAAACATGAGCCAGATTGACGCAAAAGCAGTCTACAACTACTTGCAAGGTCTGCAAACACGCATTATTGAATCCGTAGAACTGGTCGATGGCAAGACCTTTTTGCATGATGGTTGGCAACGCCCTGAAGGTGGTGGTGGCAACTCGTGCATGCTAGAAGAAGGCAATGTCTTCGAACGTGCAGGTATTGGTTTCTCGCATGTATTAGGCAACAAGCTACCTCCAGCCGCTAGCGTGGCACATCCAGAAGCGGCAGGTCGCCCATGGGAAGCCATGGGAGTTTCATTGGTTTTTCATCCACGCAACCCTTATGTACCAACGGTGCATATGAATGTGCGCTTTTTTCTTGCCAAAGCACAAAACGAAAACGAGCAAGATATTTGGTGGTTTGGCGGCGGCATGGATCTAACGCCGTATTATGGCAACAAAGAAGATTGCATTCACTTCCATCGCACTAATAAAGAAGCACTGGCGCCATTTGGTGATGACCTCTATCCAACACTCAAAAAAGAATGTGACGAATACTTCTACCTGAAACACCGTCAAGAACCACGTGGTATCGGTGGCATCTTTTTTGATGATTTTAATCAACTTGGTTTCGACAAAAGCTTTGCCATGCTCCGTGCAGTCGGCGATGCTTTTACGCAAGCTTACTTGCCCATCGTGCAGCATCGCGAAGACACAGCGTATGGCGAAAGAGAACGCGACTTCCAAGCGTATCGTCGTGGGCGTTATGTCGAATTCAACCTGATTTTTGATCGTGGTACCATCTTTGGCTTACAGTCAAATGGTCGCACCGAATCAATCCTGCTTTCCATGCCACCAATCGTTAAATGGCGCTATGACTGGAAACCTGAAACTGGCAGTGCAGAAGCCAAACTCTATACAGACTTTTTAATCGAAAAAGACTGGGTTTAACAACAGATGACTATTTCTAAAACAGCAAAAAAACAAGCGCAAGACTTACTTGATTTTATTGATACCAGTCCAAGCCCTTGGCACGCTGTAAACACGACAGTCAAGGCGCTCGAAGCCAATGGTTTTCAGCCATTGATTGAAAGTGAAGCTTGGCAGCTCAAAAAAACTGGTCGTTATTATGTAACGCGAGATGACGCCTCAATCATTGCTTTCACACTAGGTAAAAAGCCAATAGTAGAAACAGGTTTCAGGATAGTAGGCGCTCACACTGACTCACCTGGCCTGCGTCTAAAACCAAAAGCAGCCCATGCCAAACAAGGCGTTGCGCAACTCGGTGTAGAAGTCTATGGCGGCCCAATACTCGCCACCTTTACTGATCGTGACTTAAGCCTCGCCGGCCGCATCAACGTCGTCAATAGCAGTGGCTTCACGACCGAATATATCCATCTTACAGACAGCATCGTGAGACTACCTAATCTTGCCATTCATATGAACCGTGAAGTGAATAGCAAGGGCTTACATCTCGACAAACAAACACAACTACCACTCATTTTTGGCTATGCTGCCGATAGCAAAGAAGCTGGCAAACAGATTAATGCCGTCATTGCCAAAGAGCTGAGCATCAACCCAGATGATATTTTGAATTGGGATTTAAACGTCTAAGACACGCAAAAAGGCAGCTTATGGGGCAGTGATGAAGCATTTATTGCCAATAGCCAGTTAGACAACCTAGCCTCCTGCCATGCCGCATTAGAAGCCTTAGTCGCCAGCAACAAACCAAATGCTACCAGTATTTGTGCTTTCTTTGATCATGAAGAAGTCGGCAGTGAAAGTGCAACAGGCGCAGATGGCAGTTTTATCAATGATGTCATGCAACGCATTTTCCACCATTCCAAAACGGACACTGAAGATCAACGACGCAGCATTGCCAACAGCTTCTTAATTAGTGCTGATATGGCGCATGCATTCCATCCAAATCACCCATCAGCTTACGAACCTGAACATCATGCGGCAGTTAACCAAGGTCCCGTGATTAAGATTAATGCGAACCAACGCTATACCACGACTGCTAATACAGCCGCTCGCTTTATTCAACTGTGCAAAAAAGCCAAAGTTCCCTACCAAGAGTACGCCCACCGAACCGACTTAGGCTGTGGCAGTACCATTGGCCCAATGATTGCCGCTCAGCTTGGTATGCCAACGGTAGATGTGGGTAACCCCATGTGGGCGATGCATAGTATTCGGGAGAGTGCTGGGGTGTTGGATCACGGGTATATGATTAAAGTGTTGAAGCAGCACTTCTCAAGCTAAGATTTTAAGTGAATCGTTTATAAGTAAAAATGATTGATGCTAATCGTTCAGGTTGCTTTTCGCCTCTAGGCGAGGTACTTTCTTTTGCTTATGCTAAAGAAAGTACCCATACCCGCAAGGGGCATCCCCAATCTTGCTAAGTGCTAAAGCACTAAGTCGATTGAGAAAGAAACACACACCCTGCTACCAAGCCCTACGGGTTCCTTGCGTTGCTCAACAAAATAAGCGGCTGTGGAACTCGCCCTAACAAGGCACACAACCCGTGCCCTGTCGCGGTGCTCAAACAGGTCCTCGCCTTCCTCTTATTTTGTCTGCGCTACTCAGCTTGATAAAAGGGATTTAAGCCCTAGCTCTTCGCACTTATATGTCATTCAAAGCACAAATCGTTGCATCCAGCTGGTTTTGACTTTAACCCCCTTGGCACTGCGCCGAGCAACGGAAGCAAGCAAGGGGATTTCGTCGAGGACTGTTTGAGCCTTATGGATTTTATAAGGCAAGTTCCGCAGACGCCTTGCTTGTTGAGTAGCACAGGGAAGCCGAAGGCCGTAGTGTGGGGTGCCTTTTTCTTTCCCCTATTTCTTTTGGGCAAGCAAAAGAAACAGGGTCGCTGAAAAAGCGAAAAACAATCTAAGTTACAAGGGTTACAAACTAAATATATTAATTACACCACCATCCCCCCGCTGCCCTCTACCCCGCTTAAAGTAAAGGTAAGCTTCACGGCTTAGAACTGGCAGGCTATCTGTTGGCCGTCCTAAGTAACGTCCCCAGTACTGAGTAATGCCTCCCCCCTGACCAGAGTAAACGCCGATATACTGCTTACCACCATATCCATAAGTAAAAGAATTCCCAGAAATACCAGCACCAACTTGGAATTGCCATAAGCCCTTCCCTGAACGAGCATCCAAAACAGTGAGTTGTCTATCAGTAGTGCCACTAAGAATCAAGTTGCCTGCTGTCGCCAAGACACCTGCATTAAAGGAGTATTCATATTCTTTGTACCACTTCTTTAACCCAGTAATTGGATTAAAAGCAATGATTGCACCATTTACACCATCCGGCCCTGAAAAAATTGTAAATGTAGCTCCCGCCCATGGCTTACCTTTCACATACTTAATTTTGACTGGTTCCAATGTCATGCACATATGTGTCATTGCGGCATATACCAACTGTGTTTTTATTGAGTAGGCTGATGGATTCATTCCTTTAACACCAAAATTTGTTGGGCAAATTCCTTTTGCATTGTAATCCGTATGCGTACTTGCATGAGCACTTTTACTTGGTACCCCCGTCTTCAAATCCACACTCGTCGCCCAGTTCACAAACGGATGTACTTTTTTGGCTGCAATCAATGTCCCGTTGTTGGCTTGCCATGTGTAAATAAAACCATTCTTATTCACTTGGGTAGCGTAAGTTTTGTTTTTTCCGTGTTTATCTTTTCTGTCGAATAGAATCACTTCATTGGTCGCATCGTAATCCCATTCATCATGTGGTGTGGTTTGCATGGCCCATTTGGCTTCGCCAGTATCGACATCCCTAGCAAATACACTGCTCGCCCATTTGTTATCACCAGGGCGCACATCTGGGTTCCATACACCAGGGTTGCCTGTGCCGTAGTAAACAAGGTTGGTTTTTGGGTCATAGCCAAAGTAGCCGGTGACGGCACCTCCTCCGTGTTGCCAACCATCTTTTTCTTGTTGGGGTTTTAGCCAAGTGCGGACGCCTAGTTCTGGTTCGTTGATTTTTAGTTGGTTGTTAGGAAGTGGTTCGAAAGAACCGCCTTCTTTGTTGCCTCCATTAATGTCTTTATAAACACTTAAGGCACTGTATTGTGGGTTGGCTTGGTTGAAGTCTTTGCCGATTAAGACTTCTGCATCGGGGCCTGTAGAGTAGGCTTTCCATGCGAGCGCACCATCTTTAAGGTAGTAAGCAGCCATAAAGCAGCGCACACCAAATTCACCTCCCGCACAGCCAGTAAGAACTTTGTCTTTGACCACCATGGGGGCATTAGTGTTGGTGGCACCTGTTTTAGGGTCGGTGACTTGGACATCCCAGACTTTTTCACCCGTTTTGGCATTCAGTGCAACCAGCATGCCGTTGTTTTGTTGCAGGTAGATGTTGCCACCGCCAAAAGCTAAACCACGATTTACGTTGCCGCAACAGAGTACAGCTTGTGTGCTTGGGTCCTGTTTGGGGAAGTAAGACCAGAGTATTTTTTGATCATCGTTGAGGTCTAGGGCGTAGATGTTGTTGGGGAAGGCGGTATGGACGTACATCACACCATCAATGACTAAAGGGGCACCTTCATGACCACGGTTTACGCCTGTTGAGAAGGTCCAAGCCAATTTTAAATCTTTGACGTTTTTGGTGTTGATTTGGTTGAGTTCGCTATAACCTTGGTTATTGTATTGACCACGAGCATGCGCCCAGTTGTTGGGGTTAGCCATGGCGCGGTCTAAATCAGGTGCAGCTTGTATTGATAATGGTGACAAAATACCAAGACCAATTAATATGTGTTTAAGCGTTATTGTTGTTTTCATTGTTCACCTAAGCATTCATTGAAAGTCAGATTAAATCTATTAAACCATAAACAAAGCAGAACCTGAAAACGCTGACACTACACGCACCAACAAAACACCGCTATAATCCCTTAAAGACGAGGGAGTCACATGCAACAATTAGAAGAAATTATTAAAACATTGTCAGGGATTGTCTGGGGGCCTTATATGCTTGCGCTATTAGTGGGCACAGGTTTATACCTCACGATTATGCTGAAAGGCATGCAGTTCCGTGTATTGCCACAAGCACTCAAGCTAATTTTTAGCCAAGATAAAAATGAGCAAGGAGACATCAGTCATTTTGCGGCATTGATGACAGCGCTCGCTGCGACGGTTGGGATTGGTAACATTGTTGGCGTTGCCACGGCGATTACCTTAGGTGGGCCAGGCGCGGTGTTTTGGATGTGGGTGACAGGTCTTGTTGGCATGGCAACCAAATATAGCGAAGCCGTATTAGCGGTAAAATACCGCGAGCAAGGTGAGCATGGCATGCGTGGTGGCCCAATGTATTATTTAAGCAAAGGGGCAGGTCTGCCATGGCTTGGTACGCTGTTTGCCATTTTTACCGCTTGCGCTGCATTTGGTATTGGTAATATGACACAGGCCAATGCCACGGCTGAAATCTTTGCCAAAACGTTTGCAATCCCGACACAAACAACAGGTATTGTACTGACGGCACTGACGGGTTTGGTAATACTAGGCGGCATTAAAGCCATTGGCAAGTTCACTTCTTTTGTCGTGCCATTTATGATTGCCGCCTATGTGACTTGTTGTCTATGGGTATTAACCATTAATGCTAGCGAGATTCCAAACGCTTTCCATTTGATTTTTTATCATGCGTTTAATCCTGCAGCTGCTGGCGGTGGGTTTGCTGGCGCAACCATTGCCGCAGCCATGCGTTTTGGTATCGCGCGTGGTGTGTTTTCTAACGAGTCTGGCTTAGGTTCTGCACCGATTGCCGCAGCCGCAGCCAAAACCAACGACCCAGTCAAACAAGCACTCGTCAGCATGACACAAACCTTTATTGATACCTTAGTGGTTTGCACCATGACCGCTTTGGTTATTCTCACTGCCACTAGTTGGACACAGGGCATCAGCGCTGGCGAATTGACCAGCGCTAGCATTGGTGAAACACTAGGGAGTAACGGCAGCATTGTAGTGGCAATTGCAACCGCATTCTTCGCATTCTCAACCCTGATTGGCTGGAGCTACTATGGTGAGAAAGCCATTGAATATTTACTCGGCGGCAAAGCCATTAAGTTTTACCGCTTGCTCTTTACCGCAGCCGTGTTGCTCGGCGCGATGACAAGCTTAAGCTTTGTCTGGAACTTCTCTGATTTAATGAATGGCTTAATGGCGATTCCCAATTTGATTGGTTTATTGCTATTATCTAAAATCATTAAACAAGAAACTGACCGCTATTTTTCGATAGAAAAATAAGCCATAGGAAAACGAATCATGAGTAACGCAAGAGGCAGTTGGTCAAACCGTTGGACGTTTATGCTAGCAACAGCTGGCTCCGCAATTGGGCTGGGTAACATTTGGAAGTTACCTTATATGATTGGCGTGAATGGCGGCAGTGCCTTCGTCCTTATTTTTATCGCTTCTATTATTTTCTTAGCCATTCCATTGATGATGACTGAGATTATGCTCGGTAGACGTGGGCAAAAAAACCCATTAGACGCCATGAAAATGCTCGCAGAAGAAGCCAATGTCAGTACCTTGTGGAGTTGGGTTGGTGGCATGGGCATGCTCGCTGGCGTATTAATTTTAAGCTTTTATAGCGTAGTCGGCGGCTGGGTGCTCAGCTATATTGCTTCATCCCTCCAAGGCGTATTTACGCATATCACGGCTGAACAAGCTGCGGATAATTTTAGTCAGCTATTAGCGCAACCATTAACATTGTTGATGTGGCACTCTATCTTTTTGCTGATGACCATGATTGTCGTGGCACGCGGTGTCAGCGAAGGTTTAGAAAAGGCCAACAACATTCTCATCCCATTGCTATTTGCTATTTTATTAGTGCTCCTCGGCTACAGCATGTCCGTTGGCGATATGCCCGCCGCGTTTACCTTTATGTTTTCACCTGACTTTTCTAAAGTCACACCTGTGGCAATATTATCAGCAC
>SPJK01029257.1_pt1 | contig 18043 bp, 13 predicted proteins | sample 3741771 | NCBI WGS metagenome assembly SPJK01 (sample SAMN10925997, study PRJNA522277) | cold seep metagenome | isolation source: Elba SIP-enriched marine methane seep metagenome, extraction at timepoint T2 | place: Italy: coast of Elba, Mediterranean Sea
ATTTTGTCGATTATTTAAATTTTGGCGGATATCCCGAAGCGGTCTTTTCCGACACGATTAAACAAGATGCTTCCCGGTTTATTAAAAGCGATATTATTGATAAGGTTCTTTTAAGGGATCTGCCTAATTTATATGGTATTAATGACATTCAGGAATTGAATAAACTATTCACCGTCATTGCCTATAACTCGGGGCAAGAAATCAGTCTTGAAGAGCTATCGCAAGGCGCCGGCATTTCAAAAAATACACTTAAAAGATATATAGAATACTTGGAAGCAGCGTTTCTCATTAAAATAGTTCATCGTATAGACCAGAATTCTAAAAAATTTAAACGAGCCAATCATTTCAAAGTCTATTTGACTAACCCCTCAATGAGAGCGGCATTATTCGGGCCAGTCATTCAAAATAGTAAAACAATGGGAGCATTAACTGAAACGGCAATCTTTTCTCAGTGGTTTCATAGTAAGGCAATAAACAATTTATACTATGCGCGCTGGAAAAACGGCGAAGTAGATATTATTCATCTCGACGAAAGCAATCAAAAGCCGAATTGGTGTGTAGAAGTAAAATGGACTGATTTGCCATTTGACGACAATAGAAAATTAAGCAGCCTCATTACTTATTTAGAAAAAAATAATTTAAATGAGGCGGCTCTTGTTACCACAAAAACGCTTCATGGCGCAAAAAAAATCAATGGTAATGAAATAAAGTTTCAACCCTCTTCATTATATGCGTATTTATTAGGCGCAAATATACAAGCTCGAATAGGACGCCGAACATTTATCAGCTAAATCAGTTCTCGTTCAATTAAAAGTTTCAGCGACCAAGCCCGGTTAACCGCATTTACTCTCGCCGCAATTCAGACAGGTCATGCAGCCGTCCATCAACACCATCGCCTTGGTGCTGCATTTGTTGCATAGGACGGCTTTTTCAGGAAACGCATCATTTTCGCCGGTTTGTTTTCCATGCAATTGTTCAAACTCACGCCTTTTTTCGGTGAGAATTTGCTTTTGATGGTCGCTCATTTCTTCCGGACGTATCATCCCGATATGTTTCATATGCGATTCTATCGCGTAACCGATTTCCGCCACCAAAGAAGGCATAAACACCCCGCCTTTTTTAAAATAACCGCCTTTCGGGTCAAACACCGCTTTTAATTCTTCAACCAAAAAGCAGACATCGCCGCCTTTGCGGAATACCGCCGAGATTACCCGAGTCAACGCCAATACCCACTGAAAATGCTCCATGTTTTTGGAGTTAATGAACACCTCATAAGGTCTGCGTTCTTCATGTTCAGTACCGGCGTTGAGAATCATATCGTTAATAGTGATATATAAAGCATGCTCGGATTGCGGCGTTTTAATTTTGTAGGTGGAGCCTAACAAAACTTCCGGCCGTTCAACTTTTTCATGCATGCTTTCCAATAAAGCCCGGGGATCTTCGACAGCGCCCGTCTCGTTATTTTTCTCATCGGTAATCACTTTATAACCGACAATTTTTCTGCTGATTTTATGTGTCATGATCGTGGTATCGTTAGCTTAGAATTTACCGTAATAACCTTCTTTCAAGGCGTCAAACAAATTCGCCGCAGAATGAATTTCGCCATCATATTCTACGTCCTCATTTCCTTTCAACTCGACGACATGGCCGTCTTCCAAGGTAAATTGATAAGTGGTGTTTTCCAGGTCTTGTTCTTTTACCAAAACGCCTTGAAATACTTCCGGGTTGAAACGGAAAGTCGTACAGCCTTTCAAACCTTGTTGATAAGCATATTCATAAATCGATTTAAAATCTTCATAAGGATAGTCGGTCGGCACATTGGCGGTTTTAGAAATTGATGAATCTATCCATTTTTGTGCGGCCGCTTGTATATCCACATGCTGTTTAGGCGAAATATCGTCGGCGGCGATAAAATAATCCGGCAATTGTTGATCAGGTTCTTCGCTGAAGGGCATTGCTTCCTGGTTGATTAAAGCGCGATAAGCCAATAATTCAAACGAAAACACATCCACTTTTTCCTTGCTTTTCTTGCCTTCTCGAATGACGTTGCGCGAATAATGATGAGCAAAACTCGGTTCGATGCCGTTACTGGCGTTATTGGCTAAAGATAAGGAAATTGTCCCGGTCGGAGCAATGGAGCTGTGATGGGTAAAACGACAGCCGGTTTCGGCTAATGCTTCCACCAATTCCGGCTGCTCTTGCGCGACTTTTTGCATATAGCGGCTATATTTAGCGTGCAATAATTTACCCGCTACTTTATCGCCGACTTTGAAACCGTCTTTCTTCATTTCCGGCCTTTTGTGCAGCATTTCGCCGGTGACGGTAAACATTTGCTCCATAATCGGGGCCGGGCCTTTTTCCTTGGCTAGAGCCAGGCCTTCTTTCCAGCCTTCTATCGCCAACTCTTTGGTCACCTGCTCAGTAAACGCCAATGAATCGACATCGCCATATTTCATTCCCAACATGGTTACAGTCGAACCCAGCCCTAAGTACCCCATGCCGTGGCGTCTTTTCCCCAGGATTTCAGCCTGCTGTTTTTCCAACGGCAAACCGTTAATTTCAACGACATTATCCAACATGCGGGTAAAAATACGAATGGTTTTGCGATAGGTTTTCCAATCAAATGAGGCGTCTGCGGTAAAGGGTTTATCGACAAAACGAGTTAAATTCACCGATCCTAATAGACAACTGCCATACGGAGGCAGCGGCTGTTCCCCGCAGGGGTTGGTGGCGCGAATATTTTCACAAAACCAATTATTGTTCATTTCATTGACCTTATCGATCAAGATAAAGCCCGGTTCGGCATAATCATATGTGGATGACATAATAATATCCCACAATCTTTTTGCCGGCATGGTTTTGCTGATGCGGCAAGCCACCAGACCCGCATCATTGACGACATAGCCTTCTTTTACCGGCAAATCTCTCCAAACTATCTGTGTTGTATCGTTTAATTCCAAATTGTCCAGCATGACTTCCTTTTCCGTGAGCGGAAAAGAAAGCGGCCAGGGTTGGTCGGCTTGCACCGCTTCGACAAATTCAGTGGTAATCAATAAAGAAAGGTTAAACTGGCGCAAACGTCCGTCTTCCCTTTTTGCGCGTATAAACTCGACCACATCCGGGTGGGCAATATCAAAAGTCGCCATTTGCGCGCCACGTCTGCCGCCCGCCGAAGAAACGGTAAAACACATTTTGTCGTATATATCCATAAACGACAACGGGCCTGAGGTATAAGCCCCGGCTCCGGACACATAAGCATTTTTCGGGCGCAAGGTAGAAAATTCATAGCCTATGCCGCAATTATGAATCACCATTAAGCCGTTACTGCCTGCTAAATAATTGTTATGCGTATCAACAGTAAAGTCATAAAAAGTTTCGCCAATGTTTAAATCACGTTTAATATTGTTAACAGGACGTAATGTTTTGACAAAATCAATCTCTGCTTTAAGCTGTGGGAATTTTTTTGCCCAACGATTTAAATAAACACGACTCACCGTTTGTTGCTTATGCTTGCCGTGATAATAACCTAAGCGTTGCTTATCAAGATGAGGTAGTTCAGATGAAAGCGTTTCTAATGCATCAGTTAAAATTTGAGTCATCACATAATGGTCGTACTGCCCTGCTTGAGATTGATGCTCTTTAATGCGATTTTTTTTGCCGCTATCCGCCATAAATTCTGATAATTTAAGTAAAAATTCAGAATCTGAAATTTTAAGCACATAGCCGCCTGAATCTTTAATCAGCTTACCATGGTAAACATGCGAACGCGGTTTTCTGTGCGTAATTCCTGCATGGATGCCGAATAAAGCTAATAGGCTTTGAATTTCATAAACAAAGTCCTCATTTTGGCAACTTAAGCTTGCACTGCCTCGTTCTTTATCAATTGTGCCATCGGTGTCTATCAAGCCCGCTAAAAAAGCTAAGAAGTATTTTTCCGGCTCTTGTTTAATCCATTGCGGCACTTTTAATGTGTGTGTTTTTTTGCCTATTTGCCCGTCAATTAATTCACTTGCTTGACTGGCTTTGAAACTAGCAACCGTGAAATCCCAAACAGGGGTATTATTCGCGGTTACCGTGCTAACGACTTTGGCATGACAATGATAAAACTTTTCAAAAAATAAGGCATAACGTTCAACGACTTCACGCTCTGCCGCTCGAATTTTAAAAATGAAGCGTTTTCCATAAGCTTTGGCTTTTTGTTGCCAATTTTCCCTTGATTTAGCATAAGTAAATTTTTTCTCGTAAGCGGAGCCATCACCTAAATGCGCCCCTGCAAACCAAGCTTTTAAGGCTTCTGTCTCATCAGCCTCCCATGCGAGTTGATAATGAACTAAAGCATCGCTTTGTGTAATTTCATCAGCACGCACATATTGCAATTTTTCATGGCGATAAACGAGAACAGGATGCTTGATTGAGGTCGTTAATGAACCTAAATGCGATTCTATTTCAATATTTTCATCTTGAGGAACATGAGTTGTCAGATGTTTTAAAATCGGGCGCATTTCAAAGCATTTCGATTTTTTATCATAACTCAGAATAGATTGATGTTGCTGTTCAACGGCCTGCTGCGCGGTAACCTGTCCTTTTTCCGTGACTACTCGCGTATTTGGAGCAACACAACCTGCTTTAAGGGTTAAACCTGCTTCATGCACTTTGCCCAGAATATCATCCATAGAATCCTGTATTGTGCCGGAAACCGTACAATTGATGGTCGAAGTCGCCGGTTTATGCGCCTGCGCGCCGGCGTTGGAAACGATGCGACCGGCAGGAATTACGCCCTGTCTGAGCGCCCAGAGGAATTCTTTATAGTATTGATCTTTTTTTTCTTTGTCGGTTTCGACATCGGCCAAAGCTTTGGCGACGCGTTTGTAGGTGTCATCAATCGTTTGATCTACCGGCTTCCCGTCTTTGCTTTTTAAACGATATTTAGTATCCCAAATATCCATGGATGCATCCTGAAAAGAGATTTCAGTCACCCTATCATTTACAACCTTTAGTTGAGCCGTCATATAGATTTCCTTGCTGGTATGATTTGATAATTCAGTATGAAACAAGCAGTTACAGCATTTTTGGCGAAACCGCAAAAAGTACATATATTGTGTATTTTTTAAAATAATAGCACAAGATATAGTGGGTTTGATAAAAAACGGCTCTTTTTCATAACGCCCGAAAGAGAATTTTTTGCGCTTTTTTTGTGGTTTTGCTTATCAAATAACAGCTTAGAAAAAATAATTAATCATCGATTAATTATTCCTTTCCGGTCGCAATTGCCTAAGCCAAAATTTACCCGGTCTTGTCAATGCAGCGTCATCATTTGTGTCAGCCGTTAATTTAATTCAAAATGTTTAATAGAAAATTTTCAACAAGCATGACGGCGCTGAAACAATAGAGTAAAATACTGGGTAATTGACTGATTTTAAGATTATGGCTAACACAGAAAACGTACACGCACACGAAATTGAAAAATTCGGTTCACAGGCCGAACGCTGGTGGGACCCGCAAGGCGAATTTAAAACTCTGCATGACGTCAACCCGCTGAGATTGCGCTTTATTCAGGATCATATTGAGCTGGCCGGAAAAAAAGTTATTGATGTCGGCTGCGGCGGGGGCATTTTAACGGAGGGCTTAGCTAAGGCGGGAGCGGACGCTTTAGGCATTGATTTAAGCGAAGACTTAGTCGATATCGCCGATTTACACAGCCTGGAAGCAGGCGTTGAAGTTGCCTATCAAAAAATCAGCGCCGAGAAAATGGCGGAACAGCAAGCCGAACAATTTGATTTGGTCACTTGCATGGAAATGTTGGAGCATGTGCCCGACCCTGTTTCCATTATCAATGCTTGCGCCAAGATGGTAAAACCGGGCGGCTGGGTGTTTTTCTCAACCTTGAATAGAGTGCCTAAAGCTTATTTATTGGCTATTGTCGCCGCAGAACATCTTTTGAAGATGGTGCCTAAAGGCACCCATGAGTACAATACCTTTATCAAACCATCCGAACTCAGCGAATGGGCGCGCCATACCGGCTTGCAATTGCAGTCTTTAACCGGCATTGAATATAACCCGTTCAACAAACGGTTTAGCTTGGGAAAAGATATCGATGTGAATTATATCGCCGCTTTCCAACGTCCTGAATAACAACCGAAGCCCGTAGGATAGACTGTGCGCACCTTAAGCATACCCTACTTTAATATTGATGACCTTAAAGGCCTCCGACATTAGCGATTTTCAACTCAGTTGCGTACTGTTTGATTTAGACGGTACTTTAGTGGATACCGCGCCGGATTTAGTGGCCTGCCTTAATCAAGCGCTGAAACAGCATGATTTATCCGCCATTGATTACCAGCACATCAGACCGTATATCTCTTACGGCGCGATGGCGATGATTCGACAAGCCGCGCCCGAAATTAATGAAGCACGGCAGCAAATCATTTTGGAAACCATGCTGAACCTTTATGAAAACAATATTGCTCAGCATAGCCGCTACTTCGAGGGTATCGAAAAAACGTTAACCGCCATTGAAAGTAAAGGTTTGAAATGGGGCGTAGTGACCAATAAACGCGAACGGTTCACCTTGCCGTTAATGAATGCATTGGGGCTGGACATGCGCGCCGCCTGCATCATCAGCGGCGACACCACCGCAAAAAGCAAACCGGACCCTGAGCCGATGCTGGCCGCATGCGATCAAGCGCAAGTGGCTCCGCAACATTGCGTTTATATAGGCGACGCCTGTCATGATATTTCTGCAGGTAAAAGCGCCCAAATGAAAACCCTGGCTGCTGTTTACGGCTATCTCAAAAGCGACGATAAACCCGATGAATGGGGCGCTGACGGTTTAATTGAATCGCCTGAACAAATCATGACCTGGATTAACGAAACCCAATGTTGCTAGTACGGCGCCATTTTTATTCATAAAGAAAACTCATAATTAACTATTGCTAACAAGAAAAATGGATGCAGCACTCGCAAATCAAACTATTTTAATCACCGGCGGCGGCGGCGGCTTGGGCGGCACAGCTGCTGTGGCGCTGGCCAAACAAGGCGCGCACATTATTTTATTGGATAAAAAAATTCCCAAAATGGAGCAAGTCTACGACCGCATTTTGCAAGCCGGCGGCGTGGAACCGACCATGTATCCATTTGATTTAGCGGGCGCCGATGAAACGCAATATCAAGAACTAGCGGAAATTATCGACCAGCAATACGGCAAACTGGCCGGTATTTTACACTCCGCGGTCGATTTAAGCGCTTACAGTCCGGTCAGCCAAATTAGTTGTCAGGAATGGGGGCAAACTATTACCGTTAACTTGAATGCCTGTTTTCTACTCAGCCGGGTTTTATTGCCGGTTTTACAAAAAAGCGAACATGCCTCTATCGTTTTTACAAGCGACTCTTCGGCAAGAAATGCGCCAGCCTATTCCGGCGCTTACGGCGTGTCCAAAGTCGCTATCGAAGGATTTGCGCAAATTTTGGCTAAAGAGTTGGAAACCGCCGGTATCGTCCGGGTCAATGTATTAGCGCCCGGCGCAGTAAACTCACCGTTGAGAAAAAAAATATATCCGGCAGAAGATAAATCTCAACTTGCAGCTATGGAAAGTTTGGAAGCAGTATATTGTTATTTGTTCAGCGATCAAAGCTTGAACATCACCGGCCAAATTATCCAAGCATCAACATTCAAACCTTGATCTTGTCTTATGTCTGAAAGAGAAACCATCACCCTGACCCGAGATGTCAATGTCATCACTATCCCGGATGGCAACCACGGCTCCCTGAGTAAAGGCCATGAAGTGACTATCCATCAATCTTTAGGCACGAATTATACCGTGGTCACTCAACACGGTCATATGGTGCGTATTGCCGGCTCTGATGCTGACGCCTTAGGAAAAGAAGCCCACCAATTGAAAACATTGGTATCGGAAACCGATTCAGAAGCCATTGAAAAAAATTGCTGGGAAGTCATGAAAACCGTTTATGACCCGGAAATTCCGGTGAATATCGTCGACTTGGGCCTGGTCTATCAATGCCAAGTCTCCTCTGCCGAAAACGGCGAACATGATGTTTACATTAAAATGACCCTGACCGCGCCCGGCTGCGGCATGGGACCGGTAATACAAAGCGATGTGGAAAAATCGGTGCGCGCCCTGTCCGGCGTTAATTCGGTTATTGTGGAAGTCGTTTTAGACCCGCCTTGGTCGCGGGAAATGATGTCGGAAGTCGCTCAGGTTCAATTGGGCTTGTTTTAAGGTAACTACTCAGCGTATTTTGACATTTAATATCAGTCACTTACTCCAGAAGACGCCGTAAATACATCCATGTAGGCTTGAATGTGACATCCCTGTCACATACACTTCTTACGTAAGCAACTGATATTAAATAATTTTTGTTATTTGAATTACGCTGAGTAGTTACGTTTTAAGTTTATCCTCCCTGCCGCTTCCTTTTGATCGGGCTGAAGCCCGACCCGACCTACATTACGCTCACCTTGTAGGACGGACTTTAGTCCGTCACACTAGTACACACACTCTCCCAAGCTCCAGCTTGGGAGAATCCAAGCGAAAGCTCTTGCTTCCCACTTAGGGCTGAGAATTTTAGTCCATACTGCATGGCAACCATTTGCCGTTTTTTTGACGCCGTATACCAGCAACCATAATAATAAAACACAACACATTGATTTATCAGTAATATTTAACCTTGGCACATTTTAAGCATAACGATTAATAACAGAATTTGAGTAGCCGGAGAAATCGTTATGGCAAAAAAGACAGCTAACCTTGCCGTTGTCAGCAACAAAACTTTCGAAGCCAGTAAAGTTGCCAACCTACAACATTACGATATCAGCAGCGCCTTACAAACGACTTTAGATATCAATGAATTAATCGGTATTTTTTGCGATAAAATTCAAGCCTTTATACCACATAACAGCGTTATCTATATCAACCAGGAATTAGATATTCATTTTCAAAAAGGCATTGAAACCCGCAACGCCTGCAGCTATACCCTGGCAATTGAAGATCAATCCTTGGGCGAACTCAAATTGATGCGTCAGCAAAGTTTTCATGAAGAAGAGCTGCAATTATTGGAAACATTACTTTGCTGCTTAATTTACCCATTGAAAAATGCTACGCTTTATCGCCTGGCGATAAAAATGGCGCATACTGACCCGTTAACCCAAACCAATAATCGCGCTGCATTCCAAGACAGTATTGAACGCGAATACAATTGGGCGGAACGTCATCAAACGCCGCTATCGTTGATTTTTCTGGATATTGATTTCTTTAAGTCCATTAATGATAATTTCGGTCATGACTGCGGCGATCAAGTTTTGCACTCTGTAGCCAGCCGGATCAAAGAATCCATTCGCAACAGCGATATTGTTTTCCGCTACGGCGGCGAAGAATTTGTTATCCTGCTCAGTGAAACCAGCCATGAAGAAGCGATAGAAATAGCTGAACGAGTGCGCAGCGCGATTGAACAACACACTATCGCCTATGATATGCAAACCCTGAAAATCACCGCCAGCTTAGGGGTGAGTTCTTTGCAGGAAAAAGAAAACAGCCAATCATTAGTCAAGCGTGCGGATGACTATATGTATAAAGCCAAAAAAAACGGACGTAATAAAGTCGTTAAGGACTGAAGCGCGACCTAAGCACCCTCTGATATTATAAAAATTGGGACGTAAACTTAAGCTCTGCGCCCCAATTTACCATTTAAGTACCCAAGCAGAATTAATTTAACAAAATTTTACGCAGGATTTTTTTTCATATTCAAGGCGCATAAATAGGCGCATAGCCCGCTATGTAACTATTTATGCAACGCTGAAGATGGAAATAAAGACAAGTAAAATGTTAAATTAATTATACTTGGGTGCTTATTTATGTGATGAGGCGCTAGGCCAGCATAAGGCGATACTCTTGCATCAGTTCTTCCGTCAATAGTTGATGTTGCGGATCAAGTTTTTCCCCATCCAACTCCAGCGCCAACAAATTCATGGTCTGCATTAAATCTTCAAAAACCGCTAAAGCATTATGTAATTCTCGCGGCTGCATGAAAAAAACAATGCCGGGACATTGAAACTCTTCTACAGTTAAATCCGGAAATACGCCCGGCTCCAGCATATTGGCGACGGCAAAATCCACCAAGCGCTGATCATCAACCCGTTCATAAACCTGCATACTGCCGTATTCCAAACCCACTTGCAGCAATGCCTGGTGCAAGTCTAAACCATTGAATCCGCCCGGATCGCGCGCTGCGATGCTGAATTGAATAAGAGCAGGCATGCCGGATTGCTCATCATCTTCTACAGCAGGAGACTGATCCATTGTTGTCATTGAATCGCCCTCATCTTCAACCGCCGAGCCGATAGGCACGATGTCAAAATCATCATTGGAAGTATCCAGCACCAAAGATTCATCAATGCGTCCAATCGGCTCATCCTCGTTAAAAAAACGGGGATCCTGCTTGTCTTTTTTATTCCTGAAAAAACTCCACAGCACCATAGCCACTACTATTACAGCACCGGTTGCAAAAATCGTTATTCTTAATATCTCTTTATCCATTAACTTTCCGCCATCACTACTGCTTCTTCAATATCTACTGCGACCATCCGGGAAACACCGGGTTCCTTCATAGTAACACCGGCCAGATTTTTTGCAATTTCCATCGTCACTTTATTATGCGAAATATACAAAAATTGCACACTGGCCGACATATCTTCAACCATTTGCGAAAACCGCACCACGTTCGCGTCATCCAAAGGCGCATCCACTTCGTCCAGCAAACAGAAAGGCGCCGGGTTCAAATCAAAAATCGAAAACACTAAGGCGACCGCCGTTAACGCTTTTTCACCGCCGGACAATAAATGTATGGAACTGTTCCGTTTACCAGGCGGCCTGGCGATGATATTGACGCCGGTCTCCAGCAAATCCTGTTCGGTTAATTCCAAATAAGCCTGTCCTCCGCCAAATAATCGCGGAAACTTCTCTTGTAAGCCGCTGTTAATTTTGTCGAAAGTTTCCTTAAAACGCAACCTGCTTTCCTTATCAATTTTATTAATCGCCTGTTCCAGAGTATCCAGAGCATTGATTAAATCGGTATGTTGCTCATTCAAAAAATTCATTCGTTCCGATTGCGATTGATATTCTTCAATTGCCGTCAAATTAATCGAGCCTAAGCGCTCGATTTGCTTAACCAAGCTTTCCAACTTGGTTTTCCAGGTCTGCTCCTCAGCCTGTTCCGGCAAATTCTTTAAAATTTGTTCCGGATCGGCATCCATTTCCTGCATTTGTTCTGTTAAGGTCTGTTGCCTGACCCGGCTATCCTGCTGTTGAAAACGCACTTCATCGAGTCTTTCTTTTTGCTGATCTTTTCCACGCTGAAAACTGATTTGTTGTTCCGACAAATGGGCGATTTGTTCATCAATGCTTTGCTGCTGTTCGCGGGCTTGCTGTAATTTTTGCTCCAAGGAAACTTTGCGCTCGGTAAACGCTTGTAATTGCTGCTTTTCCTCACCCATTGGCGACAGCGTCATTTGCAAACGACTTTCCAACTCTTGGATACGATTGCTTGATTGTTGGTTTTGAGTTTGCAATCGTTCGATTTGTTTCATCGTTAAGGTTTCAGAAGAACGCAGGGACTCTATTTTAGATTGCAGATTATGCACTTGTTGGCGGGTTTCCTGCACCCGCATATCGGCTTTTTGTTGCTCATCGAGTAATTGTTGATTATTCTCCTCAAGCGACTTTTTGCGCGCATCCAAGGTTTCCAGTCGTTGCTCGGCATCTTGTTGAAGCTGCTCCGCCTCAGCAATGAACTCTGCGTTTTCGGTCAATTGAAATTGAATATCGCTCATTTCATTTTCAACCTGCTGCAAACGCTGCTGTTGATGTTCATGTCGGGCCTGATGGGCGCTGAGTTGAGCATTCTGTTGAGACAACTCCGCCGCTAACGCCTTATCCTGTTGTTGTAAAGATTCGCGCAATGATTCACCCGATTTTAAAGCAGACTCAGACTCTTCCAGGCCGATTTCAGCCTGTTCAATCAATTCATCCAATTCTTGTTGTCTTTGCTTTAAACTGCGCAATTCCTTCTCACGTTGTAAAACACCGGATTTGCTGTCAACGCTACGGCTTACTTTCAACCAGTTTTGCCCCAGCCAGGTTCCGTCAGGCAAAATAATGGACTGGTGAACGGCCAAATCTTTTTGCATAGTTTGCGCTTGTTGCAGATCATCTGCGTATAAAATCCCCGATAACAACGGCGACAAGTCCCACTGACAACGAATTTTGGATAATAAACTGCGCTCATCTCCCGAAACCGGTTCCGCCGCAGTGTTGAATAAAATGACATCCTGTTCTTGCAAAAACTGTAGTCCGGCAACCGCATTATCCCAATCATCAACGCAAACCGCCTCCAAATAATGCGCCAACACTGTTTCCACCGCCGTTTCCCAACCGTTTTCGACATCCATAAATTCAGCCAAACGAGGCTGCTTATCCAAATCCATCCGGGTTAACCACGCTTCCAATTCTTTTTTGTCTTTACCCATCGCATGTTGCTGCAACATTTCTAAGGAGGTAATCTTGCCTTGAACACTGTGCATATCACTACGATATTGATGGAGCTGATCCAGAGCCATTTTAATTTGCTGACGTTGCTCGCCCATCAGCACATTTTGCTGCTCCAATTCGCTACTCAGCGTTAAGCGCCGTTCTTCCATCTCTTCAACTTGAACCTCTAATTCTGCGATCTCGGATTGCAAAGCGGTTTCCGCCAGAACAACTTGTTCGGATTGTAACTTATCCAAACGAATCTGCAATTGCTGATTTTGATTTTGCAATTGGTTCAGCTTAACCCGCTGCACTTGATTGATTTCATTGTAACGCGCGTTTTCAGCCAAAAAATCTTCCCATTGCTGTCGCCATCCCTGCATTTTCTGCAAGGATTGCTGCTGGTTTTCACCGGCTTCTTGCTCCTGCTCGCGAACAATGATTAAAGACTCTTCCGCCTCTAATAAAGCGGTTTTAATTTCTTCCAATTGCAAGCTGTCTTGTTCGCATTCCGCTAAAGAATGTTCAGTTTGTTCGCGCAAGCGTTCGATTTCCGCCAAAGTATCGGCATGGCTTTGTTCATTATGCTTTATCGCCTGCTGTAAACGACTGACTTCAGCAACGCTATGATAATAATCCGCCTGCGCTTCATCTAACAAACTCTGCTGCTGCTTTTGCGCCTGTCGCTTTTCATCGATTTGTTGCTCAGTTTCTCTGAGCGATACAAACAAGCGATTATGTTGTTCGGCAATTTCCTGTAGCTTTTCATCCAACTGCTCGGCAATCTGATGATAATTTTGCCAACGCATTGCCAAATGTTCTTCTTTATAGCGCCGCTCCTGCGCTTTTAATTCCGTGTATTTTTCCGCCTTATCCGCTTGTTTTTTCAAGTTTTCCAGCTGCTTGCCCACCTCTTCCCGCAAATCTTCCAGTCGATCCAGATTTTCGCGGGTATGTCGCATACGGGTCTCGGTTTCCTGACGACGCTCCTTGTATTTGGAAATACCCGCCGCTTCTTCGATATGCACCCGCAACTCTTCCGGCTTGGCTTCCACCACCCGCGAAATAGTGCCTTGTTCGATAATCGCATAACTGCGCGAACCCAGGCCGGTGCCTAAAAACAAATCGGTAATATCCTTGCGGCGGCAACGGGAGCCGTTTAATTGATAAAGCGATTGCCCCTCGCGGCTGACCTGACGTTTAATGGAAATAGTGTTGTATTTGGCGAATTCGCCCGCCGCCCGGCCTTCGCTGTTATCAAACACCAACTCGACAAAGGCGGTGCTGACCGGCTTGCGCGTTGAAGAACCGTTAAACACCACATCCGCCATACTGCCGCCGCGTAAATGCTTGGCCGAGCTTTCGCCCATCACCCAACGCACAGCGTCGATAATATTGGATTTGCCGCAACCATTGGGGCCGACAATCGCGGTTAAATTACCATTAATAGGAATCGTTGTCGGATCGACAAAAGATTTAAAACCTGAAAGCTTGATTTTTTCCAGCTTCATAACTGGGTGAAAGGTCCTGCAAAAAAGAAAAGCCGTCTATTATGCCATGAGATGAGCTTGGCTTGTTATCTTAAAATTGGAGATGATGCTACCTCACTCATCGGACGGACTTTAGGTTGCGGTAATGCCCGCCCCTCTTTATTAAAGTGGTTAATAACATCCTCAACCACTTCACAAAGCTCTCTATACACTGCAAACGGATCGTCTCCATGTATTCCTGTAATGAGGTCTGGGCATTTCCCAATATAAATGTGATCTTCCTCATTCCACTCAACCCATTTATGATATCTGTCCAAGTCTTTCATTTCTTTACCTTTTCGATTGCTTCTGAAACTTGCTTTTCTGGATAGTGTTTTGAGTCATCACCAAGACCTCCACTAAGGAACGGGAATGAAATAAATTGGGCATTAGGCGCCGGAGTATTTCGGATGAACCAACTTACGATGAGAACCTTTAGCCGCGCCTGGTATCTCTTTGAAACCTGCGGTTTTCAAAAGCTTAAGCAAGTCACGAATTTTCTGCGGCACATTTCACTCGCTTGTTGAAAGAATGTTTAATAATTTCGATAGTTAATTAACTTCCAACCTTGTTATATGCCATTACAATATATTTTTTTACTTCATCAAATTCCAATTCTGATGAAATAGTAAATTCCACATCCCCTGTTCCGTAATGCCCAATATTACTGACATCCCTAAAATTTTTTGGTGGCTCTGATATTTCAGCAGGCTTGAGTTTTACAAATAATTTAACATTTCTGCTTTTGGCTTCCATACACACAATATTTTGGGATGATTTATAAGCCACGTATAATTTTTTAGGAACTTCTTCAATAGCTGAGTCAAGACCAGTAACAAATTCACGGATAGTGTGAATTAGCTCCTGAATTTGTTTTGATTTTCCTTCTAGATGTTCAGAGAAAGTGTATGACGCTGTTGCCCGTACTTGCGCAGCTTTTTTTCCTGCTTCCACCATAACAGGATTTTTACTCGATTCTTGACCAAGATTTGATGTTGATTTTGAATTGTGAAATATTTCTTCTAAATACAAACTATTGTTGGAAAATAAGCGATATTTCCATAATTCAATATTTGCCCCCATAACTTGCACAGCATGGAGATCATATTTTTTATAATTAGGCGCGATACAAATAACTCTAACATCAGACCAGTCCACTTTAACGCTATTACCAAGAGCTTTTTGAACTGCTATTTCAAAATCGCCCTTATGATCTTGAATCCAGTGCAAATAGAATAAACTTTGATTAATAAGCTCAGATGATTCTACTTTTTTATACTCGATGATTACGGGGTTGTCTTCTTCTGATAACGCTAAACTATCAATTCTTCCTGCATGCTGCGCTCCAGTAGAGTATTCCGTAGCGACAAAACGACAATTAAATACCGCCTCCAAATTACCTTCAATTAGGCCTTGCAACTCCTTTTCGAGAAAGAAGTTCTTCTGCTCTATTGGTAAGAGCTTTTTTTCTTCAATTTTAAAGATTGGCACTTCTCACAACTCCTTTAGCAGTTCGGTTTCGAATTACAAATCACCAAGCAAATTGCTCTGCGTTTTTGGAATTGGCAAGCCTACCCATCACACCTCTTCTCAATAGACTTTATAAAGACCAATCTCTAAAACCCTTAAATACCTGGTCAAAATTTATTTTTGCCTGACATGTAGTGTCCGAAAACGAATAAATTTCATGAAAAAAATCGCCTTGTTTAATAAACTCCCCGTTGAGCAAACGATATAATTTTGCTTTGCATTCTTCAGGATAAATCAGCAGATAGTAAAGCACTTTCTCAGCGGCATATATTTCGAATTTAAACACTTCATCGCGCTTTGCGGTAGAGGGACTGAGCACCTCAACAACGATTTCCGGGGCTTTGCTGATATATTGCTCATTCGGTTCATCACAAATAAGCGCGACATCCGGCTTTAAAACAGTATCATTGCTGATTTTCCAATCTTGTTCGCCCAGCACCAAACATCTTGGGCAATCGCCGATTGAATTCATCAATTCATTTAAGACTTTAGCGGCAATAGCCTGATGGATAATCGTTGGCGAAGGCGTCATCGCCATCGGGATGCCTTTGATTAACTCCCAACGTCCTTCCCAAAGCCGATAATCATCATAAGTGTAATATTCTATGGCTTGTTCAGTTTTCATTATGAATATCTTAAACTCTGCATTGAGATCATTATAAATGATCACTTAATTTATAATGATTTTTCTTAAAAGACATTTATCCCCCAGATGTTATAAAATAGTCGAAATTCATTATCAACACACGGATAGATTTTGACAAAAAAAATAATTCGCATCGCCACCCGTAAAAGCCCTCTCGCCTTATGGCAAGCCGAACATGTCGCCGAACGTCTTGAACAGGCATTTCCTGAAATTGAGGCTGAGTTGGTTAAAATGGTGACCCGTGGTGATAAATTATTGGATGCGCCGTTAGCCAAAGTGGGCGGTAAAGGCTTATTTGTTAAAGAACTGGAACAAGGTATGTTGGAAGGAAGCGCCGATATTGCCGTGCATTCCATGAAAGATGTGCCGGTGGAATTTCCGGAAGGACTGCATTTGGCGGTCATTTTAAACCGGGAAGACCCCAGCGATGCATTCGTTTCCAATCAGTATCCATCATTTGATGATTTACCGGAAAATGCGCGCATCGGCACTTGCAGTTTGCGCCGCCAATGCCAAATTAAGGAGCGCTTACCCAATGCTGAAATTTTCCCTTTGCGCGGTAATGTCAATACCCGTTTAGCCAAATTGGACGCAGGGGAATACGATGCCATTATTCTGGCTTCCGCCGGTTTAAAACGCTTAGGATTGGCGGATAGAATCGCCGAGCCTTTGGCTTTCGAAAACAGCTTGCCCGCTATCGGCCAAGGCGCAATCGGTATTGAATGTCGTCGCGATGATGTTGAAATCAACCGCTATTTACACGCTTTACATGACGAAACCACCCATATTCGGGTAAGCGCGGAAAGAGCGATGAACGCCCAATTAAACGGCGGCTGTCAGGTTCCGATTGCCGGTTTCGCGGAAATTAAGGAACAACAATTATATATGCGCGGCCTGGTGGGTAAACCCGACGGCAGTCTGGTTTATCGCGCCGAATTTTCCGGCAAACTTGAAGACGCCCACATAATCGGCGAAACCGTTGCCCAGGATTTATTGAATCAAGGCGCGGATGAAATATTAAAATCGCTGTATGCCGACCAATAATAGTTGATCGACATTTTAACGATTGACGAGTAGTCATGAGTTTAAACGGCGCTGTTGTGCTGGTTACCCGTCCTGCCGGGCAAGGGCAAAATTTATGTCATTTGATAGAACAACAAGGCGGAATTGCTGAAAATTTTCCGACCTTGGAAATCAAGGCCTTGCCGACTAATGACAAAATTCGTCGCACATTAGCATCGCTGGAAGTTTATAATTGGCTGTTTTTTGTCAGCGCCAATGCGGTAAATTTTGCAGTCTCGGCGAACAATGGCAAAATAGATGTCGGCGAAGGCACAAAAATTGCCGCTATCGGCAAATCGACCGCCAAAATGTTACAGCAACATCAGATTAAGGTCGATTTGATTCCGGATAAGGGATTTAATAGCGAAGCATTATTGCAAAGCAAACAATTACAAGATCTGAGCGGCCAAAAATGTTTAATTTTTCGCGGCCAAGGCGGCCTGGAAAAATTGGCGCATACGTTGACAGCCAGAGGCGCGCAGACACAATACATAGAGTTATATCAGCGTTGTAAGCCGCAAACAGACAATCAGCGGCTGGTCGCGCTGCTTGAACAGAACAAATTAGCCGCCGTGACCATAACCAGCGGCGAAGCATTAGAAAATTTGATCGAGATGCTGGATCGGCATTCGATAGAACAGCTATTGAAGCTGCCGCTGGTGGTCATCAGCAGTAGAATCAAACAAATAGCGGAACAATTAGGATTCAGCAACATTGCCGTCACTCAAAGTCCGGCG
>SPJK01044272.1_pt1 | contig 18028 bp, 14 predicted proteins | sample 3741771 | NCBI WGS metagenome assembly SPJK01 (sample SAMN10925997, study PRJNA522277) | cold seep metagenome | isolation source: Elba SIP-enriched marine methane seep metagenome, extraction at timepoint T2 | place: Italy: coast of Elba, Mediterranean Sea
ATCAAGGATTGGCCGGAACAACAGCGTCCCAGGGAAAAATTATTGCAATTAGGTGCTGAGGCCCTCAGCGATGCTGAATTGTTAGCAATTTTTCTACGCATTGGTGTCAAAGGAAAATCAGCAGTTGATCTGGCGGAGGATTTATTAACGGAATTTGGCTCTCTCAGGGCATTATTTAATGCCGATCAGCAACGATTTTGTCAGGTCAATGGTATGGGCAAAGCAAAATACACGCAATTGCAAGCGGTATTAGAAATGGCGCGTCGGCATTTTTTTGAAATATTGAAACGCGGCGAGGTCTTATCCAGCCCCGAAGCAACCAGGCAATATTTGAGTGACCGAATCAAACATTATCCCTATGAAGTCTTTGCGTGTTTATTTTTAGACAATCAGCACCGCATCATTGAATTAGAGGAAATGTTTCGTGGTACAATCGATAGCGCCAGCGTATACCCTAGAGAAGTGTTAAAACGTGCTTTACAACATAATGCTGCTGCAATTATATTTGCGCATAATCATCCTTCCGGTATCAATGAACCCAGCCAGGCGGATAAAGACATCACCGACAAGTTGCAACGAGCTTTGGCGTTGATTGATATCAGAGTGCTGGATCATTTTATCATTGGAGACGGTGAGCCCTATTCATTTGCTGAGCGGGGTTTGCTGTGACCGGGAAAATTGTTTTGCTTAACCTCACTAAGCGGTATTCACTGTTGTTTGTCCAGGGCTGACAATGGATATCACACCCGCCCAATTGCACATACACTTTGAGCTATTATTTAATAATGGCATATTGCCTAATAATATAGTTGGCGCACCGGGTGCCCATGGAGAAGAGGTTGCCGGAATACATGGCATGGGTGTCAATACCCCCATAGCAGCAGAAGTCGCTGATGCGACGGTTGGGTTGGCCAGCGAAGTGCACATGCCAAACGGCATAATGTTAACCATCGGTTTATGATCCATTATGTTAGCCACCGGCATAAAGTTAGTGGTGGTACGATTAGCCGGTAATACTACCAACGAACTGGGCGCCATTCCAAAGCTGCACTGCAGGCTGGCGCCCATACATACTTCCATTGCCATAAATCACCTCAATAGTCATGTTTGAATTGATAGCGGTATCCGCGTATTCTTAGCTCCACCTTAAGGCAGCGAGTTACACGTTACGATAGTATTTTTGTTTTAGCCTATCTTAGAAAATTTAGCAAGTGATATTATTCGGTTGCTTTTTAAGTGTAATATAAGGTAAAAAGGGTACTAATGAGGAGACAGAATGGTATCAGCAATCCGAAATAGCTCCGTATGTCTAATACGTTTGTTTATGCACTGAACATCACATAACATGTCCGCCACACAAGAGCACCGAATTGCCGCAGTCACCAGCCCGTTGGCCGGAGAGACTTTATTGTTCAGAACAATGCGCATGTCTGACCGGTTGAGTACGCTATTTGAGATTCAGTTAGAGGTCTTTTGTTCAAATGACTCGGTAGATCTTGAAAAAATGTTAGGTCAAAATATGACCGTGCGTTTGCAATTGCCGAAAAATCAAACGCGATATTATAATGGCTATATCAGTCATTTTTCACAATGTGGCCAGACCGATGAATTTCATATTTATGCGCTTGAATTAAGGCCTTGGTTATGGTTTTTGAGCAAGACATACGATTGCCGAATTTTTCAAGAAAAAACACAGACGGTACCAGATATCATTCTGGAGGTATTTAAATTACAAGGCTTCACTGACTACGAAAACAAACTAACCGGGACTTATCCAAGTTGTACCTATTGTGTGCAATATCGTGAAAGTGATTTTGATTTTGTCAGCCGTTTAATGGAACGGGAAGGCATTTATTATTATTTCAAACATGAAAACGGTAACCATCAATTAGTTTTGGTCGATTCAAACAGTGCCCATGAAAGCATTGAGCACTATAGCAGCATCCCCTATTACCCTCCTGAAGATCATAATCGACGTAACCAGGATCATATTCATACCTGGAAAATGCACCAATCGATACATACCGGCACCTGTTCGCTGACCGATTTCGACTTTACCAAATCAAGGACAGACCTGTTATCCAAATCTTCTATCACTAAGAGTCATAATGGCAGTCAATATGAAAAATTTGATTATCCCGGCCAATATGATAGTGCCACTGTGGGCAAAAGTTATGCAGAGGTAAGAATAGAAGAGTTGCATTCATCGTCAGGTTCAGCGCTGGGTGAGGGGCATTTAAGAGCACTATATGCTGGCGGCTTGTTCACGCTGGAGAATTATCCCAGAAGTGATCAGAACAAAGAGTATCTGGTGGTTGCCACGCAATGCGAAATTTTGCCGGAAGATTATCGATCCGGCGGTGAGCAATCGGATAGTCTGTTTAGCAGTCAGTTTGAAGTACTCGATAATACGCAACAATTCAGAGCGCCGCGCATTACGCCTTTGCCAATCATTCAAGGCCCTCAAACGGCAATGGTGGTGGGGAAATCCGGTGAGGAAATATGGACAGATGAATACGGTAGGGTCAAAGTCAGATTTCATTGGGACCGGTACAGCGAAGGCGATGATACCAGTTCCTGTTGGATCAGAGTGGCGCAAATATGGGCTGGGAAAAACTGGGGGGCCATTTATTTGCCGCGTATCGGCCAGGAAGTGATTATTGAATTTCTTGAAGGCGACCCGGACCGGCCGATTATTACCGGCAGAGTTTACAATGATGCCTGCAAACCCCCTTATGAATTGCCTAAAGAAAAAACCAAAAGTACCTTAAAAAGTAATTCCAGTAAAGATGGCGGTGGTTTCAATGAGATTCGATTCGAGGATAGCAAAGGTGATGAACAGGTTTTTATCCATGCAGAAAAAGATTCCGATTTAAGGACCAAAAACGACCATAAACAATGGGTCGGTAATGATGCACATTTGCATGTCGTCAATCATCAGCTGGAGCAGGTTGATGCAGATAAGCATAGTACTGTCAAAGGCAACAGAAATACTGAAATCAAACAAAGCGATTCAATCAAGATTGGCATGGATAAGCATGAGAAAGTAGGTAGTAATTTTGCATTGGACAGCGGCCAGCAAATCCATTTGAAAGCCGGAATGACGGCAGTGATTGAAGCTGGAACCAGTTTAACCCTTAAAGTAGGTGGTAATTTTGTTAACCTCAGTTCCGCAGGTGTTAGTATTAAAGGTACCATGGTTAATATTAACAGCGGTGGTGCAGCGGGGTCAGGTAGCGGCAGCAAACCTGACAAACCGGAATTACCTGAAGATGCGGATGATGCTGAAGCGGGTGGCAAAGCAGAAGCGGTGATGACTACCAGTAACACCATTGAGCAACAAAGCTTTAGCAAAAATACCGTTGCCGATTTTAGCAATCAGGAATCGGCTGACTTGAAATCCGCTTCCCAAACCGGAATCGGGTTTATCAAATAATCGAGACACACAATGAGTTTATTATCGGTTGTCGATCAATGTTTGAACAGCGAGCCGGGCGGGTCAGCGTTCGCTGTGGTGGACGGCGCTGCATTTCCCAATATTTTAGCCATTTTGTCAGAATTGAATTGTCCGCACCTTTGCATACACCGCGGTGAATTAATATTCGAAGAGGCACTTACTGCGGCTTATTTAATACCGGTTGAACCGGATTCAGCAGTTTTGACCTGGTTTTTAAAAACCTGGGGGCAACATTGTGGTTTTTTAATGACTGCCGATTGCAATTTGTCAACATTACGCAATCATTTTCGACAATTTCTGGTCGTTTACGACGAACGCGGACAACCGATGAAATTCAGGTTTTATGATCCACGTGTAATAAGAGCGTTTTTTAATATTTGCAGCCAACAGCAATATCAACTTTTATTTGGACCGGTAGACCAATTTTTGGTCGAATCCGTTTCTGGAAAACAACTTGTGCGCTTTTTTTCGCAATTAGATGGTCGTCAAAACGAAACCCTGACATTGGAAAACTGACATGTTTATAATTACCGATAAACAATTAACGGAATTTGGCGAATTTATTTTTGTTGAAAAAGTGTTAAATTTGTTTGCTGAGATTAACATGCAGTGTAACCTTGAAGAGGAAGGGGAAATTCAACAATATATGGGCAGCTTAACAGCCCAGGCCCGACAATATGGCTTAACAACGGAAAAGCAAATTGCTGTGTTTATTTATGCCAGCTGGCTGATGGGGCTGGGTTTTGAACAAAAATTTACTATTGTGGGTACAACTTTAAGTAATCAGGGTTTAAGTGCAGATCAAAAAATGTACTGGTTAAGTAACTGGACTTCGTCTATTTTTAATACGTTGAAGGAAACAAAATGAGCTTTGGTCAAATGATTAGAGAAATCTGGCAGGGTGCGACTGAAGACGCTAAACAAAAGGTCAATCAAATCAGCCACGGTAGTCAAGAAATCAGTATGGAGCCTTTAGAGGGTGAGCAACCGGCAAAGCAAATTGCTTTAGGGTTTGCTCATATTCAACAACACTTCAGCGATTGTGTAATTGATAAACCGATATTAAATGAACCGCTTCCTGAATCAGGCGATCCTAAATTAAACAGTAAAACGGAATAGACCTGAGCTAATGACAAGCAAAGAGACAACTGAATCAGATAAGGAAAAAGAGGACTTATCCAACGCCGATATTTCCACGCCTAAAACATCGGGGTCTATGCCGGATAAATCTCAGGATACCGAGCAGGAAAATTCGCAGTCCTCAAAAAAACATCAAGTAGATTTTGCGACCATTGCCAATGAAGATAAAACTGAATTGGAAACTCCATCATTATTAAACAACGATAAGTTGAGCTCAGAGGATGAGTTTGACCAAGATAAAACAGTTATTTTACCGCCTGATAAACAGCATAGCGTAATATCCGGCGTCCCGGCGGCGACACAGAAACCCAAGAAAACCAAACTCGGTATGCCGCCTGGGGTTCGTGAAGCAGCAGCATCAAAGCAACAGAACCAATCATCAAAATCTACAGAAGAATCTTCTAATGAGCCCAAAGTAGGCCCTGGCAAAGTTTTAAAAGGTCGCTACGATTTATTTGAAAAGCTGGGTGAAGGTGGGATGGGCGTGGTATACAAAGCATTAGACCGTCGTGATGTTGAAGCTGGCAATACCATTTTCATTGCTATCAAGGTTTTGAACGATGCTTACAAATCCAATCCGGATGTTTTGAAAGCCCTGCATAGTGAAGCCCGTAAAACCCAACAATTAAAGCATCCGAATATTATTACGGTTTTTGACTTTGATCGTGACGATGATGCGGTTTTCATGACCATGGAGTACATGAACGGCGCAACCCTGGATTATATGATTAAATCCAATCCCAATGGTTTGAAATTCAAAGATGTTATTTCGGTCATCGACCAACTTGGACATGCTTTATCTTTCGCGCATAGCAATCGGGTGATTCATTGTGATTTCAAACCTGGCAATATCTTTATCGACCGCGCTAATAATGCCAAAATCCTTGATTTTGGCATTGCGCGGGTTTCCTCGCTTACCCAAGCCAACCGATTTGATGCAGGTATTTTAGGCGCTTTGACACCGGCCTATGCCAGCTTGGAAATGTTGCAAGGTGACGACCCGGACCCCCGGGATGATATTTATGCCTTCGCCTGTGTTATTTACGAATTATTGACAGGCAGACACCCCTTTAATCGTAACGATGCCCGGCGTGCGAAATATAACAACCAAAAACCGAAAGAAATTAAATCATTAAATAGAAAGCAATGGCATGCATTAAAAAAAGCACTGGCATTTGACCGCGCACAGCGCAGTAAAAATATTGAAGAATTACTCAATGGCTTGCATGGACGTAACGATACCTGGCTGTATGCCTTAGGTGGCGTAGTCGTGGCCGCAGGTGTAGGGCTCTACATAAGCAATACGAACTTGCCCAATATGAGCGAGGATTCAGCATCAAAACCCGATAAAACAGAAATTCCTGTAAAAACACCAGAATTGTCTTCTGAAATTGATAAAGAACCTAATGAGCGAATATCCAAGCCTGTTACCGCTGTAGTCAAGCCAATTCAAAAACCGGAGCCATACCAAAATTTGGGAAAAATTAAAGTTTGGACTGAAAAATCACGCTATAAAATTGGAGATAATTTACAGGTCAATTTTTCGGTCGAAAAACCTATGTATGTACGCGTGGCGCTCATCGATTCCAATGGTGAGGTGACTCAACTTTTCCCTAATCCCTATCAGGAAAATAATTATTGCCAGCCAGGTATTGAATATCAGATACCGCCTAAAAACAGTGACCTTGAATTAACTATATTTGGTCCGACAGGGGTTGATCACATCACAGCGGTAGCAAAGCCAAAGCAATTTTCAGCCGAAGTGATGAAATTTTCCAAAACGGGAAAATTGATCGGCACTGATAAACAGGGCTTGGTTATCGGTTCGGTGGAATATCGAATTCGCTAATTAATACTAATACATCAACTTGTTAAGTAAGAAAGAATGGCATTCTATGTTATGCTAAAGCTAAGTATATCTATTAAGCAGACAATTTCAAAGCCAACAGGTGCGAAGATGAAAAATTTAAATTCAGCTAAGTTAATCGTTTTCTTTGTTTTATATTCCATCAGTCAAATTTCCTATGCCGAAGAACTGTATTTATTTACCGAGGAAGTTCCCAGTGCAGAAGAGATGGCGACCATCATGTTTCCTGATTTGGCTGAACCGAATGCACCTAAAGTGAAAACCCGCTCGGTACAATTCGGTACCAAAAAACCACAATCACAGCCAGAGCCCATCAGTATTGGTATGCCGGTTAATTTTTCCTATGCATCTTACCAACTCAAACCGGAAATTAAACCTTTTCTGGATCAGGTAGGCGTGATGATGAACCTGGAAAAGCTGGCCAATCAGAAATTGATTATCGAAGGTCATACTGACGCAACCGGCCCCGAAACTTACAATGCCGATCTTTCACAAAAACGTGCTGAAGCGGTTAAAGATTATCTCATAGAAAATTATCAAATTGCCGCAGAACGTTTGATTGTGGTCGGCAAAGGCGAAGATTTTACCCTGACTGGCAAGTCTCCCAATGATCCGATGAACCGCCGGGTAGAGTTCAAACCAGCACAATGAAAATTAGCGACACAGATCACCGGGCCTGAAGTTTTGCGCACTTAGGGATGAACATGAAATAACAGAATAGTTATCCGGCAGCTATGGTTTGAAGAATAAAAGCCATGTGTTTGCTCCGTCTATTTCATGGTCACTATTGCATTGCTTATCAGGCAGCAGTTTTTTAGTTGCTTAATTGGGCTTTCTTAACTTGGCTTATTGATCTGCTGCAGTTTCTATAAGCCGGAACCTGTTAAGATAAAGGCGTCATGGAGTACATATGAAAATAATGTTTTTTCTTTTAGCTTGCCTGATATCATTCAACTTAAATGCCGCTATCCCTGGTAACACTGCGCTGGTGACTCCGGTACCAGATGCGGCCCCGCGCTATATATTTTCTGAAAGGCTGGCGCATCTTGAAAGTATCGCTATCACGCCTGATCAAGTTCACATCGGAGATTCGATTCAATTCGATCTCAATTTAATTGGCCTGAATAGCCTGAATGTTGATATTTATTATGTCATTTCCGAATCAGATCAGGTTTTTTTAACCCGGCTGGATAATCTAGGCAATGGCCGATATACCGGCAGTTACCCTATTCCCGAAGTTGAATTTGGCACCTACACGCAATTTCGTGGCATCGCAACCAGCGCTGACCGTGCACAGGAGTTATTTACCGGAGTATTCCCTGGTGTATCAGTGGTTCCCAGGCCTGATTTTATAGCCGAAGCCAATCCAACCTCAGTGATTATAGGAGACACCCTGAGATTTACCGCAGAAACTATCGGCTTCAAAGCCGATAGTGTGGACGTTGTCTATGACCTGGATGGACAACACATTCCCATCAGCACACTGTCCCTAACCGAACAATCACCATTTAGGCAATTTTTTGAAGGAGAATTTATGATTCCCGGTGGTGTACCTGCTGGCGAATATAACGCTTTCCAGGCATTAGCGACACAACAGGGATCGGGAATTGTACAGCAGGCTTTGATCTCTGAAACGGTGATTTTGGATACCAATTGTGCTACTGCTGAGGTTTTGGTCCGGGATGATTCCGGTGAACCGGTTTCCGATGCAACCGCCACTATAGGAGATATTACCGGTGTAAGCGATGATCAAGGAAATGTTACCTTAAGCGGTTTAGAAGACAATACCCAGCAAATGTTAACTGTTACCGCTTCCGATTTTATTGCTAATCAGCAAACAGTTGATTTAAGCTGTTTGAATGCTGCACAAGCATCAGTGATTCTGGAGCCGACCCTCAAAGATTGTGCGCAGTTAACCGTCAATGTGTCAGAAAACAGTAGTGGCGAGATAATTCCGGTTTCCGGCGCTACAGTGACCACCGCGTCGCAAAGCAGCGTGAGTGATACATCGGGTGTAGCCAATTTCACCGACTTGCTGGAAGGTGTACATACGATGACCACCAGCGCGGAACAATTTGTTCAGGATCAACGTGAAATCAGTTTAAGCTGTGATACACCTACGGTTGAGAATGTGACGCTGGAACCTATAATTGAAAACTGTGCCACCGTCGACGTATTGGTGAGCAACCTTCAAGAGCAAGCTATTGCCGGTGCCCAGGTTACCATTGGCGAGCAGACTGGAATCACTGATGCAACCGGGCAATTGACGCTGACCAATATCCGTGAAGATGCTACCCAAGTTGATGTCTCTGCCCCCGGGTACGGACCACTGCAAAGTCAAATCTCTCTGGATTGTATAGAGCCTATATCGGTCAGCTATACATTGGATCAATGCGCCGATGTGGAATTTAATGTATTCATTTTGGATGGCACTGAACAGTTCCCGGTTTTCGAGGCTTTAGTGGTAGTTACAGATACCAATGCTGAGCGCTTTGAAGCTACCACCGGTGATGATGGGGTAGTCTCTTTCGGGCAATTAAATCCGGGCAGTCATGACTATACGGTTACCAGACAAGGCTTAGCTCCGGTTAACAGTGCTTTTGCGATTGAGTCCTGTCGCTCCAGTCCAAGTGAAATTTTTCACATCGATGTACCGATGACCAGTGCAGCATCTCAGGGGCCGACTTTTTAGTATTGACTAACAGGGTTGAATGAAATGAAAACATCTTATCTATTAAGACTGGCTTTAACCCTCACTGGGATGGTTAATTTTGTACCGGCATGGGCTGAAAGTTGCAATAGTGAAGCGGAATATTTTCAGGCAGTCGCTCCGTTCAACAGTACCCTGACAGGCGTAGAAAGCAGCTCTTTTTCCTCGCCTTTATGCGGTCAAGATGTGACTGTGTCCAACCCCTCCGGGCAGGCCGTGAATATTGCCGCGATACCAACTCAAGTTAATGATGACGGGTCTTTGGTTTATGCCAATGATGTGCTGATAGAAGTTGGCGATCAGGCAGTTTTTAACGGTAAGGATTTTACCCGGGAAGACCTTGATAAGCTATTGGTGGCTTTAGGTGCTGAAGTACAGTCGGAAGCGACCATTGCTCAAACACAACAGGTGAACCGGCAAACCTACAATACTATTGCTGCGCGCCTGATGAACGCGATTAGTTACAGTTTTATCCATAAAAAAAATCAGCAGCAACAGAACAAAGCCGCTGCCTCGGCTGATAACATTGAGCAGCATAAGGACTGGTCATTCTGGTCGGAATTTTCCTATGCTAATATCGAAGACGATCGACAAAGCGTTAATTTTAATACCGACTTATATCAACTGGTTGCCGGTGTTGATAAACGATTCAATCAGTTGATAATTGGCTCAGCGCTGACATATTCACATGGGGATAATCAACAAACCGGCCGAAATTACTCTAGTAACAGCATTGGCATCACGCCCTATATAGCCTATCAATTCACCGATTATCTGTTTCTATCCGGTTTACTGGGTTATAACTATACCGGTTTAGACAGCCGGTCCGCGGCGCCTGACTCAGATCTGCACGAATTCACAACCGAAGGTAATATCAATCTATATAAGGTGATTGACCGGTTTGTATTTAAAGGCCGGATCGGGGTTCGTTACACTTATGGTGATACACAGCTTAACAATGGTCGAAGCGGATCTTCTGACAGCGTTTCGGCAATCGGCGACTTACAAATCGATTATTTAATTAACCAGAATTTTATCTTTTATATCGGTAGCCAATACGAATACCTGGATATCAATGCCAATGGTATCAACTCCGGCTACAATGACGGTGTGTTTTACTTTCGTTCGGGGTTGGAGTATATGATTAATCAGGACTTAGCTATTGGCGGTTTAGTGGAAACCGATTTAAGCGATAATCAGAGAAACCTGCTCAAAGGCGGTGTCAACATTCGCTTGTCATTCTGATAATCAGGGGCTGATTCACCGTGGATTAGCATCGTGAATGAACAAGTTTGTACTTCGCTTTGGAATTGGTTCATATGAGCGTCGGCCAGGAGAAAACCATGACTCAAGTTTTGTTAATACCGGTTTTAATCAGTGTTTTGATTGGAACCGCTCATGCCGGGTTCGGTGCACGCATCAACAACCAGATCGGTCGTACGGTCAGCAATTCCATTGCCAAAAATGTTGCCGATAATTATATTAAGCCGCAATTAAAAATAACAAACCCTTCAGGCTCGGTGCGGGCGATGGCTCTGGATGCTGAAAAAAGATTGCTGGCATTTTATCTGGACGATGGTTCGGTCCGTGTTTGGGATCTGGCACTGGGTATCCAAAGACCCACGATCCAAGCGGGGAAGAGTCCTTATACTGTATTGGCGGTTGATGCCGACAGACAATTGCTTTTTGCCGGACTGGGCAACGGTCAGGTTCAGGTTTTCGATATATTGACCGCAAATCCTTTAAATAAAATTGCCGTTTCACAGGGTCAAGCGGTCACTTCCCTGGCTTTAAATTCAAACAAACTACTGCTTGCCGCTACCAGCGATAATGTTTTGCTGGCTTTTGATACCGTAAAAAATCAGCCTGTCTGGAATACCCACAGCGAACACTCGATCACAGCGCTGGCGGCATTAAACCGCTTTGCTGTGGCAGCACTGGATAACCGGCAAATCCTTATTCGGGATATCAGTAACGGAAAGGTATTACAATCTGTTCAGCCGGTTGATGACAGGGTTATCAATTTGCTCGCTGATGAGAGCTCAAAGTATTTTTATATTGGCTACGAAAACGGTGAACTTTTGTTATTGTCTCCCGAAACCGGAAAGGTACTTAAACAATATCGACTCATCGGCGCTATGCAGACCTTTGATGTCGGCAGTTCAGGTCTTGCGGCGGCATATTCGAGCGATGATCATTTAAGCATGGTCAAAAACCTTGCTTCGAATACCCAGGTCAGTTTACAAACCGATGCCAGTGAGATTAGGTTTATGACCTTCAATAAGCAGCAAAATAAAGTGTTTGCTTTGGACCAACAGGGTGGCATCTATGTCTACGATGCCCAAACCGGTGTCAGGGATTTGCAAATCATTTCCACGATACAGGGCTGGACTGTACTTGATCGGAATGGCCGCTTCGATAGTTCCGAACCGGGTTTGGCTAATATTGCCTGGGGTCTAGCAGGAGTTGATGTCCCCTTGGATCGCTTTTCTGAAAACTATTATGAACCGGGCTTGTTAGCGGGTTATCTCAATAACAGCCAAAACTATTTCAATCAAAACCCGGCTGTAGTCCAAGACCGGGTGACATTGCCGCCGCTAGTTAATCTAACATTGATGCAGCCCGTTAGTCCAGGCAATACAGCCACTATCAAAATAACCGCCACGGGCCGTCAAGGTGGAGTTGAAAGAATTGCAGTATTCCATAATGGTAAAGCCCTGCCAATATCAGAACGACAAATTAACACCGAAACGCAAGATGGTATTACCGTAAAGCAACTGGAGCTGGAATTCACTCCTATGCACGGTCAAAACATACTGGAAGCCCTTGCATCAAACACGATGGGCATCGAAAGTGAAAAAGCTAGTGAAAGTTTCTTTGCTAGTGTGCCGGATGCCGTGACCGCACCGGTTACTTTAAGGGTGGTAGCGGTTGGCGTCAACAATTATGCCGATCCAAGACTAAACCTTGATTACATTGTCGCAGATGCGCACTCAGTTGCCGAAATGCTGAAAAATAAAAAATTTGTGGGTATCCATGAGGTCGAGACTCAAACTTTATATAACAAAGAGGCCAGCAAAAAAGCAATTCTGAGCGCAATCAATGACGCAGGGCAGCATCAAAACCAAGATATCTTAGCCATTTATTTGGCTGGGCATGGTTTAGTAATCGATAGTGAATGGTATTTTTTACCCTATGAAACCACTTTGCATGCAGAACCGGAGTATTATCCCCAAGTTGGTTTATCGGGACAGGAACTAAAAGATGTGCTAATTACCGCCAAGGCGCAAAAGATCATTATGTTTATCGATTCCTGCTATTCCGGAGCCGGTTTGGATGCATTCAATTATTTAATTAACGCGCAACGTTATGTGGGCCGTAATATAAGCCGAACTGTTGGCATCGTGGTGCTGACTTCGGCACGAAAAGACCAGGAAGCCGCTGAACTATCAGACCTGGGGCATGGGCTGTTCACTTATTATCTTACCCAGGGCATGTCAGGAAAAGCGGATGAAAATCCGGTTGACAAAAAAATCACCGCCTATGAAGTGGTTGATTTTCCAAAACAACATATCCCCGAATTATCCAAAAAATATGTTGGCTCATCCCAAGACCCTATGGTTTTTAAAATGGGTTTCGATTTTGATTTATTGCAAAAATAAATTTTAATAATATGACGTATTCCAGCCGCTTATGCTTAGCCTGACTTTTCAGCATTAGGCTACATATCCTGGAGCGTTTCTGGCGTCGGCGATACTAATCCCGGCATTAACGCCATGATTTCCATGACCGTATTTTCCAGCTTTCCGGTAGATCGGCAAGTTGCATTAAGTAAACCTGAATGCGCTGACTCATTTGATTTTAATATTAATTCTTCTTGATCTTGGGTCGAGTAACTCATGCCTCGTGAAGAGGTTTTCTTTTTATTAATGTTCATCTGAAGTTTGATTTTCATCTTTATTTCACTGTGGATTTCATCTCCGGTAACCAAAAATTGGCTATAACCGATGAAATGATTAAAATAGGAAAACGTTTCAAGGTGATTTCGATGATAAGCGGAGTAGGAATACCTTGTCGCAGCATTTTCTACTGTCATTTTATCTCCTTCGGTATTTATGGTTTTCACGCCGCAATCCACATATTTATCGGATTGCCCCGACATTTCTACTTTAAGTTGATAGGAGTTGATGTTCAGTTTCTTTATTTCAAATTCCGAATCAGCTAATGCCGATAATAAGTTATCCCAGGTCTGCTGTTTGCTCTGGTTGAATATGAAAGTACGATAATCTGGGTGCACAAAAGGAGGCGGTGTTGAGCTTGAAATATACGTTTTAGGTGGCTCACAGGCAGTTATGATAAGCGCCGATGTGAGTAAAATTAATTTTTGCATGATAACGTCTCCAGTTTTTTATGTGCTTTGCTTACATGGTAACCATAAAGGCATAATGCAGCCAAAGTCCCTAATAAGTGGCTCAGGGTAATTTCAGCAAATGCAGTATCACTGTTAACAAATATAAAACCCTGTTGTGATAATTCCACAAGTAATTTAATTAAAGTGCCGAGTAAAATAACCCAACAAAGTACTCGCCAATACCCAGTCTCATTGAGACCATAAATGGAAAAATAGATGATTGCGGCATAAGTTACACCGGAAATTCCTGCATAATAGTCCAAATTCGGCTCAAAAATTAATAAACCTATACCAATAAAACCTGAGCTCATAACATATAACAAAGCTAAACCTGGATAATGTCTATGCTCTATCATACTACCGGCAATGGCAAAACCCATTAAGTTATAAATCAAATGCGAATTTGAAAAATGCACCCAATGCCCGGTCAAAATACGCCAGAATTGTCCGCTAAAAATCGCTTGCCGATCGTAAAGCAATTCTGTTGAGAGCTCAGGAATAAAATAAATTCCCAGCATTATCAAGCTTAACGTTAAAGTCAAAACGGGCATAGGAGTACTGTTTGATTTATCGGCCTAGATTATTGATTGCCGTTATTTGAAAGCAATCTGGTTTTGCCCAGTACTGATCTCAGCAAATAACTGACACCTAACACAGCAATCAAAAGTAGAACGCTTAAATCAAGACTCCCGCCGCCGCGGTAAGAGCCTTTATATTCAGGCTTGTAAATAATTTCGTAATCATCCGGATTCTCTTTGACTTTTTCCTGGAACAATTGCAAATGAAATTCTAAAGATTCAGTCAAATCCTCACTGGCTTTGATAAAACCTTGTGACCGGTCTTTTCGGAGTTGCTCTGATAAATTGATCGGGGTAGCTGAACTATGAATGACACTGATACCTGGGGCACGAAACAGCAACTTTTGGCTTTTTATTTCAAACACCGCAGCATCCAGCATGGTATGGGTATCATTTTTCTCACCACGTACCACATACGCCCCAATCAGCGTCCAATAGGTGATGCTGGTGAAGCCTTCATTGGTGAATTGTGTTTGATCATAGGATAGCAAGGCCATGACATCCAGCCCATATAAGGTTCTTAATTGCTTTAAATTTAAAAACCCGCCACTACGTCTTAAATAGGCTGAAGGGATGATTTCAATCGAATGTACAAAGTCATATTGCTTAAACCTTTTACTGACTTCGCGCATAATTGAAATCTTTTCCTGTTCCGTTAATGCCGATTCGTTCCACACGCTGATTCCATTTGTGCGGAAAGAGTCCTGAGACTGATTAGGGACAAAGGCTACGCCGACTTTTAGCGGCAATGACAGTAACGGAATTTGTGGTAATTGAATTGGCTCGTCCTGATCCGGATATAAATAATCGATGATACTGCTTCGATAACGTATTTCTTGATTCGCACAACCGCTTAACATTAGCATAATAACCGCTAACAACATCAAAAGTTTATTTCGGACTAATACCATACCGTTACTCCACAAGGTCAAACGATAATTCCTTATAGTTTGTCCTTAATTGTGATATTTAAAAATTTGTCACTTTGAGCAATTTTGCTATATTAGTTGTTGAGTCAAATTATTAAAAGGGCTGCTTTTAGTCTAACATGACGGTAACATTATTATTTGATTTAAATCAAAAGGTTCTCGAACAGTTTTCTGGTAGAAAGCATGGCAACTATATCAATTTATATTTTTCTAATTGTTCAAAAATATTATCCGGATTGCTGCTTCCGGCAAATACCAGTAAATCGCCTGTTTTGGCTAGTTTCAAGGCTTCGGCAATCGCTTCTTCACGGTTAATGATGACTTGTACCTGTGCATCGCTTTCGCCTACATCTAATAGACGGCTTTTCAATAAAGCAGGCGCCGCACCAACTTCACGGTTTCTCTGTTGGGTGGTGTCCCGGCAAATATAATGATCAAAGGATCCGGCTACGGCTTCAGCGCATTCACGAAAGTCATCGTCCCTTCTGTCTCCTGGAACCACCAAGACCAATATTCGTTGACCTGACACTTCCAAACCATTGGCGACGTGAGTTAATGCTTTTAAACCGTCAACATTATGTGCATAGTCTATGATCATCTGAAACGGGTAGTTTTCAATAAAATTCAGACGGCCAGGAGTATGTTCAGGTGATGCGCTAAATTGACTTAATGCAGTTTTAATCGTATCCGGATCGATCCCCAATCCGAGTGTTGCGGCGATAGCAAACGCCACGTTTTGAATATTGTGTTCCGCCAAACCGTTTAAGGTAACCGGTATTTGCTTGATTGGAAATTGAGCGCTTAATCTACCGTTTTCATAATAATGTAATTGGGTCTCGTTTTCGGTCTCCGCTTTAATAAACACACGCCCTTGCTGTTCGATCAGGCTGTTGATGGCTGGATTATCCGCTTGCATGGAAACCAGGCAAATCTCATTTAACGGGCGTTCTGCAATCATTTTTAAAGTTAATGGGTCATCCGCATTGACAATCGCTAAGTCCGTTGCATAATCAAGCACCACTTTTTTGACTTTGGCCATGTCTTCTAGACTGTTGATGCCATCGACACCGATGTGATCATTGGCGATGTTAGTGCAGATGCCGACATCGCTACGTTCATAACCCAGCCCTTTTTTATTCAATGTGCCGCGAGAGACTTCGATGACTGCCGCCTGTAATTCGGTATCGCTTAATAATAATTGGGTTCCGACTACGCCGCTGAAGGTGCCTTCCTGTAATAAGCGATTATCAATGTAAAGCCCATCAGTACAAGCCAGACCGGTTATTCTGCCTGAATGGCTTAAAATATGCGCGATAGCTCTTGACGTGGTCGTCTTGCCATTGGTGCCCGTTACCGCGACAATTGGAATATTGTCAATGTCGTTTTTGGGAAACAGCGCTTCTATGACCTGCTCTGCTAATGAGGGCATAAAGGTTGGTGCTATTTGGTGATACAAGCTAAATTCAGGTTCAGCATTAAAGCTAGTGACGGTGCCGCCGGATTGTTTCAATGGCATTGAAGGGTCGGTACAAATAAAGTTCATGGCGACGACCGGCAGTTGTAATTTCGCAGCCCCGGTAAGCGCCATGATCTGGAGTTGCTGATTAAATTGCGTTGGCAATTGTGAAGCTTCATACAGCTGGTCCGCACCATATTCATATAATAATTGCAGGTTGTGCCCTGATTCAGGCACGGCGGTTAGGGTTAAATCATGGCTAAGGAATAGTTCAGTTTGATTTTGCTCGGTAAACTGCGTAACCAACTGGCTGATGCTTGATCGGCCGTCTCCGGTTAATTGGATGGTTATGAATTTTAATCCGGCTAGTACTTGTCCATAAACTACTAATAATTGATAAAGACTGCCATTGATACACTTTTCCAGCATAAACGTTGCGCCGCTATCGTTGAACAGCTGAAATAATTTTTCTAATTGTGCGACATTTTCAATTTGTGTAAATACTAATTTGGCTTGCCCGGGAATGTTACAGCGCAGGGTAACAGGGTAACCAATGCGCTCGGCACTGCGCCGGGCGCGTAGAAATGAGTTGATTTGACTCCCATGTGGATCAAGATTGGGATAAGGATAGCTATTATTGGCTAAAAAGTCGTAACAACTGCGCTGATCCTGTAGCATCATCGCTGTCTCGAAGTGCTGTTTATTAAGCAGGCAATTTTTGATACGTTTTTGTTTGCATCCATAAGCCAGTTGCAAAACCCCTTGCAGCGCTTCCGGGATAGGTTTTTCCGCTGCGAAAAACAGTGCTCCATCCAGTTCGATGAACGGCAGATGCCGTTTTGCGGCAGCGGATTTTAAAGCCTGGCGAAGCGGGTTAGGTTTTAACTTGCGGACTTTTTGTTTAAATTCGTTTAATTCAACCCGAAAAAAGAAATTCTGATGTTTTGGATATAAATTAGGGACCAGCTCTGCAGCGGTTTCCTGCAGTAATTTGAAAACAAGTCTTGCCGCTAAGGTTGCGTGTTCTGACCCCGTGTATTCGAATAACAGTTTGTAGTTACCGGATTCTGGAAAGGAATCAATGGAAGCATTGCTTAACGGCTGGCCGACACTGTTGACTACTGAAGTGATGATTTTTTTATATAATTCAGCAAAAACAAAAGCCAGGGATTGTTTTTTGTTAGTTGCGAACCAGGATTGCACCGTTTCCTGTTTTTCCAGTGCAAATAACTGCCCTGTGAGAAAAGTTTCCAGGGGTTTAAGAAGTTTAACGGCTTTCAGGTTTTCCAATTCAGCCAGATCAAGCTCAATGTATACTGTGGGTGCTGAACGAAATTGATTAGGGCCGGTAAAAGTTCTAATATTGGTGAGCTTCATGGTGTGCTAATTAGTTTAAAAGGTAAGTTTACATCATCGTTATATTATTCAAGCTTCTCAGTACGTCATTCCGGCATGCTGTCAGTCGGAATCCGCATGACAT
>SPJK01065585.1_pt1 | contig 17986 bp, 13 predicted proteins | sample 3741771 | NCBI WGS metagenome assembly SPJK01 (sample SAMN10925997, study PRJNA522277) | cold seep metagenome | isolation source: Elba SIP-enriched marine methane seep metagenome, extraction at timepoint T2 | place: Italy: coast of Elba, Mediterranean Sea
GATCGGGGTCGCAGGACCACTCTATAACAGCTTCTACGGTGCGAATTGGCAGGTCATTGAAACCCCAGACGCATTTGAAACAGCAATAGCAAATTCTGAATCGGCCTATTTTGTAATTGCCTTCCCAGGAAGATATTTCCGCGTCCTGCCGCAAATGGATGAGATGACTGACTCCGGTGCGCTTGAACTTGTTAAACGTTTTCCTGGCACACTGGGCGATGGAAACGTTTTGATCTTCAAACGGGGATAGGCATGAACCTCGTCATCGGCTCTGGTCCTGCAGGCGTCTCGCTCGCCAAGGCGCTGATTGCGCGCGGACAATCGGTGACCTTGTTGGATGGTGGGCAGACCCTGTCGCCAGACCTGGCTGATAAGCGTGACGCACTCGCAGCCCGTTCGCCCGAAGACTGGGACCGAAAAGAGATCGCAGACTGGCAAGCCCCGCAACTTACAAACTCTAGTGATCTGGCGATGCGTTATGGCTCCACGCACGCACAAAACCCGGCCGACCAGCTTCTCGACCCTGCCGACACGTTTTCAGGACGATCCTCTCTCGCTGTCGGGGGTCTTTCAAAGGTCTGGGGCGCAGCTGTCCTGCCGTATCGCCAATCTGATATTGAAGACTGGCCGATCGACGCCACCGCCCTCGCACCGCACTATCAAGCGGTGTCAGGTTTCATGCCGATCGCAGGCAAAGTCGACGGATTGCAGGACCTGTTCCCGGCATTCGACGCAGATGCTCTCTCTCCGCTTGCCGTTGGGCCTCAAGGCGCGACTTTGCTTGAACGTTTGAGCCAAAATCGCGACCCGCTGGCCGCCTCCGGTGTGCATTTTGGCGCCGCCCGCCAAGCGGTTCGCGCAGATTGCAAACTGTGCGGGCAATGTCTTCACGGTTGCCCGTGGTCGATGATTTACGCCGCAGATCAAACACTTCGCGACCTACAAAAATCCGAGCGATTTACGTATCATCCGGGGGCAATCGTTTCGAGGGCTTCCGAAACCGATGGAGAGGCCCGCGTCCACCTAGTCGATGGCATGCAGCTGAGCGCTGATCGCGTTTTTGTCGCCGCGGGTGTCTATGAAACAGCGCGTCTGATCCTCAACTCGGCCGGCACTTCGGATGCAACTCTGACGCTTCAGGACAGCCGTCAGTTCTTCCTGCCGATGCTGCATCGCTGGGGCACGAATACCGATCCAAATGAAATGCCGTTACATACGCTCGCAAAAGCCTTTGTCGAAATCGATCATGCCGACGTTTCGCCTTATCTGACGCATTCGCAGATCTATAGCTGGAACGAGTTTTTCGCACGTGAGATGATGGAAAATTATGGCCACAAGCTGCCCGGGAGTCAGGCCCTGTTCGGCGCGATCGCCAAGCGCCTGATGGTTGCTCAAACGTTTATCCATTCAGACCATTGCGACAGCGTCGTGCTGCGACTCAATCAAAATTCACATCGGCTGCATACGCACGTCGTCGAAAACGAAGAGATGATCCCGACGATCGAACGCGCCGCATCGACTCTATCAAAAGCCATGCGCCGCGCCGGCCTCTATGCACTCGGGTTCGCGAAGCGGATTGAGGGCCCGGGCGCCAGCTTTCACACGGGCGGAACCCTGCCAATGTCGAAAACGCCAAAGACCTTGCAGACCAATCCGCTCGGCTTGCTGAACGGCTATGAGCGCATCCATGTTGTGGATGCGTCCGTCTTGCCGAGCATTCCCGCTAGCACCATTACCTTCACGGTGATGGCGAACGCGCACCGGATTGGTAGTCTGGTTTAAGTCGTTCCATTTTCGAATGCGCCCGCGTCCAACGCAGCGGCGAGTTCAGCATCGCCGCGTTTGTGCGCCGCCTTTGCCAGCTCGGCCCCGTACGCGGACAGAACCTTGTCTTCGCGCCAACGTTGCTCGAATGCCTGCCGCGCGAACTTGCCGTGGCGCGTGCGCCAGGACTCGTCCTGCTGAATTGTTTTCATTGCCGTGATGAGATCTTCCTCTGTCTCGAACAAGGCGCCCGCGTCGGCCGTTTCGACGATTTCCGGGAACGGCCCCAATCGGCGCGCAATCACCGGCGTACCGAGACGGAAGCTTTCGATCAGAATGATCCCGAACGTTTCGTAGCAGACCGACGGGACGATCAATCCCAGAGCACCGCGATAATAGGCGTTGAGTTCGTCGAGCGATTTTCGCCCAAGAAACTTGATGCGATCATTGTCTTTGGCCAACGCCTTGAGCTCGTCAGTATATTCACCGTCTCCGAGGATGAGCAGGTCGGCGTCCGGATATTTGTCAAATGCCGGGAAGACATCCTGCAACCCTTTGATTTTTTCGAGGCGCCCGACGAACAGAAAGTACGGGCGTTCGTGAGCGGCGGGCTCCGGCAATCCCGCCTCATCAATGTCCGGCAGAAAGTATGGCAACACCGTCATCTCTTGCTTCAACCCAAACTGCTTGTGCTTTTGCCGCGAGAACTCGCTCTTCGCGATCAGGAGATCAATCTGCTCGAGCTTTCGTTCCAGCAGCCCCGTATAGCGCCAAAGTTGCGGCGGGCGTTTGTATGACAGTGTACATTTCAGGCAGGCGCGTTCTTCGCACAGCGCCCTGTTCTCTTTCCACAGCACGTGCATCGGGCACACCAACCAGTGCTCATGTGCCTCATAGATTTTCAGTCCGTCGCCATAGTCGAGCAATCCCGGTCCGCCGACCAGCGACGTATTATTGTGCCAGATGATGTCATAATCACCCTCGTCCAGGATTTGCTTGATTTTACCGCCATGGACCAAGGGGCGACCCGATTGCTGTGTCAGCAGATTGGTCATCATTGGCCAACCTGACGAGAGCGCGATTTCGGTGACGCCATCCTCGGTATACGCCTTGTCACCAACGTCGCCGCCCATCGACTCGTAAGCATCCTTGTCGTGAACGACTGTGATCTCGTGTCCACGCCGCACCAAGGCCTGCGCCATGCGCTGAACGCCGACGGCATCTCCACCAAATGAGTAGGGTGGATAGAAAGTCGTGAACATGATGATTTTCAATGCGCGCATGGCAAAAACCCACTCAATCTGTGGGGGCACACTCAAGTTTCACGCCAAATGATCAAGCAAAATATGTGGTGCGCCTGAAAGTGTTTGTGACCCGGTCATTAGTTTGGCAAAGAGCTATGGCGCGACTGGCACTTATTTTGCGTCAATCGCGATAGATTAAAGGGATTTTGGGTCGATTGGCCCTCCCAAGCGTGAGACCATGTTGCAGCATACAAACCCTTCAAGAACGACGCAGGATTCTGCTGAACCGACGGATCAAACCCTCCGTATCCTGCAATTTTGCACCACCTTTTACAAAGGCGGCGGCATTCAGACTCACGTTCTTGAGCTATCGAAATGGCTTGAAGATCGCGGTCATGAGATCTGGTATGCAGCCGAATCCCAGCGCTCCACATTCGATATCGCTGCCGACAATTTCATCGGACTCTCCATGGCAAAGGTTCAAGGCGAAGGCGGCAATGTCTTTATGCGCACCGCTGCGCTGTTTCGAAACGCGCTGCGCCTTCGCAAGGCCATATCGAAAGGTAAGTTCGATGTGATTCATGTGCACGAAACTGCACCTGCTTTGGTTGCGAGGCTCGCAACGCTTGGCAAGAATATCCCGATCATGATGACGTTCCATGGGTCGGCGCCGTCGCGCATTCCAAGCGCTGCGCGGATCGGACAATACTGCGCCCGACTGGTCGCGTCTCCAAGCCGCATTTCACTGAACGCTCTGATCTCCAACGGGTTGGATGCGCGAAAGGCAAAGGTTCTGGGACTCGGTATCAAGCCGCTACGCGACGTCTCGCCTGAAGATGCGGCTCAGTTACGCGCTCTGTATTGCCCGGACGGCGACGGTCACATTATTTTCAGTCCGTCGCGTCTCGACCCGCAAAAAGGCATCGATGTGATGATTGATGTCGTCAAACAGGTCACAAAGCGGTTCCCAAATACGCAATTTGTCGTCGCGGGCGGAGGCCCCCTGACAGGCACGGTTGATGAATGGGCCAATGACGCGGGCGTGGCTGGAAACATGCATTTCCTCGGCGCCATTGATACTGTTCCAGAACATTTGCGCGCGTCGGATCTGTTTCTTTTAACCTCTCGGTGGGAAGCCTTGCCGATTTCGATCGTCGAGTCCTTCCGGGCCGCGCTACCCGTGATCGCCACCGATTGCGGCGGCGTCTCCGAACTGGTGGACGATCAGGTGGGCGCGCTTTGTCAGGTCGAGGATGTCGAAGGCATTTCGAACTCGATCATCGCATTTCTCGAATCTGAGGACTTGAGGAAAGCGAAAAGCGACGCGGCGCTGGCGAGAAGCCTGGAAGACAGGTTTGATGTCGACCACGTCCACGCTCAGTTTCTTGCAACGTATCAAGCGCTTGCGAATGGGCAGAAGCCCTGAGCGCATTCAGGATTTTAGCAAATATTGCCGCGCCAGCGCAATCCGGTCTGACATGAGTACCAGGCTAAATCCGACATAGACGATCACCCCGATCAAGGATCCAGCTGCGATCACGACGTAGCCCGGCCAGTTCGGAAGTATCGGAAGCAATTTGGCAACAATCACCGCCATTCCGGCGCTTGCGAACAAAGGCAACAGATGTTGTCGGCCAAGAGCGATCACAGATACTCCGGCGAGACGTGACACGATGGCAAATCTAATCACCCAAAGCGCTAAAAACGAGAAGACGAATCCATAAGACACGCCGGTCAGGCCATATTTGTGCAGGACAATTACCGCCAGCGCGGCCAACCCCACCTCGATCCAGGCGATCGCCGCGAGTGCCCCAATTTCCCGAGCCGCAAGGCAGTAGGACTGATGGATCATTTCGATTGCCACATAGGCGCCAACGACGCCGATTATGCTCAAAGCCGGCGCTGCGGGCGCCCATTTTTCTCCGAACACCAGCACGACGACCGGACCCGCGAGAACAGATAGACCGCACAAGGCAGGCAGAGCGATCCAGCCTGACAGGCGCGACAGTTCGAGCAGCAAGGTCTTTGCTGGACGCCCTTCTCGCAATCGGGCTGCGAACGCCGATTGCGACACCATCCGGGTCGGCGTTGAAACTAGAAATGCCGCGATCTCGACCAATCGCCAGGCCAGCGAAAAGAACCCAAGTATGGTTGGCCCCAACAAAGCGCCGATCAGAGCCATCGGAACTTGAACTCTGGCAATTTGCGCGCCGCGCAATGCGAGAACAGTTCGCCCCAGGCCGAAAATCTCTCGAACCGCGCTGAACTTGACTGCCCCATGCGGTCGCCACGAAACCGCCCCCCAGGCGAGGATCGTATTGACACCAACCTGCACCAGGCGCTGCGCAACCAATGACCAGACGCCATAGCCGTTAAACGCCATCCAGATCGCCACCACGCCTCCGCAGACAACGCCCGCCACGGCCCGAACCGCCAACGATTTGAACTTCATATGCCGACGCAAGAGACTGGCGGGAACCGCGCCGAGGGCCACAAGGATAACGGTCAAACCGAGATACTGTATGAGCGGTGCGACGATGGGCTGACGATAGAGCGCGGCGATGCTGCCGGAGCTCGCCCAAAGCGCCAGAAACAAAATCGAGGCAAAGACCAGCAAGCTGAAAAACACCGCATCAATGTGCGACTGGTCTTCGTCGCGTGACGCGACCAGATATTCTGTCAGGGTTTCGCGAACCAGAAACTCACAGAGAATGACAATCGCAGCGGCCATCGCAATGAAACCGAAGGCGTCGACGCCGAGGAGGCGCGCCAGGATGACGAATATGAGGATATTGAAGGCTTGCTCGACCCAGTTGCCCATCGCCATCCAGGCGATGCTGGCTCCGACCTGACCGCGATCTTCACTCATGCGACTGGATATCTCCCGAATGGCTCACACAAAGCGCGTGATGGGCGCATGATGAGCTGCTGCAAAAGGGATGCCTGAATCGCGGGCACGTGTCGAGCGTTGGGCACGTCCCCTGCATACGGGCTAAGACATTGCTCCATCTGGAGATAGAGTAGACTTCGGATTGACCGGCAAACGTGCATAACGGGGACGAGATGATAGTAAGAATGCCTGATTTCCTGGTGATCGGCGCCGCACGGGCGGGAACGACCGCGTTGCACGCCTATTTGCGTCAACACCCCGAAATCTTCATGCCTGAGCACAAGGAGCCGAACTTCTTTGCTTATGACGGTCAGGTCCTGGACTGCAAAGGCCCCGGCGCGGACTATATCAACAATTCAGTCACGGATCTTGAGATGTATGCCGCGCTATTCTCGTCTGCATCACCTGACGGGAAACTAGGTGAAGCATCGCCGCTTTACCTTTACAGCGAACGCGCCCCGGCCCGGATTCAGCACCATATTCCGAAAGCGAAAATGGTAGTGATCCTTCGTAACCCCATCGAGCAAGCTTATTCGCATTTCATGTACGCCACCAAGCAACGCATTGAAACAGAAGAGAATTTCGACAATGCGTTGAAATTGGAAACCGAACGATTGGCGCAAGACTGGCAACCCTTGTTCGGATATTCGAGCTTTCCGCGCTATGGTGAACAGCTTGCGCGATATTTTGAGCTGTTTTCCCGCGATCAGTTCCTGATCCGCCGATACGAAGACTATATTTCCGATCCCGAGACATTGCTGAAAGAGATCTTCGATTTTGTCGGCGTCGATTCAGCGTTCACGCCAGATATGGCTGATAAGCTGAATGCCGGCGGCACCCCAAAAAATAAAGCGTTCCAGGATTTCCTGATGAAATCCAATCCGGTCACGAAAGCTGTTGGCTACGTTGTACCCCAGGCGACACGCTTGAAAATTCGCGACTGGATGGCGGGCCTGAACATGAATGCACCGGACGAGTTGAGCGCGGCAGCACGCGCGGTTTTGATCGATCGTCTGGCTGAAGATATACGTCAGCTCGAAACGCTGCTTGGTTGGGACTTATCGGACTGGATTGATTAGGGTTCAGGCGAAAAGAACGAATTACGTTTTTGGTCCGCGCAAAGCGGTTGAATGGCAGGTTTCTTGCTATTAGCCCTATGTATAGGGACACATGAAGGCATTGAGCCATGGGGACATTGAATATCCAACCGGACCGTGCGCGCGCGAGCGATGCTGCTTTACCTGCGCATGGCGTTGAGCTTCTCGAGAAGCTCAAGACTAAGGCCGCACGGGTGGGGATCATTGGACTGGGATATGTCGGCTTGCCGCTGGCCATCACCGCGGCCGGTCGCGGTAATCCAGTCGTCGGGATCGAGATTGACCCAAACAAGAACAGCCTCCTCGAACAAGGCTCGAGCTATATCGACGCGGTCAGTGATGAAGCTTTGCAGGACGTCGTCGGAAAGACGTTTTCAAGTACGGATAACTTCACAGAAATCGCAACATGCCAAGTGGTCGTGATTTGCGTCCCGACGCCGCTATCCTCTCATCGAGACCCGGATCTGTCTTACGTGGAATCCGCCGGCCGCGAGATTGCGAAGCACATGAAGCCGGGAACATTGATTGTCCTGGAATCGACGACCTATCCCGGCACCACACAAGACATTCTACAACCGATCCTGGAAACCAGCGGCTTGAAAGCCGGTGAAGACTTTTTCATGGCGTCCTCTCCGGAGCGCGAAGACCCCGGCAATCATTCGTACAGCACCTCAACGATCCCGAAAATCGTTGGCGGCGACGGTGAAATGGCGGCGCTACTGGCGCAGCAATTCTATGGCGGCGTTGTCGACCGTGTCGTTCCGGTTTCTTCAACCCGAGCGGCTGAAGCGGTTAAGATTACCGAGAACATCTTTCGCGCCGTCAATATCGGCCTCGTGAACGAGCTGAAAACGATTTATGACGCGATGGGGCTCGACATCTGGGAAATCATCGATGGGGCAGCGACCAAACCTTTCGGGTTTATGCCATTCTATCCTGGCCCCGGCCTAGGCGGACATTGTATTCCGATCGACCCGTTTTACCTGACCTGGAAAGCTCGCGAGCACGAATTACCGACCAAGTTCATCGAACTGGCTGGTGAAGTGAACCAGTCGATGCCGCGTTATGTCATTTCACGTACCCGCGAAGTGATCGATCGCAGCTCCGGCAAAGGCCTGTCGCGTGCCCGTGTTCTGATCATTGGTGTCGCGTACAAGAAAAATGTCGCGGACCTGCGGGAAAGCCCGGCCCTGCACATTCTCGACTATTTCGAAGACGCCGGCTCCATCGTCGATTTCTATGATCCGATGGTTCCGTTCATTCCGAAGAATGAAGAGCACCCAAACCTCGCGGGACGAAAGTCTGTGCCGGAAAGTGCCATCAATTCAACAGAGTATGAGGCCATCATCATTGCGACAGATCATGACAAGGTCGATTACGCAGAGCTGTGCAAAACCGGCGTCCCGATCATCGACACACGCAATGTGATCCAGCGCAATAATCTGCCCATGGATAATGTCACGAAAGCCTAGGAATAAGAGATCGGGTTGATCAGCCGGCGAATTGTCCGCAACGCGCGGCGAACGGCGAGATACATCCCGCCCTTCCCGTCCAGGAATGACTGCCAGTGTTTGACGTTCTGATAGTAGAACATCTCAATTCGCGGCAGGTCAAAAACATCGCTCTGCCGCGTCGCGATGCCGTGCTCCACGCCGACTGACAGGGCATAGTGTTTGGCAATCTGTTCAAGCGCGCCCGCATTCACTTGTCCGTATGGCGGCGCAAAATGAGATGTGGTTTTGTTCAATGCGGATTCCAGATCGGCCTTTGAGCCAGCGACTTCTTCACCCAGCTTGTTCTCATCCAGAGTGGTCAGGTCGACATGCGTCCGGCCGTGCGGCGCAATCTCTGACAGCGTCGTGTCGAGCGCCTGCAGCTCGGCCCATTCAAGCACCGGGCGACCGGGATCATTGCCGCCCGCCCAATCTTCATGGCCGCCGGTCTTCTGCGTTGGGACAAACAGCGTGCTCGGGAACCCGAACGCCTCCAACACCGGATGCGCATTTTCCTGATAGTCGACGAAGCCGTCATCGAACGTAATTGCCATGGATTTTTCAGGCAGTTCAATTTCGCCTTTGTGCCAGCGCAGCACATCTTCAAGCGAGACAACCTTGAACTGACTTTCCGACAGCATGGTCATCTGCTTGCGAAACGTGTTCGGTGCAATTGATGTCGGTCCACCCGCGTCAGACACGGAGTGGAACATCAGGATTGGGACGCGTATCGCAGATCGGCTCATGCTCAGTCTTCTACCACGTGTGTTTCAAATTCCTCGCGAAGTTCTGCCCAGCGATCCCGATCAAAGTTTCCAGCATCGTCCAGACAACTCACCGCCCCATATGCCATAGACAAGGCGTGATGGGTATTGTCGTGCGCAAACAAGCCCTGGCGTCCGAACGTCAGGACGTTCTCCAAGCCTGACACCCATGCATCCATGGTTTCGAATTTCTCCGCATAGGTTCGGTTATAAACCGGATAAGCATAGGGCAGACGACGCGTCTGCACCGTCACTGTATTGGCCGTCAGGGACAGGCCTGCCGCCTTGATCCACTCACGCATTTTCTCGCCGAGTTCTTCATTCGACAGATCCCAATGCTCATCGCCCGGATCAGCGGGAAGCTCTGCGCAAAGCACGGTTCGCCCTTTCGGGTGCGATGAGTTTGAGTAATTCTTCGGCTCCGACATGCGCGACATCGGGATCGCAGCTTCCGGGAAGTAGTGCGCATCATACTCGGTAAACTGATCGGTATCCAATACGAGATAGATCAGGATCATGCCGCGATACTCGATATTCTCTGCAGCGGTTTTAACGTCCGCAGGCACAGCGTCACCAGCGGCTCTGATCAAGGTTGAAATCGGTAACGTCGACCAGATTTTATCCGGCGAACTGCTCTGCAGACCAGATTCCGTTTTAACCGTCATCGATGTGACTTTGTTCTGCTCGATCGTCAGGCCAACAACTTTTGAATTGGTATTGATCGCCGCGCCAGAGGTTTCAGCTGCGGCAGCGAACCCCGTACAAATCTGTCCAAACCCTTCTTTGGGATAGTAGAACTTGCCGGTCGTCGGTGATTTCAGACCAGGCAGTTGCCCAAAGATCTTTTTCAGGAGTTTCGGCAGCGAGCTTCCTGAAACACGGCGCTGCGCAAGCGTGGTCGCCAACTCTGCCGGATCCTTGCCCCACAATTTGCGAACATACGGAAAGTAGAAACTCTCGCACATGGTTTTCCCCAAGCCGCCGAGCAGAACCGTTTTGAACGTCGGATCATCTGTCTTCGGGGCGCGAAATTTGGCCGTCGCAGCATCAAAGAACAGCGAGAATGCAAACGGAATGGGCAGCTTGGTTGCGAGATCGAGCGGCTTCAACGGGAAGTGGATCCAGGATCTCTTCAAACGAATGCGTCCATGCCGGGGGCGCAGCAACAAGTCATCGCCAAGGATGCTCTTGATATGGCCCATGATTTCAGGGTCGGTCACCGGATGAAGTCGGTGGCTGCCATAATCGACGCGGATGCCTTCGACATCAAAACTCGCAGCATTTCCGCCGACAATCGGCGCGCCTTCGTGCAAGACGACATTGAAGTTTGTGTCCTGGCGAAGCTTCCATGCAGCACCAAGTCCAGCAGGCCCGCCGCCAAGGATCGCAATATTATGATCGCTTTGGGTGGTGGGTTTGTCAGTATCAGCCATTCTTAGCCCCAATCTTTTCAGCGCCTTCTGGCGCAGACTTAAATTTTCCTGACCAGGCCTGTACGCACAGACCGATCAATCCGGTTGAAATCAGGATTGTCTGCCAGACAAATCCTACCGCGATCACCACAGGAGATCCGGATGCGAAGGCCGCGAAGATCGCCGCCAGACTGGCCTCACGGACCCCAAGTCCGCCGAGGCTGATCGGCAGTGTTGCGATCAGTTTCGCCAGCGGCCAGGCAAACAGCCAGATCGCAATATTGGTCGGGCCTTGCATGCTCCACGCCAGAGCGACATTCAGGCCGACAAAGCCGGTTTGGATGGTAATCGAGAGCGCTGCGCAGATCAGTATTCGTGTTCTGTGCGCGGCCATGTATTCGGCAATATCGGCAACCAGTTGCCCAGCTTTGCCCTTGCCCGCCGCCTTGTCTTCGACCCAGCGCGCCAATGCCGGCAATATGACATAGGCAATGACACCCGCAACGACAAAGCCCGCCGCAATTATCTGGAGCCACATCCCAGTCTGACCCGCGGTTCCCAGCAGCGCGGCGCCGAACGCTGCGATCAGAACCAGCCCACCGACATCAATCAGTCGATCCAGAACCGACCCGGTGACGAGTTTCGATTTCGACGACACCTTTTGTGACAGCACCGCGGCGCGCGCAACATCTCCGCCGGCGACGCCGGGCAGAGCGATATTCGCCGCGAGGCCAGCAAAGTGGGCTTTCAATATCGTCGGAAACGGCAATTTCTGCCCGATCAGCAAACCCCATTTGAAGGCTGCGAATACATGACCGAGCAGGAACCCGGCAAGCACGCTGAACCAGACCCAGGGCTGTGTTCGCGTAATACCGTCCCAAATTTCCTGAAAAGAGACAAAGTGAAAAATCACCGCCAGAACCAAGGCGGTGAAGAGAAGCTTTAACCCTGTGACCAGATATGGTCTGGGCTGGCGGTCCTGCGATGTGGGATCCGTTGTCATGGTCCTATCGCTCTTTCATCCGCACCTATTTGAAGTGTAGGCGCGAGATCATGTCGGCGATCAAACCGAGTGACCAGACGACCAGGGCAGCAAGCAGTGCAAAGATCGCACTTTCCGAAAGGTTCATCAGCGTCAGGTCATAGATACCCTTGGCAGCGCCGAGCGTGAACAGGACTGCGCCGACCGGAAGAAACACGCGCAACGGGTGGAACAACACGATGATACGCACAACCAGCAGCATGAACCGGAAAAAATCGGTTGGACGGATTTTCGAGCTACCCACGCGTTTGGCATAATTGATCGGCGTGTAGACAACCCGCAGGTTTGAGCAAATCATGCACAGTGTACTGGTCGTACTGAACGAGAAACCATCCGGCATCAGGCCGAGGAAACGTTCGATCGACTCTCGACGGAACACTCGGAGACCTGAATTCAGATCTGGAATTTTTCGTTGCGCCAGGATGTTTGCAAGTTGGTTCAGGATCCACTTGGCCGGTTTGCGGATGAGCGGAACGCCGGTCATGGCGGCGCCGCGATTGCCGACAATCATGTCAGCTGTCTCGCACATTTCCATCATTTCCGGGATTTTCTCAGCCGGATAGGTTCCATCCGCGTCAATAATCGCGACGAAATTGGATTTTGACTGGCGAATACCGGTTTTCAGGGAATGTCCATAACCGACATTCTCTTCCTTTCGGATCACCGGAGCGACCGTGTTGACCGCTTTTTCATATGTTCCGTCGGTTGAGCCGTCGTCGACAACGACAATTTCAGCATCCAGACCGGCAGATTTGATCATTGCATCAAGTTGCTCAATCGTCGGCACAATGGCGTTCACTTCATTGTACGCCGGCACCACGATTGACAGCTCATAGACGTGCTCGACGGCTCGTTTTTTGGCCTTAACCGGCGTTTCTGTGTTCACCATGGCTGACATCTTGTTCCCCAATGAGATTGTTGAATGAGCTTTGCAGCAATTCCTGTACCAGTCTTCGTTAATTCACCGCGCGTCCCTCGCCCGGTGGCATAGCTGATAGACAGTAAGATTTTCCTAATCACGACCGTGAGAGTTCGGTCAAATCTATTTGATGGCGATAAAGCCTTCAAAGCAGATATGCTTGAAGATCGTCGTGTGATCGACAAATCCAGCGCGTTTGAGCATATCGACATTGCCCGCCGTCGAGAACGGCTCGAGAATACCTTTCAGGCTGCCCGTTTTGGATAGAATCTCTTCCGCGGAAAAGCCTTGCTCGGTTTTGAAGTCATTATAAAGCGCCGCCATCATATCCTGGAACCGCGCGTCCGGAGCACGCACTTTTTCAAACATGATGAACGCGCCGCCCCAATTGAGCGAGTTGTAAATCTTGTTGAAAATTTCTTGGCGGTAGCGCGGTGGAATGAACTGCATCGTATAGTAAGACACGATCAGGTCGGAGCTTTCCAGATCGAACAGGCGCACGTCGTCCTGAAGGAGCTCAATGTTCTTGACCCCCTTACAATGAGACTTGGCCTTGGTGATCATCGGCTTCTCAGTATCGATGCCAATCCAGCGGGCGTCTTTGCGATTGCTGTGGCGTTTCGCCAGTTTGCACAGTAGTTCGCCGGTCGAGACGCCAAGTTCGTAAACGACACTGTCATCGTGGATAAAATAGTCGCTGAACTTACAGACCAGATCGTGCCCTTCGACATACATCGGCACCGACTGGCGAATATGTTCAACAAATGTGTCCGCCACATCGCCGCCGAACGTCCAATTGGCGTTCCCGGCTTCAATATCGTGTCCGACTTTCATGGTCCCCGTCTCCTAGTAACTGCGCCCTCACAACGCAAAGACTATGCCAATCGCCAGTCGCGAAGCAAGTCGCAGATGCCCAACGCAAAACCGCAATCGGCGTATATCTGAGAAATAATTGAGCAATACCCCGCGTAAACTGTTGCCCGAAACATTAAACTGGCTTGATTTTCGATTCCTGCGCCTATTTGGATGGACTAGACACTGGCATAGCTCTTGCTTTTGTGTTGGGGACACAAGAGATAGGTCTGTATTACAGGGGACATTTCAAGATGGACGGGAATCCAGTAGGCGGAGAAACGCTTACCGTAGAATCGAGCGGAGAAGACAGCCGCACAACCGTCGCCATTATTGGCGGTGGCCCAGCGGGCCTGACGGCTGCGTATGAATTGCAACGCAACTCGACGGACTACAAACCTGTTGTTTTCGAAGCCGACAAGATCGTTGGAGGCATTTCCAGAACCGAGTCCCATAATGGGTATCGCTTCGATATTGGCGGTCACCGCTTCTTCACGAAAGTGAGCGAAGTCGAGGAAGTCTGGCACGAAATTCTAACCGATGACTTTATTACACGTCCGCGTAAGAGCCGAATATTCTACCGCGGAAAATATTACGATTATCCGCTGAAGATCACCAACGCGCTGATGAATATCGGCCCGATTGAATCTGTGCGTATCGGTCTCAGTTATATCAAGGCTCAGCTTTTCCCGTCCAAGCCCGAAGAAACGTTCGAACAATGGGTTTCGAACCGGTTCGGCAAACGTTTGTTCCAGCACTTTTTTGAAACCTATACTGAAAAAGTGTGGGGCATCCCGTGCAGCGAGATTCGCGCAGACTGGGCAGCGCAACGGATCAAGAATCTCTCGCTTTTCAAAGCTGTCTGGAACGCTCTGACCGGTTCTAACGACACAGCCAGCTTGATCGAGGAATTCGAATACCCGCGCCTCGGCCCTGGCATGATGTGGGAAAAGGCCTCGGAACTGATCGAGGAAAAAGGCGGCGAAGTCCGCATGGAAGAGTGGGTGAGTCGTGTCTTCATGGACGGCAACCGCGTGACCGAGATTGAAGTGATCAAAGACGTTGACGGCGAACGAACACCATACCGCGTTTCTGCAGATCACTTTATCAATACAATGCCGGTTCGTGAGCTGATCCATTGTATGGATCCACCGCCGCCGCAACACGTGATCGACGCGGCGGACAAGCTGAAATATCGCGACTTTCTGATTGTCACACTGGTTCTGGATCATTCTGACCCATTTGATGATAACTGGATCTACATCCATAGCCCCGACGTTCAGGTTGGCCGCATCCAGAACTTCCGCGCCTGGTCACCGGAAATGCTGCCCAATCAGGACAATGCTTCGATCGGAATGGAATTCTTCTGTCACGAAGGCGATGGCTTATGGGAGTCTTCTGACGAGGATTTGATCAAACAGGCCGCTGAAGAACTCGAATACCTCGGTCTGGCGTCCAAGGACACCGTTATCGACGGGTGCGTGATCCGGCAGAAAAAAGCTTATCCGGTCTACGATGCCATCTATAAAGAAGCGCTGGATACGATCAAAGACTGGGTCCTGACCCTGGAGAATTTCCAAACGGTCGGCCGCAATGGGATGCACCGGTACAACAACCAGGATCACTCCATGTTGACGGCGATGCTGGCCTCCAAGATCATCATGGGCGAAGAGCACGACATCTGGAATGTTAATGTTGAACGCTCCTATCATGAGGAGTTCCAGGTCAGCAAAAAACCAGCCCTGGAAACCAGCTAAACCCAGCATATCTTTGAAAGGCATAGCTTTTCACGGCGTATATGAACTCAAAAAAAGGCGGCCTTGAGCCGCCTTTTTCGCAACTTCATTTGAGACACCGCGACAATTTTGCCTTGCTTTCAGCCCTAACAAAGCGTTAATGATTGACTTGGTGGAATGCGACCATTTCTGGCTTGGGACTTGCAGTCAGAAGTTGAAGCAAAGTACGTCTTTCGAGATGTATGGGGACCAACCGCCAGACCGTACAGAATGTACGTTGTACAGTGAGGGGACATCGTGGTTAAGCAGAATGTGAGCCAGGGCAGCGCTCGGCGCATCGCCATTATCGTACCGGCCTATGAGGCCGAACATTACCTAGAAAAATCACTTCCCCCTTTGGTCGCTCTTCGCGATGCAGGACTGGTCGAAACGGTCATCGTGGTCGATGATTGCTCGCCCAATCCCGAAACGGGAGACACCGCCAAACGCCTCGGAGCCGAGCTCATCCGTGCGCCACAAAATGGTGGACCGGGCGCCGCCCGAAATCTCGCTGCAACGAAAACCGATTGCGATCTCTTGTGGTTTGTGGATGCCGACGTGGTCGTCCACCCAGAATCCGTCCACCAGATCGATGAAACATTCTCAAACGACGCCGTCCACGCCATGTTCGGATCGTATGACGAAAATCCGCCAGCGCCGGGCTTTGCGTCGCAATACAAGAACCTGATGCATCGGTATTATCACACGCGGTCCAGTCGCCAGGCGACGACGTTCTGGTCAGGTTGCGGTGTGGTTCGCCGGGACGAGTTTCTCCGTCTCAACGGCTTCGACACGAAGCAATTCACAAAACCGTCAATTGAGGACATTGAGCTCGGCTATCGCATTCGCGAAGCTGGCGGTGAGATTGTGCTTGATCCGGATCTGCTCTGTACGCACCTGAAAGAGTGGTCCCTGCGCGAAGTGGTAATGACGGATGTCCTGAAACGGGCGATTCCTTGGTCAAAGTTGCTTGCGACGCGCGAGGCCAGTGAAAACAATCTGAATGTGTCGACGCCTGAGCGCATCCGCGCAGGCATTGCGGGCCTCTGGGCGCTCTCCATGCTGTTCGCAATGACGGGCCTGCTTTGGCCTCACGGCCTCATGATTTTTATGGCGATGACGATCATTATGATGTTCGCCAATCTGGATCTGTTGAAATTCTTCACGCGCCGAAAAGGACTACCGTTCGGACTGGCCGCGCTCGCATTTCACCAAGTGTATTATATTTACAGCGCGGTGACATTCAGCCTGGTCAATCTGCGCCATCGCCAATATGCGCGTAACGGTGTGTCAGCGTCCTGAGCTGCGAAAGAGCATAGCGGGCCCTGTCCGAACGCGTTCAACCCAGACTGACCGTTTCGAATTCCGCTTGGAATCGCCGTCAGAGCCTGTAAGAGTTTGAGATCGTTCCAGAATAAATGAGGTCAAATGGATGAGCGAACGGCCAAAAATTCCAGCCATGTCGACTGCGGCGACCTGGCTCGGTAAAATCCGCTGGTCTCACCTCATTCTAGCAGCGCTCGCGTTTGGTATCTTGCTGCGACTGATTCACTTCAGTTTTGGTCGAATGCTGTGGCTTGATGAAGCCACGATCGCGATCAATTTTATCAGCCGTGACGGCGCTGATTATTTCCAACCACTGGATTTCAGACAGATCGCTCCTGCGTTTTGGATGATGCTCATGGATGGCTTTTGGACATTATTCCAAAACCTCGAATACGGCCTTCGCTTACCATCTTTGCTGGCAGGCATAGCGGCACTGCTGGTGTTTTGGCAGATCGTTCGGGAACGTTTTTCGCCCGCGGTGGTGCTGATAACCGTGTTTGCTTTCGCTTTTTCCTACATGCCGGTTTATTATTCGGCGGAGGTCAAACCCTACATTTTCGACCTTTTATTGAGCGCGCTGTTGCTATTGCAGGGTTTGCGACTCATCGAAAAGGATGACTGGCCGCTTTCCGATGTGATTTGGATCGGCCTCACGATGTTGGTGGGAAGCTGTCTGGCCATGGGAGCCCCGATCATTATTGGCGGCGTTGGCGGCGTATTGGGCCTGAAGGCACTGCTCGACCGCCGCTGGGGCGCAGCCGCGCTGCTGGTTGGCTTCGCCGCCATCTCCGCCATGATCTATTTGGTTCCGGCACTTTCGGCATATCAGGAACAGATCAGCGCCGCCGGCCTGGATGAAGGCGGTCACGGCAACTATTTCGCACGTCACTTTGCTCCGTTTCCTCCAACCAGTCTTGGCGACCTCACCTGGTATATTGAAATCGCCCAGGAAACGCTCGGACCAATGGTTGGGCGAGACTCGACTTACGTATTCGTTCTCCTGATGTTGATTGGCGGCGTCCTGGCTATTCGTCGCTCGCTCTGGGTTGCAGCAATCATTCTGGCGCCGATCGCGTTTGGGTTCCTGTTCTCCGCGGCACAGATTTATCCAATCATGTCGCGACTGGCGCTGTATCTGTTGCCCATTGCGCTTCTATTGGCAGCCTACGTGTTCGAAAAACTCCTCACGGAACTGCCACAGCGCACCAACTGGATCGTCGTGTCAGCATTGCTTCTGATGAATATCGGATCCGTGACCTGGCATCGATATTATCACACGTTCAACCCAAATTCTTCACCGCGAGACGTGTCTCAGGAACTCAAAACGGTCGCGGATAATATTCGCCAGGACGAAATTCTCGTCGTAACCGCTTGTTCATTACCCGCATTCCTGTTGTACCGCCACGAA
>SPJK01047880.1_pt1 | contig 17981 bp, 12 predicted proteins | sample 3741771 | NCBI WGS metagenome assembly SPJK01 (sample SAMN10925997, study PRJNA522277) | cold seep metagenome | isolation source: Elba SIP-enriched marine methane seep metagenome, extraction at timepoint T2 | place: Italy: coast of Elba, Mediterranean Sea
AGGGTGACAATAGCATTAGCCAAATATTCCTCGGGGCGTTCATCCAACACGCTCTGTGATTTGGACACCTGTACTTGTACAAATTCGCCTAAAGTGAAATTGCTGAGAACAACTAAACGTGGAGGAGGGACATCGAGATCTAATTCAACCGGCCGCTCACAAGTCGCTGCTATACACAGCATTGCGGAGAGTAGATAAAGTAAGCGGTTGCGGAGCATAATTAACCTTTGAGCGTTCAGCGATGCCCTATTGTCTACTTGAATGTGCCAAGCAGAACCTTAACAAAGATAGGAAATTATTCTATGCACCGTTAATAGTCAAATGCTTACAGGGCAAAAGCACGCGAATGGCCAAATTATCTATGGAAGGTCCCGCCAGTTAAAACGAAAGACGATAACTCACGATCGGGAGCATCGGTGCCAACCAAACCTCAACGAATTGGCGAACGGAGGATAGTTGACCATCCCGGTTTTCATAGAAGCGGCGGATATCGTAATAAAGTGGATTTTTACGATCATATACATTGTACACCCCTAAATTCAGCGCGTGTCGTACGTTGCTTTCTTCGCCCCATTCCAGGTGCATATTAATGTCAAGGCGATGATAAGCAGGCATTCGATACTGGTTCTTCGCGCCTGGGTCAAGAATTTCAACATCGATATCTTCCGACAGGACAATCCCGGGAAATCCTACTCGATATTTGACCAACGGTATCGAAAATGCAAAGCCCGTGCTATAGACCCAATTAGCGGAGAAAAACCAATGCGGATTGATCTGATATACGGCCGCAATTTTCAGGTCATGCCTACGATCGTATTTGAAGGGAAAGGTTTCACCAAAATTAATCTCAGCAAAGCTTCTGTTTGACCAGGCCAAGGTGTAGGATAGCCATCCCGTCAAACGACCTTCAGTCTTAGAAATCATAATTTCGGCACCATAAGCCTCTCCTTCTCCCGGAGTAACCTTAGCTTCCCAATCACGCAAGTCCCCTATGCCCTCTTGAAAGGCCAATAGGTGATCCATTTTCTTATAATACAATTCCACGCTGGTTTGCCATCCGGGCGCAAATTGCTGTACACCACCAATGGTGGCCAACCACATCTCGGCAGGTCGTACGTCATCCGTGCTGGGCACCCAAAGATCAGTCGGTAGCCCGATCGATGAGTTGGATAAAAGGTGTAGGTATTGAACCATCCTGCTAGCTGATAGCCGAAGGCTAAGGTCTCGATGCACGGCATATCGTAGGCTCAGACGAGGCTGAAGCGATAGGTAATTCTCGTTCCGTACCCGCCACCATACGGCATGCGCACCGGCATTCCAGCGCAGTTGCTCACCCCATTCGCCTTGTCCTTCCAGGTAAGTGTACACTTCGGTCGTAGAAATCGGGTCATTGACGAAGCCTTCGCCTTCATCATTTTCATCAATTTCCAGCGCGCCGGGCTCAAAAATTCGCCGGTTCCCTCCGAAGCCAAATCGCCATTCCCGACGAGGGAGCGGTAAATAGTGAAGGTCAACTCTAATGCCTGCATCAGAAATGCCGGAAGTAAAAAGGCCTTCATTGAAATACCCTTGAATCTGGCCCGTTGTCAGCTCGGTTAGGCTATCGCGTTGGCTATAGTCGGCCGTGACAGCCAATTCGCTATATGTCAAACTAAAATTGCTGAACAATTTATCGGTGAAAATGTGGTTCCAGCGCAAGGCTCCAACAGAATTCCCCCAGCTGATGCCTTCGCGGTAATTCTGGTTGACGACATAATCAAATTGCCCACCATTTGTTCGCGGCACACTTAGAAAACTCACTCGGTCAGTTCGGTCGCTATACGCATCATCTCCGCGATATAGGCTCAGATAGATTCGATCTCGATTGGAAAAGGCGTGATTGACCTTCGCATTGATATCATAGAAACGATAATCAGTGAAGCCGCTTTCGCCACGTCGAGCTTTCAGAACAGACGAGCGGTCACGCAATAACCAGTGGATAAACGACCAGCGGCCAGCTACAAAGAAAGAAGACTTTTCCTTTTGTATCGGTCCTTCTAGTGAAGCCCGCGACGTCAAGAGCCCAACCTCTGCACTACCCGTCATCCGTTGGAGGTTACCCTCCTTAGTCCGGACATCTAATACAGAGGACAAGCGTCCACTATAGCGGGCAGGAAAACCACCTTTCAACAGTTGAGCGGAGCGGATCGAACTACTATTGAAAATAGAGAACAAACCTATGGCATGGCCGACATTATAAACCGGCACCCCGTCCATGAGAACAAGGTTTTGGCCTGCATCGCCACCTCGCACCTGCAGCCCTTCTACGCCATCTGTTCCAGTATGCACCCCAGGGAGTAGGTGTGCGGTGCGCAAGATATCCGGCTCACCTCCCAAGCTGGGTAAGAGCATGGTTTCTCGCAATCCGATCGCGTCACCGGCGATCACACCCCCTATCGGGTTGGTAATAGAGTCATTATGCGCATAAACCACCACTTCTGTTAGGGTAATCACCCCACTCAGGTCAACAATAATTGTTTCGTTGGCTTGCAGGTCTAAAGGGTTTTCCCATATCTGATACCCCAAATACGACCCTCGCAAGTACACCAGGCCGGCAGGCAGTGTCAGGCTAAAGAAGCCATATTCATTGCTTACCGCACCTTTGTCACTTAATTCATCGTAAATCGTGGCACCGATCAATCGTTCACCAGTGGCCCGATCTTGGACAAAGCCGCTGATCGTATAGTTCGAAGTGAGAATTCTTTCGGGTTTTCGAATAATGAGGATTTGCTCGCCTAATGCCCGATAGGTAAGCGAAGTATTCTGTAAAAGTTGATCGAGAACCAGGTGCACCGGTTGGCGACGAACATTAATGGAGACTGTCGTTGCGGGAAGCTGATCGTTGCGGAAGGAAAGTCGAACTTCTTCTTGTTCGAGTAAAAGATAAAGTGCCTCTTCCAGACTTTGTTGTTCAAGGCGGAGACTGACCAGTTGGTCGAGTGGAGCTTGACCAAACATTGCATGCCCGGCACAAACTAGAAACCATACCAGTACAAGTCGCTTCATGCTCATGTTATCACTATCCATTCAAAGATAGCGGGAATCGTTAAGAGCACCAAGGGGGAAATTGATGATCTGATGAATCTTAGAGATATGAGTAGGGCGATGTTTATTGGCACTGGCCTTCGAGCCGATAAGTATGCTCACCAATCTTACGCACTTGCAAAGAAGTTAGTGCTTCGATCAGCTCAATCACCTCATCAATGGATTCACTTTGCCAATCACCGGTCAACGGGCAATTTGCCGCTTCCTTAGCCCACTGGAATTCTACATTGAAGTAACGTTCAATGAGTGGAGCTGCATCCGATAGTTGGGTATCCTTGAAAAAGAGGCGATTGGTCCGCCAAGCTTGCCGGTTCAGATTAGGTGCTGCTAATTTTAGCAAATTTTCGGCGCCATTCAGCACAGCAGCTTCTTCTGCTTGCAAAACCAGCTCTTTCGTACTCTGGCGACCACGAAAAGCGACTTTACCAGAAGCCACCTCAACTTCAGTAAAATCTTCTCCCGGATATGATCGAAGGTTAAAACTCGTTCCCAGGACTTCTACCTCTGCCCGGTCCATGCTGATGATGAAAGGTTGTTCCGGGCGACGTTGAACATCGAAGAAAGCTTCACCCTGTAATTCTATCAATCGCTGTTGGGCCTGCGCCATATCTGAGCGATAAGCCAGTGTAGTATTTGCGTTTAGGGTGATTTCTGAGCCATCGGGCAATACTAGTACACGCGTTTCCTCTGTACCTGTTGTTACCGACAACCATTCTCCCGCTGGGGCTTCTGTGCTATTTACATAAAAGTAGGTGGCTACTGCAGCTACCAACACTACAGCGACCGCTGCTGCGTATCGAAGCCCCATGCGAGGCGACAAACGACGCACTCTGGCAACAGATGGTTGCTGCTCATCGCTGAGTTTGTGACGAAGGCTGCGTAGACCAGCTTCTACATCTGGTTCATAGGCCTGGCCGTAGTCGTCTGTGCAGTCCCAGAGGTGCTGCAAGTCTTGCTCTAGCTCCTCTTGAACACCTTCACTTCGTCGTCCTTGGCGAAGCCGCTCCCAAATACTGATATGTTTCTCCGTATGTTCGTTCATCTTACGCTTTTCAATTCTCTACCTGTCTCTGATTTTTTGAGGCAATCTCGCTGTATAAATCTATGTTGCGAAATTAAATATCGTTCATCTCTCACTGCCAGGCGTATAGTGAAGATTTTCGTCGTTCTACTATACTGGACACCAAATAATAGTGTAGCCCCTACGTTTTGAATGTCGGCCGGCCTACAATATATTGACAAGCGTGCTAATCAAGCCAATTAAGACCGACATATACGATTGTAAGGCAGACCGCAACAACTTCAAGGCTTTCGTCATCTGGTTCTCAACGGTCTTCACGCTCACCTCCAATTGGGTGGCAATTTCTTTATTGCTCAGCTCTTCAAATCGGCTCAAAACAAACACCAGTCGGCATCTTTCTGGCAACAGGTCAATGGCTTGGAGTAAATGTTCTTGCAATTCACTAGCCTCCATTAGTTGCAATGCCCCGGGTGTCTTAGCCGCCGCTCCAATGGGCATTTTCTCTTCATCTTCAACGTGCAACCGCTGATCGCGGATATAATTGAGTGTCTTATTGACGGCTGCGCGACGCAAATATGCCCTGGCCGAGGTTTTAATGGATAAATTCTCCCGTTTCCGCCAAACATCCAGGAATACATCTTGTACCAGGTCTTCGGCTATAGTACGATCCGGCAGTACTCGATACACCGCCCGGCACAGGTCGGCATAGTACTGTCGAAACAGTTGGTCCAAGGCCGATTCGCTTCCAGCTTGGAGTGCAGTGAGTAGTTGTTGTTCTTCCGGTGTTGGCAAGAGCGTAATACAATTATGATTCCCGCATCAAAAATAGCTATTTCGAGGCATTCACCAATTGAAGGTCGGTCATTCCGTCATTTTGCCGATAAGCGGCCCGCTAGTTCAATCCTCATTATTTTGGGTAAATGGGTGGAAAAAAATACCTTAGCTGGTCTTTCCGCCACAACCATTGGGCCCGAATAACGGCTTATGGTCTCGCAGGAACGGGCGGATCCCCAATCATGGGTTATAAAAAAACACACGCACATTTGGTTATGAAAAGATCGTTACTCACGCTTGTAAGCACATTGTTGCTACCGCTATTCGTATGGGCTCAGGAGGCTCAAGAGACTGCCGAACGAACCATCGATGATAAGATTAATGACTTCTTCACACCGATCACTACAGCGGTGGAGAGTGTCATCTTCTTTACCGTCACCATTGGCGACTTCACGATACCATTCGTTCTTATTTGGCTGGTCGTTGGTGCGCTGATTTTTACGGTATATATGGGTTTTGTACAATTTCGGGCATTTGGGCATTCGCTGGATGTGGTCCGTGGTAAGTATGACGACCCTAATGATAAAGGGGAAGTTTCACACTTCCAGGCCCTTACAGCAGCTTTATCCGGTACAGTTGGTGTCGGTAATATTGCTGGGGTAGCATTTGCTGTAGCCATCGGTGGCCCTGGGGCTACGTTCTGGATGATCGTGGCTGGCTTGCTGGGTATGGCTTCCAAGTTTACGGAATGTACCCTTGGTGTCATGTACCGTAATGTCAATCCAGATGGTTCCGTCTCGGGCGGTCCTATGTATTACCTCGACAAAGGCCTGAAGGAAAAAGGCATGGGTACGCTTGGCAAGGTGCTCGCTGTACTCTTTGCTATCGCCTGTATCGGCGGTAGTTTTGGCGGCGGCAACATGGTGCAGATCAACCAGGCTACTCTTCAACTGGCTGAAATAACCGGTGGTGAAGAAAGTATCTTTTATAACAACGGTTGGATATTTGGAACAGTTATGGCAGCCGTTGTTGCCGTAGTAATCATCGGCGGTATCAAGTCGATCGCACGCGTAACCGACAAGGTCGTTCCCTTTATGGTGGGCGTTTATATCCTCGGTGCCTTGATCGTATTGGGCTACCATGTCACTGATATTCCCGAAGCATTTGGCCTGATCTTCTCAAGCGCATTTAATGGTGAAGCATTGTACGGTGGCATCATTGGCGTACTGATTCAGGGTTTCCGTCGGGCTGCCTTCTCAAACGAAGCAGGTGTAGGTTCTGCCTCTATTGCCCACTCCGCAGTAAAAACGGATGAGCCGCTCAGTGAGGGTGTCGTTGCACTCCTGGAGCCATTTATCGATACCGTGGTCATCTGTACCATGACCGCATTGGTGATTATTGTGACCAATTACGGTGGTGCAGGCGCAGAAGCTTCTTTCCACGATCGCGAAATCGTTGGTGATATTGGTCTAACCTCTGCTTCTTTCGAATCGGTGATTAGCTGGTTCCCAACCGTACTTGGTGTTGCGGTCATCCTATTTGCCTTGTCCACAATGATTTCCTGGTCGTACTACGGATTGAAATCATGGACCTACCTCTTCGGCGAAAGCAAGACTAACGAGGTGATCTATAAGGTGCTGTTCTGTGGCTTTGTCATCGTAGGTTCTGCGATCTCTGCTTCAGCAGTATTCAATTTTGGAGACGCAATGATTTTCGCTATGTGTTTCCCGAATGTTCTTGGTCTTTACATTTTGATGCCGAATGTCAAGAAGGCTTACAAGGACTACACGGCTCGCATTAAGTCTGGCGAAATCCCTCGGACTAGCTAGGCAGTTGGCAGTTGGCAGTTGGCAGTTGGCAGTTGGCAGTTGGCAGTTGGCAGTTGGCAGTTGGCAGAAAATAAGCCGCCGCTTCACATTAGGTGGAGTGGCGGCTCGTTTTTTGGAGGCTGAAAAATGGTGGCCTTCTCTTATTCTCTATTAAGATATAATCCGGCCCCGATAGACATGCAGAACCAAGCTCGTCCATCATCCTCTACCGGGTCGTATGCTCGAATAGTGAGTTGCGGAAGATCATAGCGTCCCATATGCCGCAGAATTTCCCCCATAAGCACTTCTTCGACATAAGGATCAAGGTTAAAGATCACCAGTTCCCACTGCTCATCTGGAAATTGCTGTATGATTTGCGAAAGTGCAAAGCAGGCTGGGTGGCCTTGTGTAAGGCGTTCTGTGCCTTCCAATTTGAACGAATTCGGCAATAATTTGAATTCTTCCGTCAAGATCAAATCGCTTAGTACATTACTCAGAAAGAAACGTGTATCGTCTTCATTTTTCCAATAAATCGAATCAATTGGTGCTAGAACGATGGGCTGTTCACTGGCAACAATCGCATCTATAGCTTCGGCTTCAGCGCTGGGAGGTGATGGTAGTTCAAAGCCCTCCATCTCACAGCCAGGTAAAGCAAGGAAGGCCGAAGCCGCATCTACTAATACATTGCCATTATAAGGGTCTCCAAAAGGTTCATCGTAATAAGCTTCGATGAGGATATTTTCATAATCTTCCATTATAGGTCGCAAGACGAAAGTATAAATCTGCCATACGACATTCTCGATCACTGGCGATTCTGCTAGCATCTCCACTTTGTCGCAACGGCGTGAGGTGCCCCAAATACGAAGCCGGGCCGGCCGGGTATAAAAAGCGGGTTGTCTCGTAATTTGACTTAAGCTTTGATACTGGTCGGAACGACAAAGGGCCAACTGGAATTGGTAGCAACTATCCTTCAACAGCGTACCGGTCAGCTTAGCAGAGACCCCTTCCCAGGTATCATTATCACGAACAATGAGACCTAAATAGGAGCGACCAGAATAAGGTTCTGGCATATACCCAAAGGTATAATCGGGCATAATATCCGGAGGACTATAGCCGGGGAAGGCGCAATTACGCCAGTTATTTGGTGTGTCGCTATGCCTTGGTCGGTCTTCAAATCCAGGATTTCGAAGGGACACGCGTTGTGCCAGTAAAGATGAAGCACTCAAAGTGATCAGCAATAGACTTAATAGGAATACCGTCAACCTCATTTAGCAAGAATTATGCGGGTCCAAGAATGTATTGCCCACAAACTGCAAATTTTCAGATAGACCCACAAACTAGAGGAGAAAAATCTAAGCAACGACTAATCTGGGGAAATGACTCGCCCAAACGAGTGCTTGCGTGCCGGTCGGCCCAGAAATGCAACGATCATACCGCGATTGTTGACGATTCGAAAATGCTCATTCAACACCTCATTGACATAGGTCCATTGATCGGTAGGCACGCCCAGGTGTTGATTTGGATAAAAGGCCAATCCGGAACGATGCGTTTGCAGTTCGTATACACACGATTGGAAAAAAAGCTGCGTTGGCGCATTCAGCACATCAAAACCTAGTTGTAGTATCTTCTTTGTCGACACCTCCGATTCCAAATAAGAATGAAAAATGCCTTTGTTCTGTCGAACATAGGTCAGAGCCTCCATGCCCTCAACACTTAGCAATTGTAACAACCGATCGCTATCGCCATTATCCCAGTCGTATTGCGTAACGTGAGCAACGGTAAAGTTCTGTCCATCATAACTGGTACGATGCCCAACTTGAGCATGCTCTAAACCTCGTTCCTTCAGCATTGGCGATATACTAATAATCCGAGGGACATGCCCTTTCTTCTTTATGGGATGATTGCTAGATTTATATTCGGGAATACGAGGTTGATCATTGCCACCTAGGAATTGGATGACTTCTTTTTCGATCTGCCCTAACGAAATGGGTGTATCGTAAATATGGATCAGTTCAATATTGCTATTGCCTTGTAATATGGCACGCAATACATAGAAGATTCCGCCTCCAATTATTTCTTTCCCTTGCTCAAAATACACTTGCATGACCGCTTTGGAAGGCACAATTGTATTGCCGCGATACCAAGGAATGGGACCATAGCGCACTCGCAAGTGGGCATTACTTATTGAAACGGTCGTACTGTTGAATAGAAGACAAAGCGCCAGGTAGGTAAGTGCAATTCCCACTGCCAAGTGAATTAGCGGGAATAAGAAATAGATCACCGGCATTTCATCGCCACTAGTGAATCCGTAGCTATACCAATAGATGAGGAATGAATCCCATAGCAGTGTGAAAATCAACAGACCAATGTAAATAGGTCGATACCAGCGATAATTAAGCTCCAGCTCGAAGCCTTTCTGGGCCATATGTAAACGGCGCGCCATATGTAGGGATGATGAATTTGGGATTAGGATGACTTACCATCGGGCGTGAGACTTAAAGCATCACAAGAGATGGATTTAAACTCCTCTTTCCTGATAAGAAGACAACCAGTAGTTATCCATCTTTGCAGTCAAGAATTTACGTGTATTATCTTTGGTTAAACAATAAACAGCTACTATGTAGCCTACCTGAAAACTAGCATTTTTGTTTCAAGCTAATCAAAGATAAAGCTTTTCACCTAAAGGGTAAAGATTCCTGTATCTCGGTTAAATTGCCAATTAGCTGGAGATGCTTAATATTCCCGAAATCACCAATATCATGAAATGGATTCGTTATATAGCAGCCTTTGTTCTATTTCTAATTGCGCTGTACTTCATAGGGCCTCGTCCGCACTATGCATCGCTAAGTAATACGCCGGCAACAACCAGCCTTTCCCTCCACGAGATCCCTGCTTTTCTCGCTGACAGGGAAGCAGCAACACCTGAGCTGAAGCCCAATAACCAAGCTCGCATAATATGGGCAGACTCTGTACGACAAACCCCCTACTCTATCGTCTACCTTCACGGGTTTTCTGCTAGTGAACACGAAGGCCATCCAGTACACGAAAACATTGCCAAGCGATTTGGGTGCAACCTATACCTAGCGCGTCTGCCAGAGCACGGACTTACTGGAGACAGCTTATTCAAAGGAATAGAACCCTCCGTGTGGGTAGAGGAAGCGCGCCAGGCGATCGCCATCGGGAAGGTACTGGGTGAGCATGTAATCGTAATGGGTACTTCTACCGGTGCCACCTTAGCCAGTTATCTCGCGGCTGAGGATCCGGACATCGCCAGCCTGGTGTTTTACGCCCCAAATTTTGACCTCTTCGACAGTAAATCTACCCTTCTGAATGGCCCTTGGGGACGGCAACTTGCCCGCCAGATCTTTTCTGGATCATTTCGGGAGTGGCCCGCGACTGATACGGTCAAAGCTTATTGGACCACCCGCTACCATCTTGATGGTCTCCACGCTCTTCGAGCCTTGCTCGACCAAACGATGACCCCAGCGGTTTTCGAAAAGATTCAACAACCTTTGTTTGTCAGCTATTATTATCAAGATGAAGAACATCAGGATACGGCGATCTCAATTGAAGCGATAAAAGCCTTCCTTCAACAAGTTGGCACCCCGGCGGCGCAGCAAACGGTTTTTGTCACAGCAAAAGCCGGTTCGCATCCAATTGCGTCTTCCATTTGGAATGAACATTGGCTGGAGGTGGAAGAGGCTACGGCAAGTTTTCTTCGGCAAGTAATCGATATGGAGGAGGTTGTCGCCTTGGAGTTAGTGCCAGAGTAGGGCAGCTAAAGGGGGGCTCATACTACCCACGTATTCAGGCCAATAGTCCTAATCCGTTGGGGGAAGTTATTGTTCATGCAATTTTGGTTTGGTACTTAATTTGGTAGTTTCGCGGGAAATAACCTTCCATCATGGCAACAGAGCGGCGCAGCTGGTACAATTATATCCCTCATCCAGTGGTCATGCTTTTCGGCATCCTCGTGCTGGCTATGTTGATGAGTTACATACTCCCTGCTGGTGTTTTTGAGCGCGAACTCATTGATGGTCGTCAACGGGTGATCCCTGGCTCTTATCACGAAGTAGCCTCCACGCCGGTTAGCTTTTTTGAGCTATTCATGGCCCTCCCTAAAGGATTCAAAACAGCATCGTCCATCATCTTCGTTGTCTTAGCAAGCGGCATTATGTTCGGCATTCTGGAGAAGACAGGAATGATCGAAAACACGGTGGGGACCATTGTAAAAAAGATGGGACTCAAGAAACGCTATCTGCTAGTGGTCCTGATGACTTACTTATTCGGCTTGCTAGGTGTACTTATTGGCTACGAAAACAACATTGCCATGGTGCCGATTGCGGCCGTAGTCAGCCTGGCCCTTGGCGGCGATTTGATCTTGGCTGCCGGTTTATCAGTAGCTGCTATTACAGTTGGTTTCGGTTTATCTCCGGTCAACCCGTATACGGTTGGCACCGGGCACCAAATCGCGGAAATGCCCATGTTTTCAGGGGCCTGGCTTCGTACCATTCTGTGTTTTGCGGGCTTGAGCATAATGGCCTGGTACAACGTGCGCTACTTCCGTCGAATAAATGCTGATCCCGAACGAAGTCTCGGCAAAGGCTTAGACACCGGCGGACTAGCCCTATCCAAGCCATTGGAGGAGTACACTATTAGCGCCAACAATGCCTTGGTACTTGCCATCTTTGTAGGTGGTATTGGCGTTATGCTGTACGGGATTTTTGTCCACCACTGGTTCTTTACCGAAATCTCGGCCATTTTCCTCATAATTTCCATTGCGGCGGGCCTGGCTGGCCGCCTGGATGGCACTACACTTAGCGACACGGCGCTGAAGTCTATCGCCATCGTGGCTCCTGGTGCATTTATGGTGGGCTATGCAACTTCTATTAAGGAAGTGCTGGAAATGGGGCAGATCAGTGATACGATATGCTATCAATTATCGCAAGGCCTAACTGCTCTTCCGACTTATGCTTCCGCTGTTTTTATGTCAATTTCTCAATCGGCAATTAACCTGTTGATCCCTTCGGGTAGCGGGCAAGCCTTGGCTACGCTGCCGATCATGATTCCACTGGGAGAGCTACTTGGTTTAACCCGACAAACTACGATCCTCGCTTTCCAGATCGGCGATGGTGTCACCAACTTATTCAATCCTGCCCTAGGGGGGCTGATTGCTATGCTAAGTATGTGTCGTGTACCTTTCGATCGATGGTTGCGGTTTATTTTTCCAGTCGTTTGGATCATTTTAGGAGTTGCCTGGGTTATACTGATCATCAGTGTGCTCATTGGCTACGGCCCCTACTAATTTCTCTTTGTCCTTTTCACCAAAAATTAAGCAGGTAATCCCATGAGTGATGTACAATCTCTACTTAGTCAACTAGTATCTTTCCCTGTTTTAGGAGGGGAAAGTAATCTCAGTATCCTCCAATATATTTGTGATTATCTCGACCAACACGGGCTAAGCTATCAAACGGTGCCGAACGAAGATGGTTCTAAAGCCTCTTTACATGCCCGGATCGGTCCGGCGGTAGATGGTGGGATTATCCTTTCGGGCCACATGGACGTGGTTCCGGTAGAAGGGCAAGATTGGCATACCGATCCTTTTACCCTTACGGAGAAAGATGGAAAATTATTCGGCCGGGGCTCCTGTGACATGAAAGGCTTCTTGGCCTGCTGTCTGGCAGCAGTGCCTGCTATGCTAGCCGCAGATCTTCAATACCCCATCTATCTGGCATTCTCTTACGACGAAGAAGTCGGTTGCGTGGCCGCTCCCGAACTGGTGGAAGCCATTAAAGCTCATTACGAAGAACGGCCAAAGTTTGCCATTATCGGCGAGCCTTCCCTGTTACAACCGGTGGTCGGGCAGAAAGGGATTGTGGTCTACAAAACCGCTGTATACGGATCCGCTGGTCATAGTAGTCGGATTAAAAGTGAAGTGAGTGCTATTCATGAATGTGCTCGCCTATTGCTTTGGCTGGAAAACAAAATGGACGCACTGATCGAGGCGGGCCATACTGATGATCGCTTTACGCCTAATCATACTTCGATCCATATCGGGAAATTTAAAGGAGGCATTGCCCATAATGTCATTGCCGACGAATGTGCCTTCACCTGGGATGTTCGCAACATTCCTAAAGACGATGTGCATGAAATCTTAAGCGAGTTTGAGCAATACACTAAGGAGCAACAAGAGCGCTTGCGCGAACGCTTCCCCGCAACTCGCATCGAAACGGAGCTTTACCACCCCTTGGTGCCAGCGCTTGACACCCCGACACACTTGGACATTGTTCCACTTATCCAACACTTAAGCGGGGTGGAAACACTACAGACCGTGGCCTACGCCGCTGAAGCCGGGCAGTTTGCCGAAGGCGGTTTTGAAAGCGTTATCTGCGGCCCCGGGAGTATCGCACAAGCGCATCGCGCCAACGAATTTATTAGTGTGGAGCAACTAGATAAAGGTGTCGATTTCATCCATCGGGTTGTCACCTACTGTGCAGGCAAATAAGTCCGGCGACCTATTTCTACCATAGTAACAACACCTCTCCAGAAGTGGCAAATTGTTCACCCGTCGGATAGGTTAACTCCAATACATAGACATAGACACCTTGGGGGAGTAATTCTCCATTGCGCCTTCCGTCCCAGGCAATGGAGGGATCGTCCAGGGATTTATCCTGGCTCACAAACACTTGTCCTCCCCAACGATCATAAATCGAAAATTGCTGGATGGTGGCAGCTACTCCTTCCCCTGCGTAGGGCTGGAAGGTGTCATTGATCCCATCAAAATTGGGCGAAAAGGCATTCGGAAGATAAACCGGGCAATTGCTGCGAGCTATACTAAACGACAAGCTATCCGAACAGGCCAGCGAATCGACGATGGTCAACAGATAATCATCCGCCGCTAAACCTACAACCGGGCCTGTGTCCGGCAGTGGTATACCATTCAAAAATAAATTGCGCTCGCCAATACCACCGCTGAGCGTAAATGTCATCTGCCCATTGGCTTCACGGCAGCTCGCGGCTTGTACTGTTGAAAGCAATAATTCGGGTGGTTCGGAGCCGTGAATACGAATTTCCGTACTTGCCTGACAGTTGGCCGCATCGATAACCGTGACGGTATAATCACCTGCTGGCACATCGGAAAAATCCGGTTCGGAGCCCGATGCAAAATTACCTAAGGCATAAAATAGTGGCGCCTGACCTCCTTCAGCTACAACATTTACCACACCATTAGCCAGGCCACAGGAAGAATTCGTTCGTTCAACAGACGTAATAACCACTGCGCTACTAGCAGCAATGACAGCCATCTCTTGCACGATACAACCACTGGCATCTTCGACCTCCAAGACATACATTCCCGCTGCCAAGTCATTGATCATCGGTCCTGTCACCTCTTCATTATTTATACGTAGCACATTGGGTGGCAGGCCACTGCTGACGGTAAATTGTAAGCTGCCGTTTACTTCGCCACAGCTAGTCGGCATTGCTTCGAACTGATCAATTACCGGAGGTCCGATTGAGGCTATAGTGGCTGACGTACTCGCTGTACATCCTTCCGCATCATTTACTTCAATCGAGTAAAACCCGGGAGCCAGGTCGAAGAAGGTAGTTTGAGCCTGGAAAGCTCCTCCATTGAGTGCCACTTCATAGGGTGGACTTCCGCCAGTAACTACAATAGACATACTCCCATTATCTTCTCCACAGCTAGCCAATTGAGTATCAATACTTTCAATCACCGGGCTGCTAAGGTTCAGGTCAACATCCCCGGTTACGATACAGCCTACCTCATCCTGTACATAAGCGGTGTAGGCAGTAGTCACTAAGTCATTGAAATTCGGAGAAGATTGGTAGTTCACCCCATCTAGTGAATAAGTTAAGGCGCCAATCCCGCCGCTAGCAGTGATACTGATCGCCCCATCACTTCCCGTGCAATCGAAATTCGTAGCTTGCCAATCATCCAGAACAACTGGGTCTGACCCTAGAAATTCAAAGGTGCTCGCGCCACCACTTACTGCCAAAGGAATCTGGCAATAAAGACTTAATGAGTTGTTCTCAAAATTGACCTCATAAATGCTGGCCGCATTGTCGGTCAGGGCAAATGTTTGGATATCCTCACAAGTAGCCGCATAGGAAACGATACCAAAGATTCTACCCGGCACATTTCCATTGATGATTACGCTACTATTAGCGGGGTCCTGCAAATCAACTAAAACGATATTATCGTTTTCAGCAGCCATGTATAGGTTGCCATCGAAGAAAGTGAGGTCACCTTCAGCGCCAAATCCGACATCCCCCAGATAAGTCCCGGTGTCACTGGTCAGATCGTAGGCCCACAAATCGCCTCCGAGCCCGCAGGCATAGAAGGTGCCGTCAGCGCCTATGGTCAATGCCGTATACAATTGCGTAGAAGGCGATTCGAAGGTATAAATCTGGGTAGCATTCCCAGTAGCTACATTGATCTCGTAGAGTACGCCGGAACCGCTGACTCCGTACAGGTTGCCATTGGGGTGGAAACTAATATCTGTAGTTCCGACACCAATAACGCCGATCTGTTCTACCGAGCAGTCATCGAGATTTAAGGTAAACAACTGGCCACTTAAGGTACTGAGGTAGATTTCCTGAGAAAATGAAATCAATGGTAAGAGCGACAATAATAGTTGAAGCGTCGTTTTTCGGGCTATCATTTAGTTTTCTCCGTGTTAAGAACTGGTTTTGGAATTTTGGGCGGTTGGCAAAGGTAAATTCATTTTGCCCCATTCAAGAGGCAAAATGAATTATTGATAGGCTTGTTGCTAAAATTCCAGTTAAGTAAAGGAGCAAAATCTAAGTAGGCTCCTTTACTTAAGCTCTTCTATTCTTCCGGAGCTTCCTGCGGAGTCTCCCGCTCTTCGTATTCCTTGAAGTCAACCAATGGATAATTATCCACGGCAACCGGAGCCACATTTCTCGTGCTGCTGGCGCGGAAAGATCGGCGGTCGCTACTCAGCAAACCTTTATCCGCATATTTTTTGATTTTCGCCGCTCGCTCCCGGCTGTGGGTCATGCTGGAGGCATAGCGAAGTGGCAAGTACGCGCTAATGAGTTTCATTTCTTCCGTAGTCGTCCAGCTACTTGGATCGGTATTCTGTAAGCCTGCTTTTACCATCGCCTGCCCAAGGATATCCTTTTTACCAATTTTCTTCCGAGTCAGGTGTCCTGGACGATTCACATGATGATCCAGAATAAGACACATACCATATTCAGACGTAATCAGGTCCCGGATATTGTATTTATCCATGACCTGATAGTCGGGATGCGCGACAAATTGATTGATGCGGTCAATAGCGTGCATGATTTGCACTTGTTTCACCCGAAAGTCCAGCCCGGACAGCCAAAAACGGAAGGCCCAATCGGGACCCTGCCGAAAGCGCTCTTTCTCAGCGACGCTGTCGATCTGCTGCCCATTTAAGGATACGTATCCGTTCACTCGATTGGCGTTGGTTACATCTAGGCCATGCGTGCCGAAATACTGCTCAAAGGCTTTGGGTTCATTTTCTTTCAAGCGACGTAGCAGCGCGGGAAGTTCTCCCTTACCACCTGCCTGCCCCAAGGTCCATTGGAACATGCCAAAGGTCATAAAGCAATTATCCCAGGAATTGATGGCGTTGAGGTTCCCTTCATTGGCCGACACCGGCGTGATAACCCGAACGGCGGAATTAGTCAAACCAATTTTTCGGAGTGCTGATCCATTGGCTTCGATAAAGGCTAGTGGTGTGTCGTTACCGACGGTCCATACGCCCTTCTTGTTTTTTGTTAAACTGACCCGCACCCAGTTATTTCGGACAACGTACTTGTTGGAAAGGTTCTGTGTGCTTGGTGTACCTCCCCCCTGTTGTTCCAGTGGAGACGTCAACCAACCATCACCATAATATTGCCCCATTTCCTTCAGGACTGTATTAATTTCGTCGGTAGATGGTGTTTTGGAATCAAAACAGACAAACGACCATTCCTCTAAGTTGCGCTTATCAGCCTCGCCATCGATGCCGTCAAAGAAATTACGGGCGCCGTTTTGCTTCTGCGCTGCGACCATTTTGCGAATTAGCTCCAGTTGATCGTAGCGGGTCAGGAGTTTTTCAAGTGTAGCCCGATTGAGTTGAGCACCGTTATCTCCCAGTCCATTACTTTGCATGAAAGCAGTCAGTGCTTTGGTGGTGCCACCGCCATAATCTCCATCTGCCGCATAGCGGTCCCAGTTGAGTAACTGGCCATAGCCGAGTCCATACAAAAGCATTTGGAGTGGGCGGATCTTCGTTCGTTCTTTCGAACCACGGGAGAGTAAAACAGCATCCGAACTTTTAAGCAGATTGCGGAGGGGCCGTTGGATTTGCATGCCTGTAGGTTTTAGGTTGAGCGAAAAGTCATCGCCCCAATATAATAAATAACTCTCTTCTTTCCTTTCATCGGTTTTGCCCTAGTATTAATCGATAAAAGTGGACAAGGCCCCAGTAATGCCTGCATATTCGTTTCAACATTTCTACTACTACTCGCAAGTTGCACCCCTAAGCTTTAAGAAGAAAGTCATTCTTGACTAAACCCAAGTTTTCATCATTATCCGGCTATCTGGCTGATGGCCAGCGAACCTAAAACTTAGAAAAATGACACGTTCAAGCGTCAATTTTGTGCAACGTATTAGTGGTATTATGATCGCCTTGTTGTTTCTCTCGGTACAGATCCATGCCCAAAACTACTGGTTGGGCGGTGCTATCGGCCAAGAAACCAATTGGAACCATCCAGCTAACTGGAGTGAAAACCATGTACCCGACTGGGCCGACCTAGCTGTCGTTATTCCTAATGTAGAGAGCCAATCCGGCTATTTCCCGGAAATCAGCAATGAGGTACCCGAAATCCCTTACCTCCTTATTGAAGGCGGCGCCTATGTAACCATATTAGAATCCGGTCACTTAGTCATCGATGGCGGTACCACCTACAACTATGGCATTCACAATGTCGGCAGCATTTTCAATGGTGGTCAACTCACCATTCTAAAAACCGCTATGGATCATTTTGCTGAACCGCGGGACAACGTATACAATTATGGCGTCATCGCACTGGGTACCACAGCAGGTAATTTTGAACAAGAATTGGCGATCAATCATTGATCCCAACCCCAAGATATCCCTAACAGCTTCGTTAACATTGCATGATGAGTTCATGAGCCGCCTGTCTACAGGCGACTCTTTTTGTTTTCTGCCCGTGGCACCCTACTTTAGGGGAATGGACATCACGAAAGTTCGACTCCAGTGGCAAGAAAAAGCGAT
>SPJK01068702.1_pt1 | contig 17966 bp, 12 predicted proteins | sample 3741771 | NCBI WGS metagenome assembly SPJK01 (sample SAMN10925997, study PRJNA522277) | cold seep metagenome | isolation source: Elba SIP-enriched marine methane seep metagenome, extraction at timepoint T2 | place: Italy: coast of Elba, Mediterranean Sea
ATACGTCCTTCAATGCCAGATCCAGTTCACCGTCAGACATCGGCTTTCCGGTCGCATAACTCAACATCCGATCGCGATCGAGCAGTGGCCACAGGGTATCACGCCAAACTTCAAATCCAGCCTCGATAACCGCCAGCTCATTGTGCGCCTGTGGAACGCCATAGCGCTCCAGGCGCGGAATTGCTCCGCCCGCTTCATTAAAGAGCTGTCGTGCACGCTCCATCGCGTCATGAACCGCGCGAGCCATGTCTCCCGCCGGACCCTGCTTGTATTCGCCGGCGAAAAGCTGATCCGTCATATCGTCGAGCTCGGCTCGATTTCGCGTTTTTCCAGTTAAATCGGGCGCAAATTTCTGAAGCGCTCGAGGGATCAACCGATGAAAGTGGCCTCGCAAAGAATGGTAGCGCGCATTGACGCCCTCGATGCCGCCCTGGAATACGGTGCTATCAAACAGCGCCAAACCCGCTTGCTTCATGTCAGGGCGACCCTGTTCGTCGCGATACCCACGCATTTCTTGAAGCAATCGATCTTGCGCGCGAATGGTCAATACGCGCAGCTTTTTTCGCCGCGCTGCCTCAGCCTCGAGCGTGTCGAATGTGTGCTGCGCCGCGAGCTCATCGGCGCCATCGCCCAAAACCTCTGCGTAGGCTTTTCGGCGCTGCAAATATTCTTCTCGAAGCTCTCGGGCCCGCTCTGGCGTGATTTCACCCTCGGCTTCGCCATTGTTGATACAATCATCAAATCCGCTCATCAGCGACCTCCTGGATAAGCGCAGTCGCGCAGCCGGTTCACTGCACGCTGATCCGCATCGATTTCATCCATCAACACGCGCGCAGAAACTCGATCGCCTGTTTCAGGGTGAACGATTTCGACACCATCGAGGTCGATATCTCCACTTTCGGCATCATCCATCAAAACCGCGTGCGCTCGATCGGCATCTTCGACTATTCCTTTCTCACCCATACCGCGCACCTCAACGGCCTGCTCGGCTTGCTGAACGAGCCCCTGATCTCTTGGAGCGGGATCCTGAATAGGCGCCGGAGCCGCGACGCCAGCCGGAGAAGATACCGTTTCCGCGTAGAGTTTGTGCAACTCATAGGCTCGATCGATTTGGTCTGGCGCCCAATTTTTATTGATTAAGCGCATCTCCGCTTCGAACTGCGCCCGCGGCATGACACGGTTGCGAGTTTTCGTAAAACGCCCAGCATCGGTATCGGCATCGCGTGACCGAATAGGTCCATCATTTTGTCGCGACAGTTTTCTAGCCCCTTTGCCGGCGCGCCGCATCGAGCCGAGCGCCAGCTCGCGCAACATTTCATTCGTCAGCTTCAGTCGACCGCGCACAAACGGCAAATGTCGGAAGATCCACGCCCGCATTTTGCCCAGCATGGAGGACACGAATTTATCGCTTTTCGGCGCCAATTGGACCCAGTGAGCCAGGACCTCCTCAAGAAAGTGAGCCGGAGGTGTATCGGCAGGAACTCGTTCAGCATGCTTGAGCGCGTTCGGATCGTTATCATCCACCGCTTTCTGAACTCGAGCGAGCAAATCTGACCAGCCACGATCGCCGAGATAACCTGCCATTCCTGAATGGACGCCAACTTCATGGAGCAACACCTCGGGGACATCTTCCGGCGCCATTCGGTCCCGAAACAGCACGACAGACCCATCTTCCAGGGTGACAGCTAGCGCATCGTCATGCTCGCCTGATCGATATTGCGGGAGATCGCTCGCACGATCTTTGAACTGAATTCGGCCGGATGCTACCATGCTATCGAAATCCGAACCCAACACGTCGCGACCAGCATGACCAAGCCGGTATGTCATGTCGAACGCTCGAACCGTGTTTTGAGCGTCGGCTTCAATCAGATCGGCAGCGTGTGCTCCGGCTCTCAACGTTCGCTCTCGCGTGTTCAGCCCCTTCCAGTCTGGATCGTTCCGTGACAGGTATCGCCCCGATCGATCGATACGTGCGTCGATCTCAGCCATTTCGGCAGGATTTATGGAGCGCCCGAGGACACGCTCAACGCGAACTCGACATTCGGGCGTCATGCCTCGCTCTCCTCGTCAAATATCGGCCGAGGCGCAAGCAGCGGCCGTGATGTGAACCCCCTCCCCTGACGTGAGATCATTTCCGCTATCGTCCGCGGCTTGCTGATGTCCCTGGTTTTGTAGAACACGTTGTGATTGTTCTTCGCCGCTCTGGGAAACATTTCTGCCGCGATTGCATCGCTATCAGCGCGTAAAGCCCTCAAGGCGTCTCTGGCGCCCAGGAAGTGGCCCAAATATGCTTCTTTTTGGGTAATCGGCCGACGCAACACCCGCTCCATCTCCTCTGCGTTCTCGCGTGTGTATTCGGCCGCCATAACCGTGCCCCACTTTCGGTCGGAGCGCATTTCGAGAACTTCCTGGCGTTCCGATTGGTTCTTAGAATATGGATCCAACCTCAATCCATAGCTCGGCCCATGTTTGCGCATCATTCGGCGCCAAGTACTTTCTATGAACTGTGCGCCGCCATAGGCACTTCCTTCCGGCGGTCTCGCTTCCCAATCCCCGGCACTTTCTTTCATGATCAGATCATCGAGAAAATCGCCGGAGACCCCGGTCAATTTTTCGGCCCAGATATTTGCATGGAACTGCGAAACAACATTCAACGCGTCCAAGTTCTTTCGATAAAAGCCGGCAGCTTGTTCCCGCATAGCAGCATGCCGATCGAAACCGTGAATGAGCGAATTATGAAAGAACCGGGCCGCTTCGAGCCGATCGCGCTCCGCTCGCTCATCTGCCATGGTCGACGACGTTTCAAAAAACTCATCGCGACGCGCGTTCCTCTGGTCTTCCGTGCCGTGAGTCAGAACAGCGGCTGTTGCACTCGTTGCGATACCAATACCCAACACGCCGCCGGCGACGGCCGCTCCCATTCCTTTCATAGGAACACCTCCCGCACATGCGGCTGCTTCGCGCAGCGCGCGTTGAAAAACCGTCGCGTCATCTCGGACGAAAAGTGTGTCCATGCGGGAGAGCTCCGCTGGCGACGCCAATGCATCGCCGCGGGCTTGGGTAAATGTGAAGCGACCGCTTTCCGGAATAAGCCCCTGTTTTTTGGCGATTGATTTTGTTTTGTGTACGAATTTGGGGGACGTTCCCAATCTCTCAGCGATTGTTTTGGCGTCTAAACCCAATCCCAACAGAGCCAAAATCCGATCCCCTTTCGTGACGGGTTTCGAATACCCCTTCGGCACCTCAACGCCGAACGGCTTCAACTTGTTTCGCGCCCGCGTCAGGAGGACCGGCACGGAGCCATCCGCTATCTGCAACTCTTCTCCGATAATTGCGTTCGGATATCCGTTCAGCGCCATTTCGACGGCTTTAGCCTCGTTGGCATTCAACCTATACTCCGGCTTGGCTTCGAACGGTTTGTAAGTGAGATCCAGATCATCTTCGACGACACCGGAGCGCGCACGGGTTTTTGCGAATCGTCCACTGCCTTTGCCGAGCTCGTCCTGCCATGCCTCCCACACTTCACGATCACCGATGCGAAAAACCGGACTTCCACTGATTTCTTCCTCAATCAGTCGCAATAACCGTTGGGGATCCTGTCCTGGAACGTCGAAACCATCTTCGGCGGCCGCACGTGCCAGGACGTCAAGCGTTTCTCCAGACTGATTGTTAACCAGTCCTGGACGTTGTTTCGGATCGCCGCCAAGCACGCGTCGCACTTCACCCTGCATGAAAGGCGTATCATCCCGGACACCTCCGCGCTGACGCAACCAGTCGATCAAACTAGAAGGCCGCTCGGGCGCATCCGGCGGACGGGCAACGAGTTTCCCCACGTCGGGCCCAAATTCATCCGCGGCGACAGCCGCTGCGCTATACCCTTCAACGACTTTGGCGATGCCGCTGTCATCTTCCTCGAGCAACTGCTTCAGCCCCAAACCGAGCGGCCCACGCCCATCCTGGACACGAGCCTGAGCTGGCGCGAGGGGAAGATCATCGCCTTGAAACGGGATCGGCTCATCGAGGATTGCCGCTTCGGCATTCGACAGACGTGCCTGATGTGCCTCCAGGGCTTCGGGTGATAAACCGAACGGATTATCGACCTCACGAGCCTGGCCTTGTGCTGCACGTTCTGAAATCTCGATCGCGGCCGCAAATGCCGGCTCTCGCTCGGCCAGCGCGACGAATTCCTGGTTCAGACCCTCGCGGTCGAGTTCGCCCTTCTCATACCTCTCAAGAAGATCGGCCACTTGTTCATCGATTTGCGTCGCCAATCCTTTTCGGCGCCGAACCTCAATCGCTTGCCCGAGCTTGATCAAACCACCTTCAACGGCACCAAATACGCCACCGCCGACAGTCGCAAACATCACATTTGTCAGACCAATATCCCAGCCGGACGGCAACCCTACTTCTTCTCGATATTGTTGCACAAATGGTTGAAGCGCCGCCTCTGTCGCCCCAGACGTGGTCGCGCCGTATACGACCGCACCTCGAAATGTGGTAATCGGACGCCGAAACGCGATCATCGCAGCGATATTGGCGGGGTCAGTCATTGCCCCCGTCATGCCACCCAGGAAGACGGCTGATCCCTCACCAAAACCCTCCGCTCGCTCCATGACCGCAGCGGCTTCAGTGTAACGCTCAAGCGCGATTTCACGACCGCGCAGCCAAACGCGATCAGGGTCCGGAACTTTAGATTTTTGTTCCGGAGACAGACTGTTTCTCATCGCGCGCATTTTGATCAAGTGTTCGAGCGAGAATGGCGCACCGAGCGACATCTTCACACGCTCTTCATCGCTAATGCCGACGAGTTCGTCCGGCTCGGTGACGCGCAGCTTATCCATGTACGCTTGCTCACCACCATATACGTCAACGAGCGCTCGCTTCACTTCATTGAATGCTGTGCGCTGATTGTCTGTTCGCGACGAGGTGATATCAGTTGCCCGCATCGCCTCAACGCTGGCGCCAAAAATTTCCGAAAACCCAGGATCCTCAACGCCTGATCGCATCGCTGGAACAAAGTCCGGCATGGGATCATCGGGACGGAGAAACTCATTCTTCGACATCGTTTGCGCTCTCTTCTGACAACCGGCGCTGATGTTCCTCGAATATCGCGTAACCTCGTCCTCGCTGGCTGGCTATAGACTGCTCGTCACGAACTTGCGCTTGCCGAGTTTTCTGACGGGCCCGTTCGAGAGCCGCATCGACATCGGTTCGTTGGCCGATCGCATCCGGATTAACCTGCGTTAAATCAAGAACGAACGGACGCGGGTCCGTTGGATCGCTTTCACCGTCAAGTACATATTGCGCGCCGTGACGCGGATCCGTCAGCGATATTTGATATCGTCCCTCGCCGACTGAGATTGGAAACACACGCTTCAATTCATCAACACTGAGCGGTTCCAGGTTTACCCCGGACAATGCAGCGCGTGCTCTTTCGCTCGATAACGCAATCGAAGCCCCGCCATCCTGGAGTGCGCTCTCGAGCTCATCAGCGTCAAGCTGGGATCCACCAGATCCCGCGAGCACGGCCGGAGCACTTTCGCCCGAAAGCGAAAACGCTGCCCAGTCTTCAGCGGTCATTGATTTCAAAATTCGCCGCATCTGAGTTGCCCGCATATGCGCCGGCAATTGCACCTTCACGCCGTTGACCGTCCCGATCCCGCCCTGGCCATTTTGCTCGCCTGCAGCGCGCTGCACCATCGCTTCATAATCGTCACGATCGAAATCATCGGACGTCTTGCCGGCTTTTGCGAGCTCGGCCGCATACGCGTTTCGAGCCGTTTGGACGATCGCCGTTCGGATGTCCTGGCGCGCCACAGGAATGGCAGTACCGATCACCCGCTGCTCGATGTCCGTGAGCTCCGTTTTCGAGCTCGGCAGCAGATCTTTATTGCTCTTCAGGAATTCTGCACCCTGCAACGCCTCGAGCGCGATATCACCGCGCCCTGTGGCCGTGAGATACCCGATCTGTCCCAGCTCAGGCCGCTTTTCAGCGAGCTCTCTGATCAGACTACTCGCATGCGCACCAGCACCGGACGTCAGCTTCGCTAGCACGACCGCCTGATCCGTCGCTTTCAATTGATCGAAATCGCCCAGAATTGCTTGGCGCTCTTGCTTGGAAAAGATCTGGAGACGTTCGCCGGTCTGCTGCGCCAGCGCGCGCGCTTGCTCCACCCTGACAGCGACATCTCCAACCAATGTCTCTGAGGCCAGACCGATGGTTGCGAGCGGCAACCCGTTATCGATCGCCCAACCGATATTGTCCGTTGCGCCGCGGCGCGCGCGCTGATCCGCAACGCCGGACAGGACTTTGAATTCGCGAAGCTCCGCCTCTCCGACGGTGCCTTGGCGCAATTCGGTCATCCGCTCATCCAGGGCATCGCGATCCATAAAGGCTGCGTCCTGGCGAATGCCTTGCGTTTCACCGATCTGGATCAACCGCTCGACCAGCTTTTCACTTCCGGCCGCCTCGACTTCGGCGCGAGCCGTCGCAATCATCTCATTCGACGGAACCAGGCCCTCCTCAAACGCGTCCTCGAGCGCATCCAGCGCGTCTTTCGCACGATCGTTGGAGCTCTCCTTGCCTTTTCTCTGGCGCTTGTACCGCGCGAGCGCGATTTTCTCGATCGAGGCCTGGTCATCGAGTGCGAGCGCCGCTTCCTGCGCAGCCTGGATCAATTGCGTTGGCGCTGGCAGCCCCGCATTTTCGTAAGCCACGACACGGGAAACCAGCGATTTCGCCCGGTTTTCAGCTTCGGTTCGGGCCTGTTCCTGTTGGCGCTCGAGCGCAGCCACTTCGCGCTTCAGCGCGCCATCCGCGGTCGCGGTCAGTGTTTTCTTTTGCGGTGCATCGAGCAGATGATCGAACAGGCCATCCTGCAGCTCCATTGCCAGGCGCCCCGGATCCTCGCGCAGCAGCGCGTCGGAATAAGCCTCTATGAGGACCTTCTGGCTATCGCTGATAAACTCCTTTCGCAGCCCTTCTGGAGCAGCTTCAGCAAGTTTCTGGACGCTCATCATGGCGCCGTGCAAATCATCGGGCGCCGCCATGAGCGACATCGCTTCATTGTCCAGCGTCTCACGGAGCCCGCGCATGACAAAAGTCTGACGCTTCGCACGCTCACCCTCGATCGCGGAGCTTGTCAGCCGTTCACCAAACTGCACCAGATCGAGCTCGAGCGCATCACGGACGCGCGGATTTAGATCCTTCAGGCGCTCCTGCGCATCGGCGCGAAACAGGGACGCCGTGCGCTCGGCAAATCCAGGCTCGGAACCATCATACCCTTCCAGGGCCTCGCTGAGGCGTTCCTGCCATTCCAGACGCGCTTCAGAGCCTCTTCGGGCGATCTCGATACGATCTGCCGCTTCTTCTTCCTGGGCACGCTCGAGGCGCATTTTATCGAGCTGCGGCTCGGCAAAATTAGCGAGCGTTCGCCCGATCTCTGCCATGGATTGACCGGCGGTCGGCCCGCGAACTCTGAGCCCCTCAGATCGAACCGAAGCTTGTCCGCCGCGTCCAGCATCAATACGAACCGCCAACTACAACCCTCCCGCGTTTGGAAGCGCGTGAAGATTTGTTCCGGAGCTCGTCGCCGCAGCAGCCTCGCCGCCGCCGATCGGCATGCCGGCGGTGAGAGCCGTGGTTCCGAGCTTCGCTATGCCGCTCGCGAGCGCGACATATTTTGCGCGCTTCGCATTCTTCTCTTCCGCTTTGAAATTATCGTATCGCACACGGCCGCGATAAATCGCCGATCGCGCATTGAATTCGCCTTCAGCCTCGAGCTCGGCAATGACATCGAGCGCTGACCCGTCAACGGACAATCCCGATGCTCCGGCGCGAACTTTTGCTTTGGAGGTCAGCCTGCGGCCGGCCGCGCTTGCCTGGCGCGCCTCTTCGCTCGCTTCGTTCTGAACCATTTTTGCATTATTTCGTGCGATCTTGCGGCGCGCATCCGCGTCAGCCATCGCTCCCGCGGTCTCGAGAACAGTGCCGCCCATGGCCGCTGCAAACATCAGTGTTTCAAATCCACTCATGGCGCACCTTCGCGAACATCATCATGTCGTCGCCATCTGGCGAATATGACATCAGAACGCCTTCCCGCATGAAGCCGAGCCCCTTTTCCAGAAATCGGCAGTAACGCCCTTCTGACAGCAGCGCGGTCGCCTCGATCCGACGTACGTCCGGACGCTCCATCGCTCGCTCCAGGCGCAGCCTTGTAAAACGCAGGATCCGCCGCCAATCGCCAAGCCCGAGATCCGCCTGGTAAGACCACAAAACGTACCGGCCGTTCCAGATCGGTTCGATGCCGCCAACCCCGAGCGCATAATGACCCTCGACATAGGCCCAGGCCTCACCTCGAAGACGCATGCCAAGTCCCGTATCACCCAGGACAGCAACAATTCGTTCAGCCAGTGGCGTACTGATATGAACGTCATGGACGTATTTGATGCGACGAAACTCACCCATAATTGCTCACCTGCAGCATGAAGCCAGCGATCGAGCACGGCAGCGGACCAGTCGCTTCTATTTCGATCTGCTTGCTGCGATCGAACCCTGTATCCAGCGGGATGTACTCATCGTCTGTAAGAGGCGGAGGAGCTGCGCCGGGCTTGTGCGACATGGTTCGCGGATTGAGCTCAACATCACGACCAGACTCGCCATCAGCCCGCCGCACGATACCTTCCGCGATGCCATCAGGCAGAACGCCAATTCCGGTCACGCGGCCGACAGCTGTACGGGCAGATCCAAGCCCCTCGCCGCCATTGACAGGCAGCGTGCGCGCAAAGCCTTTATTTGACAGACCAACCCAGCCGCGCGCCGCCCATGCGGTCTCGCCGTCCGCGGTTGTGAGATTTATCGACGCGCTCGAAACAGTGAACGGCCCGCGCTTGATCCCATCCGCATTAACATAGACGCTTTCGCCTTCGAGCCAGGACAAACCGGAAAGTGATGTCGTCGGCCGAGCAACACGCAGGACGCGCCCCGCCCAGAGCGCGGAGGGATAGGATCCAACAAAACGACAGGTCAGCTGGCTTGTACTGTCCTGCGTAATGACTTCAACCTTGATCGGCATCGGCTCATCATCTTCATCAATGAATTCGCCATTGCCTGTTAGCCAGAACTGCCGGCCAATATCGCCTCCGACAAATGGTATTGCTCCGCCTTGCGCATTCAGCCTGACCTGGCCACTTCCCAGATCAGTCGCCAGGACAGTGTAGGATTGCCAGGTATTGAACGCACCCGACATATCCAGGCAGCACGCTTCCTCGACGCGCATCGTATCGCTGTCATATGGGCGCTCGAAATATTCAACGGTGCGCACTGTACCGCCATTGATTTGCCGCTCGACGATCAGCCACAACTCGTCTTTTCCATCCGGTCCAGGCGCTGCGCAAACGTCGTCGATCGCGGGTGCGTATGAACCATTGCTCCCGCCCAGGCGATGCCGCGCCCAGGCGATCGTACCGTTTTCCGGCGAGTAGGTCATGGAGACGAGCCGGCTCTGGCGATCAACCGCCCACAAAACGCGTCGCGGCCGCCCCTGCCATTTGAACGACCGCAGGCCGCCACCCGCCATATGGTCTGCGAGCTCGAGCAGATTGCGCGGCACAGCATCTCGCGTTCGACTGACTTCGATGAGCTCCTCATTTCCGAGCGCCGCGTAGATCAAAGCATTGTCGGCTTTGACCGGCGGCATATCGGGCGAACATGGGATCTCCGTCACGGTTCGCGGCACCGCGCCTGCCGGCGTTATAGCTTCGTCCTGGCTGGGCCCCACCAGGCTCTTCACGCCAAGCGTTGTCCCCAGGAGCAATTGATCCATGAACTTGGCCCACAGAATGTAAGCCGTCTGATCATCCGCCAGTGATCGACGCACCGCGTCATCATCGAGCGTTTCAGTTGCGAAACCAGGACGCATGTCCGCGCTGTCCGATGTATAGCGGCTGGTTCGACCGAGATCGCACCGATCTGGATTTTCCGTTGATCCGAACACAGAGAACCGATCTTCAACGAATACACCGCACGCCGGCCAGCCATAGGCGTCAGACAAGGCCTGCATCTGCCAGATATCTGTCGTCAGCGCAGCTGCGCCATAGAATGGCAGCCGGCTCAAAACAGTTGCGCTGGCATTGCGCGCATCCGTCACGGCCGTGATCTGGAGAAGCCCATAGGAGAACCCTTTGAATTCCCATTGGACATTGTCGTCCGTGTTTCCATCCCAGGCGAGGCCGCTCGTATGAATAGGCGGAAAATTGCCGGTCTTTCCGGGAGCAGGCGCCGCGGTGCACTCGTAGAAATTGTTACCATTGCGGCAGAACCAGCCGACCAACGCGCGCTGATCGAATGACCAACCATCGACATCCGGCAGAGTGTTCGCCTCGATCCGCATCAGCGCGCCCGCGTGGCCCGACAGGAAGACATCGCTCGGCGAGGTAATTGTGATGGAGCCAGTCACTCCGGAAAAAGTCAACGTGGCCTGGCCCGCGTCGAGATCCCGGAAAGGACCTTCATCGAAATCATAGTCAGTCAGGGTGAATGAGGTGCTGGAGGTACGCTTCAGGACCTTCACCGGATATGTGTGCCCTGTATGCGCGAACCACATCACATCGCCTTTTTGCCAGGTGCGCAGACCCGCGAGTTCCGTATCGCTCCACGGGATCGCGACCTCGACAGGTGATCCGCCGCTTTCGATCAGCGTGCGGGTGATCCCATCCCAAAATCGAAAGTATCCGTTGCCTGCCTCGATGCGAATGACATCATTGACGGCCTTCTGAAACACGAACCAACGCTTGCCCGCCGTCGTATCTCGCGCGGATCCAAGATAGACAGATCCGCCGCGGCGATCGGCAGCGCCGGAAGGTCGCACCAAATAGTTCAGACACTTCTCGAGCGCACCGGAATAGATATCGGTATCGGGTCGCGCGCGCGACGCACGAGAGATTTCTCCTCCCCCAAAATTTGTTTGCAACAGTCTCGCGCGGCCGGCCATCTATGCCTCCGGCGCTGAATTGGTGAGCCAGTAGGCTTCAGGCGGGAGCGCGCCAGCGACGCGGAGCTCTGGAGAATAGCCCGTCTGCATCGCAGAGACCCACTCGGATCCGAGCTTGTCGAGCGATGAGCCTTGCGCGTTTTCAGCGTGAGCGGCCTCAATGAATGCCCGCTCCACGAATTTTGCCAACCGCTCTTGAGCGGTCGTACTCTCTGAAACCCCCATAATCGCGGCGAACGCCAACCTGTGCGACGCGTACGCAGCAACCAATGGATGCAGAAAATTTTCGGGCGTCTTTTCGATCGCCAGAACATTGAGCGGCCCGGAATGATCCGTCAGGAGCATTCTCCGCTCGACTTCCCAGGAACATCCACCGGTTTCGGCCGCGGCGATGGTTATCGCGGTACCTGGAATCGCATACTGATAATTGAAACCCCATGCCGGAGCGGTATCCGAAGGCGTCAGCTTGTGCCGACCGCGAACACATTGCCAGGGCCAAATCGAAAGCGTCTCCTCGAGCACCGTTTCATACAGGCCCACGATCCGGCGACTTCTGGCATTATTGGGAACAGTTAATGGGTCAGTGATGCGTTCCGCGCCAATCAGCCCGGCAGCGCGATCCATGATGGATTGTTTCGAAGGCATCAAAACCTCTTCTCTTATGGGTTTCAGCCGCGACGGGCACGAGACCGCCGCGGCTGACACGTCCTACTTCACGGGAGATGGAGCCTCGCGATCAGTAAGACGTGAACGGGATTTCCCAGGCCACGACACCGCCAGCAGCGCTGGTCGCTCCGGCCTGAGTGATAAGAAGCGTGAACGGCTTCGTCGGCTTTTCAGAAAGGCCCGCCAGCTCCCACAACGGTTTGAAGCGATTTGCCAGGGACACGGACGCCCCAATGGCCATCGTTCCAGCGGTTGCGACGCTGGTCGCAGCGTTCAGCACCGCGGTTTGCCCTGACAATCCGATTTCGCTGTCATCAGCGAAGCCGGCGGCAAAGGTCACCGATAGGCCCATCGCTGCAAACTGGATAAATCCGAGAGATGAAAGCACAGCGTCCGGCTTGATCTGACCAAGCTTGATCGTGGAAGCGACTTCAGCGCCGGCCGGAACGGTGACCCGATCCATCAGCGCTTTGTAAGGGTTGTCGAAGTGATGAAAGCTGGCGATTTTGACCGGCACGGCGGCCAGTTTCGACATTACATAATCGCCAGAGAGGGTCTCAACAGCCATGTTGTTTTTCCTTGCTCATGGGTGAATGGGGAATGCGGCCGGCTCTCGCCGGCCGAACTCGGATTAGCGTTTCGCCAGAATGTGGATCACACCCTTGTCTTCGCGGCGCAGCCAACTGTCCTGGCCCTCGTAGAAGGCGTGCCAGCGGTAGGACATGTCTGCGCGCTCCTGGACGCGCGTGCCGACCAGTGGCCGCTCTTTGTAGAGAATATTGTCCTGGTTCCAGACAGGCAGCGTCGCGGCCGTGGTTCCGGAATTGTAGTTCCAGGTACCGGCTTCGCCGCGAACAAATTTGAAGCCCATATAGGTATCGCGCTCACCGTCCACGAGCGCCCGGACCTGGTTATAATCCGTGCTCGCAACTTCGACCGAGGTCAGCAGGTTCTGCAGATCCTCTTCTTCAACGCCGACGCACCACTGCCCCATAAGCTGCGCTTTGGACGCGATCACCCGCGCCTTTCGAAGCTTCGGAACAGTCAGAACGCTGTCACCGGTCGGTGCAGATCCGCCATCTGCCCGGCCCTTGTAATAGGTCCAATCATTGACGGCGATGATCTGCGAGCTCGGGAAAGCCGTCGTGACGATATCGCCATCACTATCGGTCCCATACGACGGATCATACATCGCCTTGGCGATGGTCTTGTCGCGCCGACGCTCGCGACCATACCCCATCGCCATGACGGTAGGATTGGTCGGATCAACCAATTGCTCGGCTTTCTCGCGGGTGCCGACCCATTTACCGTCATTGAACGTTTTGAAAAAGCCGATCCGGCGGGATTTCGATACCGTTCCGCCCGGCGTTGGCCGAATATCGTTCAGGACTTCTTCAGGGTCAGAGAGACCCATCAATTCGTCCGTGTAACGATCGCCGCTTTCGGTGAATGCCATGTCAGCATTTACGTGACTGACCAGGCGGCTATCTCTTTGCTGGCCGATCAGGTCGACATTGCGCGCAAAGATGATGACTTTGTGCCCTTCCAGGCGGTTAAATTCAGATGGCGTGCCTGCCATGGGAGTATTCCTTCAAACCAAACTGTTTCCAATTCGGCTGAACCCCCCGGCTTATTCCGGACTCGCGCCTGGCATGTTTCGGTCGCTAAACCGGCGTGACCTGCCGGACCCCGAATATCGAGACCCCCCGGCCTTCACGCATGAAATGCACATGCATTCCGATGTGCAGATCAGTACCAATTTGCAAATCGTGTCAAGCGCCCTCGTGAGCAAGTTCGTACAGATCGTTGCGTTTCTTGACCGCCGCTTTGTGATTTGGATCAGCGCGATTTTGAAGCTGCTTCATGAAGTTCGGATCCGCCTCGAGCTGACGGATCTGTTCCTGTGCCTGCGCCTTGGACAGTGTTTTGGCGCCGCCATCGTCGCTGTCAGGATTTTTGATCAGTCCGCTTTCCTTGTAGTCGGCGGCGATACCGGCCAGGAACTTCATCATGCGCGGATCGTTACCAAGTCCACTTTCTTCAAGGTGCGCGATGAAGCCTTCATCGCCCTTCTGTTTCAAAAACCCTTTGGCGGCCTTGATCGTCTCCTCAGCTTTTGCTTTGCCGAGCTCGCCGATCAATGCATCGGTGCCCTCCTGGGCAAGCTCATCCGGCGTCTTACCCGCAGCTTCAGCCATTTGTTCTCTGACCATCTCACCAACGCCCTGCAGGACACCTTCGACCATGAATGGCGGCACGCCGTTTTCAGCCAGTTTCTCAGTGAGCTTGCCCCACTGACCGTCTTTGAATTCGAGCCCTTCGATGGCGGGCGCATCTCCATAACCATCCTTGTTCTCTGGTGCGCCTAGGCCGCGCATGACGGCCATGTATTCGTCTTTGTTCTCCGCGAACTCACCGCTCGGTTTGATAATCAGATCACCTTGCGGCCGACCTAGTTTTGCCATCGCGCCGATATCGCTGGTAACCAGCGTCTTCAAAAGCTCATCCTGACTTTCGGTGCTGTAGTTGTTTTTTTCGATGTGCGCCATTGCATCTTCACCAAGGCTCGTGAGCCATTCGGGATGCTCATCTCCAGCGCCAGCGTTACCATCACTCATCTGACAGGTCAGCGCCAGGCGGTCTTCAATCGTTCTTCGTTTCAGTTTCATGTTGAGGCTCCATCATGGTTTCTAACTCACCCTCGACCAAAGCGAGGCCTATTCTCCCGACATCCAGACCCGCATCCACCGCGATCGCCAACGAAAGCGAGTGTGCTCCCGCATTGTATAAAGCCTCGCGATAGTCCGGCTGATCTGGTTCGTATGCAGGGCGTGCGCATCCGCCGCGCATCAAAATATCTGCCAACACTTGGCGCCCCTCGAGCGTCCCGAAAACTTTGGCATACGCTTCCCGCCGGCGCTCAGGATCCTGCATCATCGGATCACCTGGTAAAATAAATGGCGTGTTGGGACCGTCCGTCATGCCGCTGCCTGCTCAATCCCGGCGAGGGACGCTGCCCCTTGTCCGCCATCACGAAGCGCCTGTGCGGCAGTTGAAACAGCGGCCATTTCTTCCTGCATTTCACCAACCTGGCGCTGCGCTTCACGCTTTTCTTCGAACCGCTTTGGAGATGCGAGATAACCGCCATCCATGCCATAAGAATCCGCCATCCCGCGCAGGATCTTCTCGCCTTTAAACAGCAGACTGACTTCGGGATCCAGCTTCGCCAGGCCGGTGCCGGCTTCGATCGTTCGGAGAATACCTTCGACCTCACCCTGACGTTGGCTAATCGCGAGCGGACCCATGAATTCGAACCCGATTTCCTCGTTGTGAAGCGATCGAGGCGGCGGCAGGAAGAAATCGATTTGTTCGAGATCCTCATAGGTCTGTTCGACGTTGACGTTTAGCTTTTCATGCTCGAGACGCGCCACGATTGGGCCCATTGTTCGAAGACGGATATCCCGCAGATCATAGACCTCTGTCGCGGTTTTTTGCGGCCCTTCATGTGGCGTCAGCCAATCGACATAGAAACACTGGTCGATGTTCGAGTGAAAGTGCTGCAGGAGCGGCACAGCTTCGCGAATATCACCCGTTTCCTCGAGCCGTTGGATCAATTGATTTGCATCGCGCGTCCCATACGACAACAGCGCGTTGACATAGTTCATTGCGCCTGGCCGGCGGTCAAAATTCGTGCTGCGCGGCAACTGCGTCCACAAGGATGGATCCGATTTCTTTTCCGCGCCACGGACCCACGCTTCAGTTACAGCGCTGGCACCCTTACAGAACGGCAACGCCTTCCAAGCGGCGCCATGCCCCAGCGTGTCGCCAGCGCGCTTTTGAAAGCGGCCAATATTGTACTTAAACCGATCGTGGCCACCGAGCTCCAGGACCTCAGTCTTTTCCACCAGGATGTTAAGATCCCGCCATGGTTTGCGATCGCGAACTGCGCCGCGGCGACCATCTTCGCGCGGCTCTACGACGTGCAGCAGATCTACTCGGCGCGAGTCCGGCTTCTGCGTGTTCGCGCCGATCTCGCGCAGACCAGGACTATCCGGCCAGCGCTTCAGTGCCTGGCGCAAGGTCATGTCATAGACGCGATAATTGGTGTCTATCTGCCCATTCTCATTCTCTGCCCAATAGTTTTGGCGAAGCGGAATAGCCATGTAGGTCGGGCCATTTCGGCCGCGATCTTGCCACTGAACGGATGTACCGAAACCGGTGATATCCAGCACGTCTTCGGCCATGGTGACACGGAACGAGCTCGACGCTGACGAATACCAAAGATGCATGCGGCGTGAGACGTGATCGAACCACGCATCCTCTTCGTAAGTTTTCGGATCGCGGCTAAGCAGTTTCGGCCGCGTCCACGGCGAATGCGGGCTCAGCATGTACCCATATAGCGTTGCACTCAGACGCTCATGGGCGATCATGCCCTTCACATCCATCAGCCGGCGGATCCGCAATGGCTCGGAACCCGGTTCTTTCGTCAACGTGAAATCGCGGCGAGGAAAAATGTAGTCGCAGATTTGTTGGAGCTCTGGCTCGCGCGACGCGCGCGCTGCCTTTAATTCTTCGAGACGCGCTAGCTTGAGCTTTGCGAAATCTGTACTGCGTTCGTTGACAGGGACCAACATCGACTAGCTCGTCAGTACCGTTGTCGGCGTTTGGGAGCCCGCTGGTCGCAGCGCCGGCGTCGCCAGCCCCTGCGTCAGCGCCGTTGTCCGGCGACCACCCTTCGGTTCTTTCGCATCCAACGCGAGACGGCGTTGGCGCTCGTCATCCTTGCTCGGAGGCGTCTTTGGATCCGGAATATCCTGCTTGAATAGTGCAGCCAATTGCCCCTCCTACCAGTCGTTCAAAACGCGGCCTGTGTCGCCGACACCCCGCAGAGAGCGAAGCCGATCTGCTTGCAATTCGATCATTTCGTCAACCAGGTCTGTGTGCGAACCACGGATAAATGCAAGATATTGCCGTGCATCGTGCACATGACTGTACCAATTTTTCTCCGGTTGATCGGCATATTTGGTATCTTCGCCGCTAGATATTTTTTTGACCCGGTACCCAGCGGTGAACCCCTCCACCAACACGCCATTTCGCGTCGGATCGATTTGATGCGCAGGCGCCGCCCCGACCGTATGGTTCAGCTCTTTGCGAACCGCACGATGACGAGGCGCGATCGCGTTTGTTGGTGCCGGAATGCAAGGAATTCCCGAGATCCGAATGAAGATCTCCGCCCAACTTTCCATATTTTTGCGGCGAGGATCCCGGTCCCATGCGGCCGGATCCAACATTCCGACGACCGCATGATGCATGTATTCGCCAGCTGCGATCTCTCGCGCAATCTCGCCCAATGTCTCAGCGTCGGTCACCTCCCCGTCCGGTGTGACCACGCTCTGCAGGTCCTGCGTCCGGCCATCCCAGTTCTTTTGACCAAACACCAGAGCTGCGTTGAGACCAGCATCGCCACCCATCAATATCGGGAGGCCCTGCCACGGCTGAAGCGCCCGCTCTGCGACGTGCCGATCCTTCGAAAATTCCTTGTAAACCGGCTGCCCGTTTCGGGAGAACCCGACCCGATTTTTGATGAACCGCTCGACCTGCCAATCCTCCATCTCCCCCATGAGATCTTCGTAATAGGTCGGCTTCAGCTTCCGCAGGACAGGGTTTTCCGCCTTTTTCGACAGACCCGACGGCTGGACGTAAATTTTGGTGCCGGCACTCGGATTTCGAAAGAACTTATTATAGGTCCAGTTACTGGTATTCGGGGCGTTAAAGTCGCACATCACGCAACCAAAACCGGGTTTGGCATCATCCGGCAGAGTGTGTGGCGGTGGATAGCGCCCAAGGCGACCAACGAGCGAACCAACCGCATCTCCAGGCACCGTATCGGCCTCGTTCAACCAGATCCACGTCGCCAATAGACCGCGCGTAAACTCGTCGATGTTCATATCGGCGAGGGCCTTGAACTCGACCAGCATTTCATAGACCTGCGTCGCGCCCGAGTGGCCAGATTTCTCCCGCCAGCGGATCATGTGCTTCGCCGGCCCATTCTTCGGGCCGTCGAATGGCCAATCCTTCGTCACAGGGAAAACATCACGCCAGGACGGGATCGTTTTATCCCAGAGCTCACGATATGTGGACCGGATCACATACCCCTTGCTTCGAATCACGCCATCTGCTTTGCTAGGCGGCTGGAGCCTCGCAATAACTTGACCCTTCACTGGACACGCACTCGTTTTGCCCGACCCGAATGGGCCCATGATCCCTACCAATTGGTGGGACGTGTCATTGATGAAATCCAACGCAATC
>SPJK01077225.1_pt1 | contig 17965 bp, 15 predicted proteins | sample 3741771 | NCBI WGS metagenome assembly SPJK01 (sample SAMN10925997, study PRJNA522277) | cold seep metagenome | isolation source: Elba SIP-enriched marine methane seep metagenome, extraction at timepoint T2 | place: Italy: coast of Elba, Mediterranean Sea
AAAATCAACATCACCACTGAGCGAACCATCGGCTAAACGATTAATGCCAATATCAATCACAACGGCACCAGGCTTAATCCACTCGCCTTTAATCAAACCCGCTTTACCCGCTGCAGCAACGACTAAATCAGCTTTCCTTATTTGCGCTTCCAAATCTTTCGTATGGCGATGACAACTAGTCGTTGTACAGCCTGCTAATAACAACTCTAATGCCATTGGCCTGCCAACATGGTTTGAAACACCAACAATCACCGCATCCAAGCCTCTTGGGTTAATATTGCTTGCCTCAAGCATTTTAATCACACCAAACGGCGTGCATGAACGTAAGGTAGGTTGGCGCACCGCTAAACGACCAATATTGTACGGGTGAAAGCCATCGACATCTTTATTGACATCCATATATTCAATTAAAGTATCTTCATTGATATGCGCTGGTAAAGGTGACTGCACTAAAATACCATCGACACTGTCATCTGCATTTAACTGATTAATCAGGGCTAACAGCTCAGTCTCTGTCGTTTCTGCGGGCAAGTCATGTGATAGTGAGCGAATCCCCACTTTCTCGCATGCACGGCGCTTGTTGCGCACGTAAATAGCAGAAGCAGGGTCAGCCCCAACCAAAATGACCGCAAGACAAGGCGCACGTTTACCTGCTGCCAAACGGTTTTCAATCTTAGATTTGATGTTATCGAGTAATTTTGCTGAGATGGCTTTGCCATCAATGATTTGTGCTGACATTAATGTGTTTCGGTGAAATGTTAGAAATAATTGTGCATTTTAGCATATTTGATTTGACCTAATGCCGATATTCCAGTATATTTCTGCCTCTTCGGCGTGTAGCGTAGCCTGGTAGCGCGCCTGCTTTGGGAGCAGGATGTCGGGAGTTCGAATCTCTCCACGCCGACCAGAATTTTTTTGGTCATTGCCCGTAATAGCAATAATCGTTCACGGTAACTAAATCTGCCCGTAGCTCAATCGGATAGAGCACCAGCCTTCTAAGCTGGGGGTTATAGGTTCGATTCCTATCGGGCAGGCCATTTAAGTCTCTATGGTGGCTGTAGCTCAGCTGGTAGAGCCCTGGATTGTGATTCCAGTTGTCGTGGGTTCGAGCCCCATCAGCCACCCCATCTATTTCTCTAGCCTAAACCATATTGCACCGCACCATTCGCGGTAAAAACATTTAACTTTTTTGTCTACGTGCCGTAGGTATCTATATGCGATACAAATGAAAGAAGGCACACGATGAAATGGATTTATGGATTATTCCAACACGCTTGTTCAGTCATGAAACTCAGTCATGATGGGTCAGGGCTGCCAACACAATTTTCATCTGCATTGTTGATGGTATCGGTATACAGTTTGCTTGAGCTAGCGAACCATATACAAGCAGGGACTGTTGACCTTAGCCTGTTCTTTTCAATTGTTTTTGTGGTGTGTGTTTATACCTTGGTGTTAAGAAACGCACTGACTGGTTTGATTGTCTTGATTGGCATTGTTTCCAATGCGCTATCGTTGGTATTAGGTGCGTTTGGCACGTTAACAGACGTACAAATTGTGATGATGGCATTGATTGAATATATCTTGGTATTTGGCGCTTTAATTAATGTGATTAAACACAACTTTAAGCTGCATTAATATTTACTTTGACCTGACGGCTCTTATATTGCTGTGCTGACGCTTGCGTTTGCTGCAAAGTAAGATTGACGTTATAGTGCTTGTTAATAAGAAGCAATAAGAAACAACAATAAGAAGAACAGGATGAAGTATGAAGCATTTGACTTGCTCAGCGTTTGCTGAGGGTCGGTCTGCTGTTGCGCCTATTCGCAGACTATTTCAAAAAGTACATGCCACGCAGTATCGGTTAAGTAGCCGTGTGCGTAACCAATGGTTGGTCGCATGGCTCAGTTTCACCATGGTGGCTTGTTCGCACCAGTCAACGGTTCAAACCTCAACAGGACATATTCAAGCGCCGCCGCAAGCAGTTCAGCAAACTACCAAACAATCAACTGCACCGTCAGACAGTCAACAGCCTTTGGCCTCTGTAACGCAAACAGTCAAAAAGCCAATTGCTACACCAAAAAAATCGCAGACTTATAGTGTTGTGGTGAATGATGTGCCCGTCAAAGAGATTTTGTTTGCACTCATTCGTGATAGCAAAATGAATGCAGATGTGAGTCCGTTGGTGCAAGGGCGTGTCACGATGAATGCGGTGAATCAAACCTTACCCGTGATTCTTGCGCGTTTGGCAAAGCAAGTTGATTTAACTTATCAAACTACCAATGGTGTGCTGTTTATCGCGCCTGACGAACCTGTGTTGCGGCTCTATCAGGTTGATTATGTCAATATGGCAAGAGACACCAAAAGCTTTATTGGTTCTGCGACGGAAATCTCCAGTACAGGACAAAGTGCTAGCACAGGCAACCGTGGTGCATCCACTGTCGTTAATACCGCGGGTAATGGTGCAAATAATAGCTCTCGCACTGCCGTCACGAGTGAATCTAAAAATCATTTATGGACTTCACTGATTCGTAATATTAAAGATTTGTTGGCGGAAGCGGATAAGGCCGTGATTGTGAAGCGGTATGGCACCTTGGATACGGAGGGCAATGGTCAGGAGCAAGTGACTCCTGCAAAGCAGGCAACACATCAGCGGCATCAACAACGGTTGGAATATCAGCAGCTGTTAGCGGCGAATGTGATTGCGAATCCAGAAACAGGTGTGATAAGCGTGCGCGCAACCCAAAAGCAACATCAAAAAGTACAGTCATTTATCGATGCCGTGATGCATCGAGCACGCAAACAGGTGTTAATTGAAGCAACGATTGTTGAGGTGCAATTAAGCGATAGCTTTCAATCTGGTATTGATTGGAGCCGCTTAAATAATAAGGCAAGCAATAGTGGTTTTGTTTTTGGTCAAAGCTTGGGGTCAAAAGGGCTTAATGTGAATCCTACAACAGGTGCAATCACGACGGGAGATCCTAATGCGTTGGGTGTAACATCCGCCGCTGGTTTAGCCACTGCTTATATTAATCCCGCCAGTGCACTAGGCAATATCGCGGCATCGGTCACTTTATTAAAAAAGTTTGGTGATACCAAAGTGTTATCAAGCCCTAAATTAATGGTGCTCAATAATCAGACCGCGGTGCTCAAGGTGGTGAACAATATTGTGTATTTTACCGTGCAAGCACAACAATCGCAGAGCGCAGTTGGCGGCGGCGTGCTGTCGACACTGACGACCACGCCGAATACAGTCCCTGTTGGTGTGGTAATGAGTGTGACGCCGCAAATTAATCAACGCAACAATGTCAGCATGAGCGTCAGGCCGACAATTTCCAGTGTGGTTGGGTTTAAGCAAGACCCCAACCCAAACTTAACCATTGCGAGTTTGATTCCTGAAATACAAGTACGAGAAATGGAATCTGTCTTGCAAATTGATAGTGGGCAAACGGCTGTGTTGGGTGGTTTGATGCAAGACGAAATACAACGCAATACAGATAAAGTGCCAGGGTTGTCTGAGGTGCCAGTGCTTGGGCATGCGTTTACGGGTAGGAATGATGCAAATCGTAAAACGGAGCTGGTGATTTTTTTAAAGCCAACGGTGGTGGCTGAAGCTAGCTTAAACAGTGAGCCGTTGCAGTCGTTTAAACAATATCTGCCTGCACAACAGCTACAACAAGCGTTAGAAGCCGCTAATGCTTCTGTCGTTGAAAAAAGCGTTAATCAATAGGCTGCGGGATGATGCAACAAGAAGAGACATTACGCATTGGTGAGTTGATGTTGACGAAAGGGTTGATTAGCCCAGACCAGTTGCGGATTGCCCTGCTTGAGCAGTCGCAAAGTGATTTTGTGTTAGGTCAGCAACTGGTCAGACTTGGCTTTGTGTCAGAGGCTATTGTGCGTGATTTGCTCGCGCAGCAAATGCAGCATGACAGTATTGATTTAAGCAACGCCGCTGCCGATAGTGAAGCGCTAAAACAGGTGCCAGAAAATTTTGCACGTCGGCATCAATTATTGCCATTGGCTTATGATGAAACCGCGCAAACGATGACAGTAGCGATGGCGGATGTAACGAATGTTGTGGCCTTAGACCAACTCAGCGCACTACTAGGTGGCGATGTGCAATTGAATCGCTTACTGGTGACTGAGGCGCAGTTGGAGACAGCGACTGATCAGTTTTATGAATATACCTTATCGGTTGATGGTATCTTGCGCGAGATAGAAACGGGAGAGGTGGATTATGAGAGTCTCACGTTAAGTAGTCACGAATATACACAACCGATTGTGCGGCTGGTCGATATGTTACTAATCGACGCTGTGAAAAAAGGCGCGTCTGATATTCATTTTGAACCTGAAGCCGCATTTGTACGGATTCGCTACCGTATTGATGGCGTGTTACAACAGGTGCGCAGCCTGCATCAACATTATTGGCTCAGTATCGCGGTACGGTTAAAGGTCATCAGCGGCTTAAATATTGCAGAAACACGTGCGGCGCAAGATGGGCGACTCAATATGCATCTGTGTGGACGACCGATTGATTTCAGGGTGTCCACACATCCGACCATTCATGGTGAAAGTATTGTGTTGCGCATATTGGATAGAGAGCAATCTGTGATGGCTTTGTCACAGATGGGTCTAAACAATGGCGTGCAAGTCGCGCTCAAGCAGTTATTGTCACGCCCAGAAGGTATGCTGATTGTGACAGGACCTACAGGCAGTGGCAAAACAACGACGCTATATTCTTTGCTGGCAGGTAAAAATATTGAGGCCGTCAACATTATGACGTTGGAGGATCCCGTCGAACACCCGTCACCACGTATGCGACAGACATCGGTTTCGGAATCGAATAAAGTTGATTTTGTGAATGGTATTCGGTCGATTATGCGGCAAGATCCCGACATCATTTTAGTGGGTGAAATGCGGGATGAAGAGACGGCAAAGATGGCCTTTCGTGCTGCAATGACAGGGCATCAAGTGCTGACAACACTGCATACCAATTCAGCACTTGGCGTTTTTGCACGATTAGCTGATATGGGCATTTCACATGAAATGGTAGCAGGCAATATGATGGGTGTGATTGCGCAGCGCTTGGTGCGTGTGTTGTGTCCACATTGTAAAGCTGCGACGGAACCAACAGACGCAGAAAAAGCACTATTGGCATTGGTGACAGATGACGATGTTTGCATTTTTAAAGCGCAAGGCTGCAAGCAGTGTGCGTTAACTGGCTACCGAGGCCGTGTCGCGATTATGGAGCTGTTACGGATAGATGATGACTTGGATGCTTTAATTGCGCGGCAAGCTTATGTTGATGAGCTAAGAAATGCTGCGGCAAAAAAAGGCTTCACCACCTTGGCACAAGACGGGTTGCAAAAAGTATTAGAGGGCACAACCAGCATTGAGGAATTGATGCGTGTGGTCGATTTAACAAAGCATATAGATGAGAAGGCGGATTTGTGAAGACCTTCTACTATCAAGCGATGAATCAAACTGGCACGCATGTCAAAGGAGAGATGCAAGCACACAATATTGCCGATTTAGAAGCACGCTTACAGCAGATGGAACTGGATTTAGTGACGGCTAAACCAGTCAAGCCAAGGCGTCGTCTGACACATGGCAAGGTAGGCGCAAATGACTTAATCATGTTTTGTTTTCAGCTTGAACAGCTCTTGTTGGCAGGGGTGCCAATATTAGCGGCATTAAGCGAGATAAAAGCACAGATACGTCAGCCTTATTTTGCATCCGTTATCAGTGCTATTGTGGCGGAAGTGGAAGGCGGTCGTGTGCTATCGGATGCACTGGCTTCACACCCTAATGTGTTTAATGCGCTGTTTGTGCATTTAATTGCAGCAGGAGAAAAGACAGGGCAATTGCCGCAAGTATTACAGCACTTAAGCCAAACACTTAAGTGGCAAGCCGCGTTATTAGCAGAAACACAAAGGTTGCTTATTTACCCAATGATGATAATGATTGTGGTGCTGGTGGCGATTGTATTTTTAATGGTGGTGTTAGTGCCAGAGTTAGTCAAATTTATCGCTAGCATGGGCCAAACGTTACCATGGAATACCAAGCTACTCATCTTTATATCCAATACATTCGTAGACTATTGGTGGTTGATGATAGGGATGCCAATGCTCGCCATAGTGGTGTGTGTTGCTTGTATCAACCATAGTGTGGTCGCGCATGATTGGTTTGACCGAGCCAAGCTAAAGCTACCTATTGTAGGGGAGATATTACACAAAGCAACGATGGCGCGATTTGCGCGTTATTTTGCGTTAATGTATCAGGCTGGCATCCCTGTGCTATCAGCGCTGCAAACTTGTGAGGGCATTGTTGGGAACCGTGCGATTGCTAGTCAGTTGCACGCGGTGCATGGTGATATCAGCACAGGTAGCTTAATGAGCGATAGTTTTCAGCAAGCAGGTTTATTTCCAGCATTGCTGATTCGGATGATTCAAGTCGGTGAACAGACGGGTGCGCTGGATAAAGCATTGATGCAGGTGAGTGATTTTTACGATAAGGATATTGATGCACGACTGCAAAAAGTGCTGAAAATGTTAGAGCCGACACTGACCATTGTATTAGGGCTTATCTTAATGTTCATCATGACGGCCGTATTGGGGCCGATTTATCACGCTTTTCAGAAAATGCCTTTATAAATGATCGCGAATAAGACGGCCAACATTGTGTTATGTATTTCTCAACAAGCATGTTTGTTGAGTCACTGGTCTGGCGCAAAGCTACAATATTTTCAAGCCTACCAACATGCAGAAGAGGTCGATGCTGCTTTGCGTCAATATTTGTTACAGCATCGTGCCGTGCCAATCAGTTTGCTGATTGACACCATGGCAGAAGACTATCAATTTGAGATGTTGCCACATATTACAGGGCGGTCGAGGCAAGCAGTATTGGCGCGAAAATTAAAGCAGTTTGGGCGTGATAGCATTTATAAAACCGCCTCTTTTCTTTATAGCAAAAAAACAACGCGTAAAGAGGATTGTTATGTTTTCTTTGCGTTCACCAATATGCGCTTTTGTCAGCACTATTTGAGCCTGTTGAAAGCGGACACATTGCTATTGGCTGGTATCTATGCCTTACCAATGGTGAGTCAAAAAATGCTGCCGCAGCGCCGATTAGGTTTAACAAAACTACTCTTTTGCGAATGCTTATCTTCTGGCTTTAGACAAACTTTTATCCTGCATCAAGGCATTCGCTTTAGTCGTTTAACACCAATGTCTCATCAGCAATCAGTGCAAAGCAGCGCGTTTTGTCTGGCGGAAATTGAAAAAATGCGCGCTTACTTGCTGAGCCAACGCATGATTGCGGATGACACGGTGTTGCCCATTGTGATGTCGACGACAAGGGATATGGATAAACAGTTAATCGCAGCACTGAATCAACACCCTTGGTTCACCTATCAGCCTTTATCACTGGGTGTAACAGGTGGTTTGGATGCTGCGGCGTTAAACCAGTATCCAGAATTGCAACATATGCAAGCGTTGGCGACAGCTAATCGTCCCGCTAATTTGGCACCAAAAGCAGAGACACAGCATCATGATATGAAGCAGTTAGCGAACCGTTTAACCATGCTGTCGGCGGCTGTCATGGCGGTCGGTGTTTGTGCCGCACTGTATTTATTGTTACAGGGCTATCAAGAAAAGGCGCAACTGCCACCACTGACAAAACAAACCGCGCAATTATTAAAGCAACAAAACAATCTTCACTATCCAGCAGCGCCAGTGCCAGCAACTGATTTGAAAACGGCTGTGTCGATTGCAAAGGCGATTAACCAAGATTCACCGTTACGCTTGATGCAAGCGGTGAGTACGGCGTTGGACGCCGTGCCTGAAGTGACACTCAATCGCATACGATGGCTGCAAACCAATCAGCAGCAGATACAGGATAAAAATCATGTGAACATATTGACAGTGCCCTCGGCGCACAACGGTGCCAATCAAGCCATGCATTTGAATCAAATTGGATTTGTGCAAATTGAGATACAGCAGCCGCCAAGAGAACATCATGATGTAACGGTAATCACCGATCAGTTTGTTACCGCTTTGCGAAGCCAGAGCCAAATACAACGGGTGCAGTTGTTGCAATCATCAGACCTCGAGCGAGATGGCAAACGTTTCGTTGGCAGTACGGAGGATGTGCTCAATATGGAAGCGATGCCAGCGTCTTTTTCCTTAATGGTCACCATGCAGCCTACAGGACAAAATGGTGATTAACAGTATCAAAACATGGCTGCATGACAGGCCAGTATTGCGGCAGCCAATAGTGATGTTAAGTAGTGTTTTACTTGTAGTAATAGTGCTGCTGAGCGTTGCGAGTTGGTATCACCATATACAAACAGACGTATTGAAGCAGGCAAAACAAGTCAATCAGCAAGCACGCAAAAGATTACAGGTGGCAACACAAGAACGGGCAATGGTATTGCAATATTTGCCCGCGTATCAACAGTTACAACGACTTGGCTTCTTTCATTCAAACCATCGGCAGCAATGGGTGGAGCAGTTGAAAAGCACACAGCAGCAGTATCGTTTATTACCCATTGATTATTAGATTGGTCAGCCGAAGCCTTATCAAGCGGGCTTTGTTGGCGAGATGGGACATTACGAATTACAGCGAACAGTCATGACGTTAAGGGTACGACTTTTACATGCGGCTGACTTTGTGCACTTATTAAGTGGTTTACGTCAACAGGCATTGCCATTTTTAGTGCGAGATTGTGAAATTTTGCGGGAAGGTTTAGTGCCAAGTTCACCCCTAGAAGCTAGGTGCGAAATCGATTGGTTTACTTTGCGAGATATTGCTGAGACGGAGGGCGAGTGATGCGACATTATGTATTGATTGTGAGTGTATTATTTTTTAGTACGAACACGGTTGCTGAGGCATTGTTTGGCACATTGTTTTTCACGCCTGCACAGCGCGCGGAAATGGATAAAGCACGGTTGATGCAGCCATCGCACATTGAAAAGGAAACCACGTCACAGCAAGTAAATACGCCAATGAAGCCCGTAGTCATCAATAAAATACAGGGCTATGTGAAACGCAATGATGGTCAACAAAGTACGGTCTGGCTGAATGGTAAAGCCGTGCAGAAACGGGTCGTGCCGCATGCGGTGTTTGAATAGCACAAAACGCGAGCATGGGGCGGCGCTTATTGCATTGCTACTCATCCTGGGGTTGGGAGTCAGTAGCTATTATTTGCATACATTTGATCATGCAAAACTGAAACGCGAACGTGCGCAAAATACCAGACAAGCATTGGGTGATGCCAAAACGGCTTTAATGGCTTGGGCTGTGGGTAACTCGGTTAATTTGGGGCAGCTGCCTATGCCAGATCGAGGACGAGGTGGTGGTTATGATGGCTTTAGTGATTGCAGCCCATCTGGCACGGCGTTTCATGAGCCAGCGAGCTATCGGTTGTTACTTGGTAAGTTACCCGTGTATGGACAAACCTCACCATGTGTTGGACAGCAGATTGGTCTTGGTTTGGATAATGCGGCACATTTAGAACATCGCTTTTGGTATGCTGTTTCACGCAATGTCGTGCACCAATATGCGTATCTATCTGCTGACCCACGGAGCAATCCAACCATTAATCCCAGTATGCTGACACAGCCTAATTATCCATGGCTAAAAGTCATTGACCATCATGGACAGTTGATTTCAGATCGTGTTGCCGCCGTGATTATTGCACCGGGCGATAATGTCTCTGACCAAAGTCGGGTCGATGGTGCGGCGCCTGATCAGTTTTTAGATGCGATTGCCTTGGACGGCAACATGTATGCAAACCACGATTATGATAGCGCTGATGAAGATTTTGTGATGTCTGCAACTGCCACCGAATCGCGTTTTAATGATCAACTGGTTTATATCACGATTGATGAGTTAATCGCTGCCATTAATAAAAGAGTTGTAGCAGAGAGTGAGTGGTTACTATCACAATATGCCCTGAATAATAAAGGCTATCCAAATGCTGCTGATTTGCGAGCCGAAACCATACAACATGATGCTTATATTGCGGGTGCTTCACAAGCTGGCTTTGTGCCGTTTGATGTCACAGACCGCTGTCAATGTCTGCACGCAGAACAGTGTACATGCAGTTTTGGTGTTGTGGCATCTGTGACGATGCGGCGGCGGTATGGCACATGGAAAAATACAGAAGATAGTGGTGCTTGCACTTCAACCTTGAAAGCATCAGGCAAAACGTGCACCTGTACAGGCGCGGGTAGTTGTAGTCGGCGCTACGCAGGTAATACGACACGGTTTGCTTGCGATACAAATGGGCGCTGCCAGGCAGAAAACTTAAAAGCCAGTGACGAAAATCAATTTATTTATACATTGGCTGATTTTGCCGCTATTGATACGGTTAGCAGCCACTGCACACTGTTTCGAGGAGAAGTACGATGCAATGGCGCGGGTGCGTTTGATATTGGATTAAATGAAGCGGACTGGATAAAACATAATGATTGGCAGCAGTATTTATATTATGTTTCGTCGCCGACACAAACCTTACAAGCGGGTGAGCAGCAAGGTCTGCAGGCGTTGCTAATTGCAACAGGACCGCCAATCCATACAGAAGCATCCGTTTCACAATCAAGACCATCTAGCCGCATCAGTGATTATTTAGACAGCGTGGAAAATACGGATGGTGATGCGGTTTATGCCTCTGTATTGAAACGAGTAAACTCACAATATAACGACCAAGTGTTTGTCATTGGGCGATAGAAATATATCAAAATGACGCAATGAGAATAAGCGATCAAAAAACTGCGCAGCATGGATTTACTTTGGTTGAAATGGCCATGGTGCTCATCATATTAGGCTTTGTTTTATCAATGGTGTTGTTGCCGTTACAGGCACAGCGCGATGTGAATGCACAACGGCAAACAGAGGCTATTTTGGCGGATGCAAAAAGCGCGCTGATTGGTTTTGCGCAAACCCATGGGCGATTGCCTTGCCCTGCGAGTCAGCATGGGTCAGCAGCTTTTCCTGATGATACGGGGCATGAGAATCCGAATGCTGGTGGCGTGTGCGTTGTACAAGTTGGTTTTTTGCCAGCCAGTACATTGGGCTTGCAACAGGTGGATGCGCAGGGTTATGCATTAGATGCTTGGCAAAATAGAATTCGTTATGCCGTGACGCGGGCGAATGCCGATGCATTTACCAAAACCAACGGGATGCAGACTATTGGCTTATCGGCATTGGCGCCAGACTTACGCGTTTGTGCAACAGCAAACAATTGCACAGGGCAGCTTCAGCGGATTGGTCATGCGGCAGCTGTTGTGTTTTCATTGGGGGCAACCGCGAATCAAGGTGTTGGTGGCATTGATGAAGCGCAGAATTTGATTGCCCCAACGAATACGCAATTTGTGAGTCACACGGCGACAACGGCCACATCAGCTAATGGGGAATTTGATCATATTGTCAGATGGCTATCGCCATATGTGCTGTATAACGCTATGATTGCGGCAGGACAACTACATTAATCGTTATCATGAATGATAATCAACTGTTACGTTATAGCCGCCATATTCAACTGCCTCAAATTGAATATGCGGGACAAGAAAAACTGATGCAAAGCCATGCACTGATTGTTGGTGCAGGTGGCTTGGGTTCGCCAGTGGCTTTGTATTTGGCAGCCAGTGGCGTTGGCAAGCTGACGATTTGTGATTTTGATGCGGTGGATTTAACTAACTTGCAGCGTCAAATTATTCACACTACGCAATCAGTTGGTATGAACAAGGCGGTTTCCGCGCAGGAAACGTTATACGAGATTAACCCAGAAGTAGTGGTAAAAACAGTGCAGCAGCGTTCAACAGAAACTGCCTTTGCTGAAATGGTTAATGATGCCGATGTAGTGATTGATTGTTCGGATAATGCGGCAACGCGTTATGCGCTCAACCGCATTTGTTTTGCGCAGAAAAAGCCTTTAGTCTCTGGCGCTGCCGTACGTTTCGAAGGGCAAATTACTGTATTTGACTTTAGGCAGGACACCAGCCCTTGCTACCATTGTTTATTCCCTGATACGGGTAATGAGCAGGATTTGCGCTGTGCTGAAAACGGTGTGTTTTCGCCATTGGTTGGCATGATAGGGACTGCGCAAGCGGCAGAAGCATTGAAGTGCTTGATGGGTATTGGCGAAAGCCTGCAAGGTCGCTTATTAATGCTGGATGCATTAACAGCAGAGTGGCGCACGATTAAATTTGCACGCGACCCTGCTTGTTCGGTGTGCGGTCAGTAAGTTACTTGCCGCCAATCATATTTTTAACAGCACCCACTAAATCGCCTGGCATGACAATGAGCTTGCTGTTGCTTGAGTTCGACATTTTATGTAGCGTTTGAATATAACGATCGCCCAATAAGAAAGTCGCTGAATCTTGATTGTCTTTTGCCGCGGTGGTAATCATCTTAATCGCTTCTGCTGAGGCATTCGCTGCAACTGTTTGGGCTTCGGCATCTCGACGTGCTGCTTCTAAACGCGCTTCCGCATTAAGAATAAGTGCTTCTTTTGCGCCTTCCGCTTCGGTTACCACAGCCACACGTTCACGCTCAGCCGCGGCTTGTTTTTCCATGGCTTCTTGCATATTCATGGATGGTTTGATGTCTTGAATTTCTACCGATTTGACTGTTAAGCCCCAATCAAGCGCTTCATCTGCCACTGCATTTTTAAGCTCGGTTTTGATGCGTTCGCGAGAGGTCAGCGCTTCGTTAAGTTCCATACCGCCAATGATAGAACGCAAGTTAGTCTGCACCATATTACGCATCGCTTCACGGAAATTTTCAATGCCGTAAACCGCACGCTCAATGCTGGTGACTTTAATAAAAGCAACCGCATTGGCAATAATGACCGCGTTATCAGCGGTAATCACTTCTTGCTCTGGAATCTCTAAAATAATATCTTTGGTGGTGACTTTATAACTGACTGCATCAAAGATAGGGATAATGACACGTAAGCCAGGAAGCAAAATTCTTTTGAATTTACCAAACCGTTCAACGACCCATTCCTCACCTTGCGGGACGATACGCACCCCTTTAAAGATGGCAACAATGACAAGAAATAAAACAAAAATACCAAACTCAATAGGCATACTTGGCCCCTTTTAAATTAAAATGTTGATTAATTATTTGCTGTGACGCGTAGGGCATTGCCCTCAACAGCGGTGACGGTAACTGTTGCGCCTGCTTCGATAGTCTCATCGGAGACGGCTGTCCCTTTTTTGCTACCCATTAGCCCTTGTGCAAATGTGACAACGCCACTTTCGTTCGCATTGCAGGCTTTTTGTATTGTGCCAACCCGTCCAATTTCTTGGCCTTGTGCTTGACCGATACGATGATTTTCTTCAAATTTTTTGGCGTGTTGTTTCCAAATAATCAACGAGCCTAACGACAAGCCTGCAAAAATGATAAATTGCGCAACATTCGGCATGCTAGGGAAAAGCCAAACGGCAATCGCAACGCATAGTGCTGCAATACCAAACCATAAAATGTAAATAGTACCAGTTGCCATTTCCGTAGCCAGTAACACCAGCCCTAATATTGCCCACATCCACATCGGTTCAATCATAGTCCCTCTTTCGCATAATAGTTTATGATGTTGTGGCAATTATCTTAACATTTTTTTTGTTAAGATAGATGACACTTCATGTTGAAGCACGTAGCAGCAAAAAATATAACTGAATAAAAAGGATTAAGCATGTCTATTATTTTTTGGATGATTGTTCTTGTACTCATCATTTATATTGTCATGACGTATAACAGCCTCGTGGTATTAAAAAACAATGTGAGTAAAGCATGGGCCAATATTGATGTGTTGTTAAAGCAGCGCAATGATGAATTGCCGAAACTGATTGATACTTGTAAGGCTTATATGCAGCATGAGGCGCAAGTCTTGGAAAGTGTGGTTAAAGCGAGAATAGGGGTGGATGCGGCGTTGGCGAATCATGATGCAACCGAACTTAGCCAAGCAGAAGCTGCCATGGTGACGAGTTTGGGAGGCTTGTATGCAGTCGCTGAAAACTATCCTGATTTAAAGGCGAACCAAACCTTTATTAACTTGCAACAGCGTATTACAGGTTTGGAAAACCAAATTGCCGATCGACGCGAATTTTATAACGACACGGCTAATATTAATAATGTCAGGATTGAGCAGTTCCCAGATTTATTCGTGGCGAGCATCTTTCGTTTTGCCAAAGCCAAGTTATTGCGCTTTGCGAAGGATGAGTTATCTGATGTAGATGTAGGAGCACGTTTCGACGCATAAGTTTGCGGTATGTTGCGCGCATTTAAATCTCAATACTTGAATATCAGTGCAGTGACTTTGGTCATTGTTTTACTGATCTGGTTATTCAAACAAACAAACGGCCATTTCTCCCCATTCGCATGGCAATTATTACTGGCGATTGCAGTAGTGGTGTCTGCTGGCGTGTTTAATTTTTGGCGCTTATTAAAGTTAAAAGAAACGCCAATTTCCACCATTGCCGCCGCAGCGCAAGGTTATGTCGAACTGTATGGACAGGCAAGTGCTTCACCACCAATGCGCACACCTTACCAAAATATTCCCTGTGTTTGGTATAAAGCGTGGGTATTCGCTAATTTCTCAGACCTCAACAGCGGTAACCTTTGGTTCAATCACCGTTTGTTGGACTATCAGCAAAGTATGCTGCCGTTTGTGCTCACTGATGAAAGTGGGCAATGCACAGTCAACCCGCAAGGTGCAGAAGTGAAATATTTCCAAACACGCACTTGGCGTAAAAATGAGCACCGTTATGTGGAGCAGTATTTGCCTGTCAATCAGCCACTATATGTTGTTGGGCATTTGGATACACGGCATGATAAGTTGTCAGAAAAAGCATTGAATGAAGCATTAAAAACAGAGCTAACACATTTAAAAACTAAACGGTGGTACTTGCTCAATCGTTATGACCATAACCGTAATGGCGAGTTGGATATGGAGGAGTGGGTACAAGTACGTGAAGATGTGACCATGCAAATTCAGTCGCAGCACGCTATGCAATCGCACACGCAAGACTACACAATCGCCAAACCAGCAGGTAAGCAGCTATTTCTGATTTCGGCGAAATCACCGCAGCAGCTACGACAACGGTATCAATACTGGTTATTGCTACACTTGATTTTACTGATGGGTTTGCTCAGTTTATGTATACAGTTTAACTAATAGACTGCGCCTGTTGTGGTAAAATCACGCGCATATGAATACGAACACGCAAACACCAGAAAACGCCCTCGATAAACCTTTTGACCCTAAAGCCATTGAAAGTAAATGGTATGCCTTTTGGGAAAGCCAAGGTTATTACGCAGCGGGCTTAAATCCAGACGTTAAAGACAACTTTAGTATTTTATTGCCGCCGCCCAATGTCACTGGGACATTGCACATGGGGCATGGTTTTAATCAAACCTTGATGGATGCATTGACACGCTACCATCGGATGCGTGGCGATAATACCTTATGGCAACCAGGCACTGACCATGCTGGCATCGCGACACAAATTGTGGTGGAACGTCAGCTTGATGCAAAGGGCGTGTCTCGTCATGATTTAGGCCGCGAGAAATTCTTAGACAAAGTCTGGGAGTGGAAGGAGCAATCAGGCGGTGCCATTACGCAGCAAATGCGCCGTTTGGGCACATCCCCTGACTGGTCGCGCGAGCGCTTCACCATGGACCCCGCACTCAATAAAACCGTCACCGAAACCTTTGTGCGCCTCTATAACGAAGGCTTGATTTACCGTGGTAAACGACTGGTAAACTGGGATGTGAAACTGGGTACAGCTGTTTCAGATTTAGAAGTGGTGCAAGAGGAAGAAGATGGTTCGATGTGGCACATCAACTACCCGATTGCCGATGGTTCTGGGCAATTAACGGTTGCCACAACACGACCAGAAACGATGCTAGGCGATGTTGCGGTGATGGTGCACCCTGATGATGAGCGCTATCAACATTTGATTGGTAAAACAGTTAATTTGCCATTGTGCGACCGTGAAATTCCGATTATCGCTGATGACTATGTCGATAAAGAATTTGGGACAGGTTGTGTGAAAGTAACGCCAGCGCATGACTTTAACGATTATGCCGTTGGCCAACGACACAACTTGCCGATGATTGGCATTTTGAACCTTGAAGGTTTTGTTAATGAAGAGGCGCCAGAACAATACCAAGGCTTAGAACGCTTTGCAGCGCGTAAACAAGTGGTGGCTGATCTTGAAGCACAAGGCTACTTGGTTAAAGTTGATAAACATAAATTAAAAGTGCCGCGCGGCGATCGGACTAATGTGGTGATTGAGCCGATGCTCACCGACCAATGGTTTGTTGCGATGAGTAAGCCTACTGACGATGGAAAAAGCATCACGCAAAAAGCACTTGATGTGGTTGCCAGTGGTGAAGTGAAGTTCTACCCAGAAAACTGGGTCAACACTTACAACCAGTGGCTGAATAATATTCAAGACTGGTGTATTTCTCGCCAGCTATGGTGGGGCCATCAAATCCCAGCTTGGTATGGCGATAATGGCGAGGTCTTTGTTGCGCATGACGAAACAGAAGCCAAAGCATTAGCAGAAAAAGCCGGTTACACCGGCGCTTTAAAGCGTGATGATGATGTGCTCGACACTTGGTATTCATCTGCATTATGGCCTTTCTCAACGTTAGACTGGACTGGTGATGAAGCGCTAGATGCGCAGAACCAAGCGCTTCAGCAATACTTGCCATCATCTGTGTTGGTGACAGGTTTTGACATCATCTTTTTCTGGGTGGCGCGCATGGTGATGATGACCAAACACATCACGGGCCAGATTCCTTTTAAACATGTTTATGTGCATGGCTTAATTCGCGATGGCGAAGGCCAAAAAATGTCTAAATCTAAAGGCAATGTCTTAGATCCAATTGACTTGATTGACGGTATTGGTCTTGATGATTTAATTCAGAAACGTACAACGGGTTTAATGAATCCGAAGCAAGCAGAAAAAATTGAAAAGCGTACACGTAAGGAGTTTCCTGAAGGCATTAATGCGTATGGTACCGATGCTTTACGCTTTACCTTTGCTGCGCTAGCTAGCCCAGGCCGCGATATTAAATTTGATTTGCAGCGTTGTGATGGTTACCGAAACTTCTGTAATAAATTATGGAATGCTACGCGCTTTGTCTTGATGAATACAGAAGGGCAAGATTGTGGTCTTGCTCCTTGCAGTGAAAAACCAGATGGTTACTTGAAATTTAGCCAAGCCGATCGTTGGATTGTTTCTATCCTACAAAAAACGGAAGCGGAAGTGGAAAAGGCTTTCACGGATTACCGTTTTGATTTGGCGGCGAAAGCGATCTACGAATATGTGTGGGATCAGTATTGCGACTGGTATGTAGAGCTGGCAAAAGTACAGCTGCAACATGGCACGGAAGCAGAACAGCGTGCAACCAGACGCACCTTATTACGCGTACTAGAAACCATCTTACGTTTGGCACATCCGATTATTCCGTTTATCACGGAAGAAATATGGCGCACAGTTGGCCCAATGAGTGGCCGCACGGGCGATAGTATTATGCTAGAGGCGTATCCAGTATCGCAGCCGAAAAAGATTGATGAAGTCGCTGAAGCTTGGGTAACAGAGTTGAAAGCTTGCGTGGACGCCTGCCGTAGTTTGCGTGGTGAAATGGGTATTTCGCCATCAACCAAAGTGCCATTGATTGCTGCAGGTGATGCAGAAATCTTGAGTGCTTACGCACCTTACCTGACTGCATTAGCAAAATTAGAAGCCGTCAATATTGAGGCTGAGCTGCCCGAAGCGGATGCACCAGTGATGCTGGCTGGTGACTTAAAATTGATGCTCGAAGTTGAGATTGATGTTGCTGCTGAAAAAGAGCGCTTAGGCAAAGAAGTCTCAAGATTACAAGGTGAAATCGCAAAAGCCAATGGAAAGCTGAATAACGAAAACTTTGTATCGCGTGCACCTGCGGC
>SPJK01024376.1_pt1 | contig 17905 bp, 16 predicted proteins | sample 3741771 | NCBI WGS metagenome assembly SPJK01 (sample SAMN10925997, study PRJNA522277) | cold seep metagenome | isolation source: Elba SIP-enriched marine methane seep metagenome, extraction at timepoint T2 | place: Italy: coast of Elba, Mediterranean Sea
ATTCAACTATTCCAATGTACGATTTTCATCGCTTTACCGGTTTTCTCACCAAACCAATTTATCAACCTAAGCTGTCTTTAGCTTAATGAATAACCTCTTTGTACACAACCAAATGATTATGAACAAATCCATCTTTGCCTTATCGCTTGTAGCGATACTACTTGCACTAGGCTGCAACAATGAAGAAGTCAGTATTCGCATCGACAACCAAACCGGTTCCGACTTGGTCAGCATCGACGTCAACTCAAATGGCAACGAAAACTCCTACGGAAGTCTACCTCATGGCGAAAAATCCGAGTATAAGACCTATCCACAGGCCTATCGCTACGGTTTTGTGCAGGCCATTACGATTGCTGGTGACACCCTGACCGTGCAGCCCATCGACTACGTCGGTGAATCGCCCCTTGATGATGGTAACTACACCTATCGATTGACAGTCAATACGCCCGTCGGTAGCCTGCTAGGGCTGGAATTGGTGGAAGATTAACACAAAAAAGTGGTGAGTTGGCGGCTGTTCAGCTCACTGCTTTTCTCTTCTTTTAACGCCAAAGATGCCGCTCATGGCCGGTAATTTCCTCCTCTACATTCTCTGACTTCTGTCAGCACATTAATGGGCAAATCCACCGAGTATTAGGATGTAGCCTTAGGCTATTGACTAAAAACTCATGCTATGATCCGATTATGTGCCATGATTTTCAGTTTACTGACCTTTCAACTGGCCAGTGCTCAGTTGACTACGAGCGGTAATTTCGTTATCGGCTCTTCTTTCGGGTTTTCATCTGCCTCTTCCAACATCATTCAGGAAGCCATGAGCGGTACCGATGAAGGAGAAGGCCCCTCTTCGCTTCAGTTAAGTATCTCCCCTAAGATTGGCTACTTCATTCAGGATGAATTCGCTGTAGGTATCGGCCTGGATTACACCTTAAGTGAAGTGCGTGAGCCCAATGAAGACCGGCGTACTGATAGCGACTTGCTCTTTGGACCATTCGCTCGCTATTACCTGCCTGTGGGCGAGGATGCAGCGATTTTCTTGGAAGCCAACTTCGGTTTCGGCAATTCGACGGATAATCTCAATATCGGTGGAGAAACCCGAAATATCAGCACCAATATTTTTGCGACGGGTTTCGGGCCGGGCTTAACAGTATTCTCTAACGAATCCTTCGGTGTATCGGCGATCCTCAAGTACAATTTTGCCCGCAGCAAGTTTGACATTGAGATCGACGGCATTGCGCAAGAGACGATCACCCGCACCAACCAGTTTGACTTTTCAGTCGGGGTCGCTTTCTACTTTGCCACGAGTCCAGCCGGGACGACTCGGGCGAACCCGGGGATGTATTAGGGGAAGTCGGCATTGACTCAGGTATGGGGTCTACTACATTTTTGGTATTATTGATGATTCCATCATCAAACCGCTTGCTATTCCATGGCTCAATGGCGCTGGCTCCACGACTTTCTCGGTTTGTTCTACCCGAACTTGTGCCTGGCTTGTGGGGACAACTTGCCACCTTTTGATGAGGTGATCTGCCTAAAGTGCCAATTCCAGTTGCCGCACACCGATTTTCACGAGCATGCCGAGAATCCGTTTACGGAGCGCTTTTGGGGGCGGGTGCCGATTGAAGCAGCGGCGGCCCTGTACTACTATACCAAAGGCGGCAAGGTGCAAAACCTGATCCACAGTTTGAAGTACAAACACCAGGCTCGCATCGGTTACAAACTGGGGCAGGTATTTGGCCGGCAGTTGGCTACTGCTGCAACTTTTACCGGTATCGACGCCATTGTACCCGTTCCATTGCATCCTCGCAAACAACACCAGCGCGGCTACAATCAGGCCGCTGAGTTTGGACGCGGATTGGCTGAAGTATTGGAGTTGCCGCAATACGAACAGGCCCTCGCCCGCCAGAGCTTCACCGCTACACAAACCAAGAAGAGCCGTGCCGAACGGCTGGCTAATGTGATGGAAGCCTTCCAGGTCAACCGCCCCAAGCAACTGGAGGGTCGCCATATCCTGCTCGTCGATGATGTGATGACCACCGGTGCCACCCTGGAAGCCTGCGCTACCAAAATTCTTGACCTCCCCGACACCAAAGTGAGTTTAGCCACCATTGCCATTGCGACGGATTAGAGGCAGTAGGTCATCCCGTCGGACTTCGGACTTCGGACTTCGGACTTCGGACGAATATCAATGCGTCTGATCAAAATCCTCGACAATCTTAATGACCAGCATGAGGTCTTGGAAGAATTCGCGAATGAGTTCAAAGGAGACATTGGAGGAGAAAAAGCTAGGCTCTAGCAAGTCACGTTCCTCACTGACCCCCGCGAAGATGTGGCGATCGATAAAAGAAATGTAAATGTCCTTTCCCGTTGTGTTAACATATTCCACCAAGGCGTCCTGCATCGGTTCCGACAAAATACCCGCCACGTGTGTTCCTTCTTTGGCATAGACCAAAAAGAGATCTTGGAAAAAGGGGTTCATGATCTCATAATCCTGGTTGTAGCCGCCGTTCCAAGTATATTCTTTAATGGTCCGCGTTAAGTACTGTTTGCGGCGGCGCGGCCAAATAATGACTGAACCACGAGTATCTTCTTCGGGGAAGATCGCGTGCAGGAAGACCCCTTCGAAAACTTCTTGCAGCTTGTTGGTCATCGGCGATTGCTCGCGCACCACCAGCTCCGACATGGCAAAGGGCATCTCCCCTACCATGCCTTTGATAAAATCTTCTCCTTGATAATACGGCGCCTTCGTGAAGAACATTTCACTCTGCAAGAATAACTCTCGCGGAATCATTTTCTTGGCGTCGTAGCTGAGGTGAGAGAAATTCAGGCTCTCGTTCATGAAATCGAGCAGCAGGCCTACGATCCGCGGCTTGAATTCGAAGCGAAAGCGTTGAATTCGATACCCGAGATAAAAAGCATAGAAGGTGATAGGCAAGACCAGAAAAAGGGCTACCGCCATAATTTGGAGGTAGGAAGCAATGGTCATAATGCAGAAGATCACAAAGGCCGAGCCTGCAAGTAGTAACAGCAGGCGCTTTCGCAAGCGCTCCGTACGCTGCAATTCGGGAAAGATATGCGTGTTGTAATAACGCCGAAACTCGTTGAGACGAATAACTTCCATGCGTTCCAAAAATAGGATTTTTCACTAAACGTTCTTCTTTCCAACCAACGTTGAGCGGAAACAAGTGGTCTTTAGGTCGATACCTGTACGCTACAAGCTACCCGCTACATGCCCCAAGCCCAAATACCAAGGAACCAGCGGGCAGCGGGAAGCCTGTAGCGGGCAGCTTTTTGTTTGTTGCAGTTACCAATTATTTCCGTAATTTTGCGCTTCTATGAAAATCAGGCATTTAATTCTTTTTATTGGCTTTGTCGTTTTAGCTATTGGTTCGGGTTGTCGGACCGAGTTTGAACGCATTCGCACCAGTGGTGATGCAGAGGTGATGCTGGAAAAAGCACACGCCTACTACGACTCGGAAGACTACACCCGTGCTCAAACCTTGTATGAGCTCGTCATCAGTAGCTATCGCGGTCGCGAAGAAGCCGAGTTACTGGCTTTCCGCTATGCGTATTCATTTTACCATCTGCGGCAGTTCATTACCAGCTCTTACTACTTCAAGAATTTTGCAGAAACGTTTGGGGCCAGTCAGTATCGGGAAGAGGCGGAGTTCATGTCGGCCTATTCCAACTATGAATTATCGCCTAATTATCGGCTCGACCAAACCTACTCCTTACAAGCTATTGAAGGCTTCCAGGAGTTTATCAACCTCTACCCCAACAGTGAGCGGGTGGGGCAGTGCAATCGACTGATCGATGAAATCCGCTTAAAGCTGGAGCAAAAAGATTACGAATCATCCCGGTTGTACTACGATTTGCAACAATACCAAGCTTGTATCCGTTCTTTTGAAAACGTACTGATCGAATATCCAGAGACCAGTCGTGCGGAAGAGGTTCGTTATCGAATCATCGATGCGGCTTTCAGACTGGCTGAAAACAGCTTTGTTGAGCGCCAGGAAGAACGCTACCTCGATGTTGTTCAGCGAGCACAGGAATTCGTCGCCCGTTATACGGAAAGCGAATACCGCTCAGAGGTACAAGACATGATTAACGATTCCCAAAAAAGACTAAATCAACTGCAGGATGTCAGATATCAAGAATAAAGTACAAGGCCTTGACCCAAACGTTCGGGCACGCGACATCACTCATCTCGCCAGCGACACAGAGAATATCTATGAAGCGCTGGCTATCGTGACGAAGCGGGCACGCCAACTGGGTGTCGACCTCAAGCACGAGCTCAACAGCAAACTCGAAGAATTTGCTGTATCGTCTGATACTATCGAAGAGATCACCGAGAACAAAGAGCAGATCGAGATCTCTAAATTCTATGAGCGGCTCCCTAACCCGGTGATCATCGCTATGGAAGAGTATATCAACGAAGAGCTATATCATCGCTACAATGACAGAAAGCGCCAAGATGACTAAACTTCCCGTTTGGGGAGATATACACATCAGGCCTCTTTAAACAAGTCGTATAGTAAACAGCCGGTAAGGGAATACTCCCTCTACCGGCTGTTGTCGATCAAGCATCAGGATGAGCACATTAGCCGGCAAAAAGATCGTGTTAGGTATCAGTGGCAGTATTGCAGCCTATAAAGCTGCCATGCTCACTCGTTTGTTGGTGAAAGCGGGTGCGGAAGTGCAGGTTCTCATGACGCCTTCTGCTACGCACTTCATCAGTCCGCTTACCCTCAGCACCTTGTCGAAAAAGCCCGTACATACTGAAGTGATCGCCGAAGAAAGCTGGAACAACCATGTTGAGCTTGGTCTCTGGGCCGATGCTTACCTGATTGCCCCCGCAACGGCCAACACCTTGGCTCGTCTGGCCAACGGTATTTGTGATACCATTTTACAAGCGGTCTACCTCTCGGCGCGTTGTCCTGTGTTCCTGGCTCCCGCTATGGATGTTGATATGTGGCACCACCCCAGTACACAAGCCAACCTCCAGCGGTTGCTCTCCTACGGCAATCACTTGATCCCGGTGGGGAAAGGTGAGCTGGCCAGTGGATTGGAAGGCGAAGGTCGGCTCGCTGAACCGGAAGAAATTGTCGCACGCCTGGAAAGCTTCTTTGGGAAATCCCAGGATATGAAAGGCCGCCAGGTGATGATCACTGCCGGGCCAACCTACGAAGCGATCGATCCGGTTCGTTTTATTGGCAACCATTCTTCTGGAAAGATGGGGATTGCCTTAGCTGAAGCCTTGCTAGCAAGAGGCGCAAAGGTAATCCTGATCCTAGGGCCGTCGCACCAAAAATTAGCCCATCCACACTTACAACTCATTCGGGTGACCAGTGCCGAGGAAATGTATTCCGAAGCCTTAGAATACTTCCCGGCTTGTGATGCGGCTATTATGGCCGCTGCCGTTGCCGATTATCGCCCTGATAAGGTGGCTGATGAGAAGATCAAGAAATCAGGCGACACCCTGGAATTGCGTTTAGTTAAAAATCCCGATATCGCTGCCAATTTAGGTAGACTAAAAAAAGAAGGGCAGACGCTCGTGGGTTTTGCCTTGGAAACAACCAATGCCGAAGCCAATGCCCGTGATAAATTGCAGCGTAAGAACCTGGACTTTATCGTCCTCAATTCATTAGGTGATCCTGGTGCTGGCTTTGGCACAGATACTAACAAGATCACTATCTTTGCCGAAGACAATAAAGTGCAGCATTTTGAGTTAAAACCCAAGAAAGCTGTTGCCCACGACATCATTGATGTACTGGCTCAGCACCTGCAAAGACAAACACTGCACAGAACCGACCAAGAAGAGGCCTAACAAGGCTACCGGACAACTAAATACGATAACATGCGACTGATTCATACGCTCCTTCTAGTACTTCTCATTGGTGGCACTGCTGTTGCCCAGGAACTTAACGTCAGCGTACGGATTAACACCCAGCGGGTGCAAACAGTAGATCCTGCCGTATTCGAAACGCTGGAAAATTCGCTCGTGGAGTTTTTGAGCGATCAAAAATGGACCAATGACGTCTTCGAACCGGAAGAGCGCGTCAATTGCAACTTCATCCTGACTGTCCAGGAAGAACAAGGGCCAACTACCTTCAAAGTGGATCTCGCAGTGCAATCTTCCCGCCCGATCTTTGGTAGCGATCAAGAAACGCCATTGTTCAATTACATTGATAAAGATGTCGTTTTTGAATACGAGCAATTTCAACCGCTACAATTCAGCTTGAACGCCTATAACAACAACCTGACTTCGATCCTCGCATTTTACGTGTACATCATCATGGGGCTAGATTATGACTCTTTTGCCCCTCTAGGTGGAGAAGAACATTTCCAAACGGCCCAGGAGATCCTGAATAATGTGCCATCCAGTGCACAAGCCGCCTACCCTGGCTGGCGGTCACTCGACGGCAACCAGAATCGTTTCTGGATGATCGAGAACATGCTTTCTCCTCGTATTCGCCCATTGCGCAACGGCATGTACCAGTACCACCGCCTGGGGCTGGATATGATGACCCAGGATACCGACGGTGCCCGTGCCGCCATTTCAGAGGTAGTTACGACCCTAGGCCAGGTGAATCAATCCTATCCGAATTCCATGGCCGTACAGATGTTTCTCAATGCCAAACGCCAGGAGGTGATCGAGATATTTAAACGTGGCACTACTACCGAGCAATCTTCCTTGATTCAGGTAATGACCAGAGTTGATCCTGCCAATAGCTCTCAGTACCGCGCCATCCGCTAAAGGCAACCAATACAAAATTTCATCAGCCTAATGCGCTGAAACTTGTATTTTCGCCCGGAATTTAATGCTGAGCGACAAGCACACCTGCGTGGCAGCACTAGCTTACCTTTACTGATTGAGCCCCTTCATTTGGAATAAGGAAAGCGAGGTAGGCCAACCCTTGTGAATGTTATCTCCTATTTTTTGGCTTTCTATTTAAGATCATCATGGGTCGAATAATACAACTACCACTTCTATTTGCTGCACTGGCATTTCTATTGACAGCCTGCTCCAACGGCACGCCGAAAGTAAAGGTGCGAAGTGATCAGGCTATCTCCTTTGCTGGTGACCGAGGCCTCGCCTTGGTTGAATTCAAGGTTGCTCTTTCGAAATACCTAACTGAAGTACCAGAAGAGGAGCGTCCCGTATACATCGAATTTGCAGCTGATGATGACACCCCCATCTTGTTCATACTACAGGTAAAAGATGCCTTGCGAAAATATTACCAAATCGTGCGCTTGCAAGTAGCCGGCACCGATGGCAAGCTGCGGGAAGAAGAACTTTTGCCAGCCATCGAAGCTCGTGAAAACCGCAGCTATGAGTATGTGGCCGCGCGCAATTTATTTTCCCTGTACCTAGGTGCCGATGGGGAATTATTTACCGATGCGACCTTGAGTCAATCAATTGCATTGGAGGGCTTAGTCGATCAGTTAAAGACCTTTATCAAAAGCGACCCAAACAACCCGGACCTTCCGGAAATGAAAGAAGCCTATCTGCCTGGCGTGGGTAGCACCATGACCTCGAAGGAGCACATGATCCGGATTGTACCTACCAGTACCACTACCTTCGGCTGGTACAACGAAGTCAGCGGTGCGGTAGCTCGTGCCTACGATGAGATCTATGACACTTTCTGCCAGGATAACTTTGGTCGTCCCTATGCCGAGGCAGAGCCGGCCGAACAAGCCATTCTAAAGATGATCTATCCCCGTAAGGTAGTAGAAGACCCTAATGTAGCAGGCTACGAAGGGGCAACTAAATAGCTAGGCTACTCGTTAATTAGGTAAGGAACTCACCGCCAATGCGTTACTACCTCACCGCTCTGATTTTAGCTGCCTGTACCCTGCTGTATGGCCAGATGACTGACCTTCCAGCCCAACTTAACTGGGGCAGCGAAGAACGTGCACCTTCCGGCAGCGTAATCGCCAAAGTGATCAGTGCAGGATCATGGGGTGCCAATGTGCTCCGCTATCGCCGCGGGGGCATGTTCTCCGCCGAACGCTTCTGGATCGAGCAATACAACCATCGCTTTGCTTTGGTTGGTCGCCACGAATTACAGCTACCCGAAGGCCAGCAAGTAGACGTTGAAGATATCGTCAGCCTGGATGGTCAGCTTTATCTGTTGTCAAGTCGCATTATTGAAGACCTGGACGCGAGCAGGGTTTATGCCCGCCCCCTGAGCGTTCGTGGGCAGGTAGTCGGCACCGATCAATTACTCGCTGAAGTTAGCCAGGAAGATAAGTTCCGTCGGCGCCAATTTGACCTTGAGTTCAATCGCGACAGTTCCTTTCTCTTGTTGTACAATCAGCTTCCTACTAAACGGGATGATCCCGAGCGCTTCACTTTACGCGTTTTCGATGAGCGTTTCCAATTGGTGTGGTCGCGCGATGTCAACCTCCCCTATCGCGACACCGAATTCAGCATTATCGAATACCGGGTCGATATGGCCGGCAATGTCTATGTCCTGGGCCGACTACGCTCCGACGACGATACCGATCGGCCGGCCCGCTATATGATCTTCGGTTATACCCGGGAAGGACAAGACGAGCAAGAATACCGGATCGCACTACAAGAGCGGCATATCAAGAACCTGACGTTCCAATTAGCGGGCAATGGCGACCTCGTCGCTGGTGGCTACTACAGCCCTACTCCACGCAGCAGTGCCGGGGGCGTGAGCTATGTACGCATCAATCCATTATCTAAGTCTTCCTCGGGTATCAGCTTGATCCCTTTCCCCGAGGAAGTTCGAACTTCATCCAGCACCGACGAACGTTTTGCGCTCGCTTCTTTTCGCCCGCGAGAGATCATTCCACGCTCAGATGGCGGAGCGGTACTCATCGGCGAGCAATACTTCGATGCCCCGGTAGCTGTAGGTACCTATTCTGGTGTTCGGCAGGAAACGTACTTCCACTACGGCGACCTGATGGTCGTTAATATTACGCCTGAGGGCGAGCTCGACTGGGCTCGGCGCATCCCCAAACTTCAGGATACGGCCAATGACCGAGGAGCTTTTTCGTCCTTTTCCCAGGCTACTGTCAGTGACCGATTTTATTTCATTTACAACGATAGCCCGCGCAACTTCAGCCCTGATCGGCGCCGACAAGCCAACCTGGACTCTCGGGAGTCGGTCATTGCTTTAACGGAGCTTACGCGAGATGGTGAGGTTACTACAGTCCCACTATTCGTCAATCGTGATGCCCGCATTATTACCCGGCCACGAATGTGTCGCCAAGTAGGCAGCCGCCTTCTCCTCGTGTACGGAGAAGATGGCCGCCGATATCGCTTTGGGTTACTGGAGATGGAGTAGGCCCTTGATTCAATCTTCGCCCGGAAAACTTTGATGTGGGTGTTGTGGATTCTGAATTACTCTTTTGCCAGAATGCCTAATGTCGAATAACCAATTTTCCATAACCAACTGCCTTGTCGCCTTGGCTTGTTCGGAAGTGCATATTGCATATTGCGTGTTGCATATTGCGTGTTGGGAGGCTTGTTTTGCTATCCGCTCGGCACATCCAATATCGAAAACCCAATCCCCAACAACCAACTATAAGTCGCTAGCCTGAAAACGCTCCCTTTCGCAATTTCCCCGTACCTTACGGCCCCAAACCAGCCGATGGATACGTGAAACGCATCGCTATTTTTGCTTCGGGTACTGGCTCCAATGCCCGCAAGATCATAGAGTACTTTCAGGGCCATGAAGAGATCGAGGTCGCGCTTGTGATATCGAATAAGGCGCATGCTGCCGTTCTGTCGATGGCCGCAGCGCATAGCTTAAGCACGTTGGTGATCGATCGCTCCAGCTTTTACGAGACGGATCGATTACTAGAAGAACTTCGCAGTTTTCATATCGACCTCCTGGTTCTTGCTGGCTTTTTGTGGCTGATCCCGTCCTACCTCATCGACGCTTATCCTGCAGGTATAATCAACATCCACCCAGCGCTTCTACCGAAGTACGGCGGCAAAGGCATGTACGGCATGAATGTGCATCGGGCGGTAAAGGAAGCCGGGGAAAGTGAAAGCGGCATGACCATTCACTATGTTGATCCACGCTACGATGAAGGCAAAATCATCTTTCAAGCGAAATGTTCACTATCTTCGGAGGATACAGCGGAAGAAATTGCCAGCAAGGTCTTGCAGCTGGAGCACCAACATTATGCCCAGGTAATCGAGCAACTTTTACGCAAAGGAATCCGTTCTTAAACCATCGCAAGAAACTCACTGATAACCAACATTGAACCCGCACATACGATGACCAAGCGATCACTATTTTACCTCTTTATTCTGATCTTCCTACTCCCTTTAGCCGGCCAGGCACAAGAACTGAGCTGGCGTAAGCACCGCAAACTCGCCGAACGACTCGAACGAGAAGGGAACTTCTTTGAAGCTGCCGAAAACTATCGGATGGCCTGGGAGAAAAAACAAAGTAAGGAAGACCTGATCTATCGGGCCGCCGAAAACTACTACCGGCTCAATGATTATCGAAATGCTGCCGAGGCCTATCAACACGTTCCAGCCACTTATAAGGGAGACCCACTCGTCTTACTTAAGTACGGCCGGGCACTCAAGCAGGATGGGCAATACGATAAAGCTCGGACTGTATTTGAGCAATTGGCGGATACTTATACCGGGCAAGACCGCGCGATACTGCAAGAAATTGTCCAGATCGAGCTGCGAGGCATCGACATTACCCGCAATATCAGCGCTAATATGGATCGGCGTTTGGAGATCTTACGTCCCGGCGCATTGATCAATACCGATGATGATGAATTTGGCCCGGTTAGCGTCACCGATGATTTGCTGTACTTCAGTTCTTCCATGGGCGGTCAGGCGCGGATTTATGAGAGTCGCCGCCAGGGCCGCAACTGGACAAAGGCTGCTACGCCAAGTGGATTTCCCGTAGTAAGCGGCGGCCAATACGGCAATGGGGCCATGAGCCCAAATGACCAGCGCTTTTACTTTACGATCTGCAATAATGACGGCGGCTGGCAAGGCCTCAACACCCGTTGTGAGATCTATGTCATCAAGCGCAATTCCGGAGGAGGGTGGACATCACCAGAAAAACTGCCGGATTTCGTTAATGTAGCCGGCGTTAATACCACACATCCTGCTATCGCTCATTTGGCTGGCCAGGAATACTTGTTCTTCTCCAGCAATCGCGACGGTGGCCGCGGCGGTATGGATCTTTGGTATGTCACCCGCGATCTTGGTACCGACAATAATGACTTTTCCTTCCCGGTCAATCTCGGGCCAGTGGTCAATTCATTGGGGGATGAAGTCACGCCTTATTACAATACCGATGAAGGGCAACTCTACTTTTCATCCAATGGTTTACCTGGTATCGGAGGGCACGATATTTTCCGTTCCAGTGGCAATGAGGTAACCTGGACTACTCCGCAGAATGTTGGTTTACCATTAAACTCCAGTGCCGATGACTTTGGCTATATGCGCAACCTGAGTGGCTATGGTGGATTCCTGGTATCAAACCGTGCGTTCGGTGGTGAAAAAACCAATACCCGGCACTACGATATTTTTGAATACACCGTAGGTGGGCGCCAGATCACGCTGAAAGCAAACGTGTACAATCAGGAATCAGGAGGATTGCTCAATGATGTTTCGGTATCGCTTTACCAGCTCTTTGATGATGGTAGCGAGAATCTGTTGATCAACAAGGATTTCCCGAGTGGCAGCTACCTGTTCGAATTATTACCCAATCGTCGTTTCCGTGTAGAGGTACGACGCCAGGGGTTTGAACCTGGGGGCTACGTTTTCGCTACCGATGACCCATCTACTTATTCATATGGCCAACCTCTTTTCCTCAAGGTTGATCTTAATGCAGTAGATCCAGGCCCACCCGTTACTACGCCTGATGAGCCTGGGGGCAATCCAATTATGGTCGAGAACAACCCACCGGTTAACGTCGATCCTTCCCCGCCGGTTACCACGCCTGTACCTACACCTGTTCCTGTCAACCCAGGCAACACCTTACCGGAGCACGTGGATGGAGAAGAATATACAGCACGCGGCACTTCCGCTAAGGATAACCTGTCTTATGTATCGAGTGCCCGTCGTTACCAAGGCACCTACTATAAGATCCAATTGGTTGCGGTAGGTACCTACCGTCCTGATCATGCTGACTATCAGACAGCAGGAAGCATCGGCGCCGTTCAAACCGAACGCATTACCAGTCGAAACTTAACCCGTGTTCTGATTGCTGATTTCTTTAGCCGGGAAGCAGCTCAAGATGCCTTGCGTCAAGCACAATCTACCTTCCCCAATGCCTATATCGTACGCTATGATGATGGTGTGCGCTACGGACGGGTGAATTTCTAATAGGCTCTACGTTCAACGCAACACGCCACACGCTTCAGATTAGTAAATCACAGCGTGTGGCGTGTTGCATATGGCTTGTAGCATGTAGCGGATCGCGGAACATCTAGACAAACCCATTCCAACCTTGTAGTCCTCCGGTGTGGATCACCACCATCGACGAGCCTCGTGGGAAATATTCATTTTCGATCAGTTGGTCCAGGGCATAGAAGAGCTTGCCAGTATACAAGGGGTCGAGGCGGATTCCAAATTCTTCCTCAAAGCTGGCCATGTAAGCCAGGAGCTCAGGACTTGTTTTAGCAAAGCCACCGTGATGATAATCCTCATTGATCAACCATCCACCAAACGTATCGTGAGCGTAGCGTCGTAGAATTCCTTCTACCTGTTCTTCCATAAAATACCCCTTCAGTGCACTCACGCCATACAACTGACAATGCATCGACAGGGAAGTGATCAGGCCAGCTAGGGTGCCGCCCGTGCCAGAGGCTACTGCCACAAAATGCGGCTCTTTCTCTACTTGTTCCAACAGTTCTTCGCCCAATTCCGCGCAACCTTGAAGTGCCAGGGCATTGGTGCCACCTTCCGGAAGCAGGTAATGCGAGCCAAACCGATTTTCTAATTCCAATTTGACAGCCGCTGTGTCCTTTTTGCGGTACGTATCCCGATCCATGAAATGGAATTCCATTCCATCCTCACGAGCTCGTTGCAAGGTCGGATTGTCGACGAGTTCTCCTCGGATGACTCCGATAGTCCGAAAACCCAAATGTCGTCCCGCGCTTGCCGTGGCGGCAATGTGGTTGCTATAGGGGCCGCCAAAAGTAAGGAGGGTTTCTTTTCGAGCACTACGTGCCGCTAAGAGGTTGTGCTTTAATTTACGCCATTTATTCCCGCAAAAAGGATCATCTGGCGCCCAGGCCAAAAGGTCATCGCGTTTGATTGAAATACGGATATCAGCCTCCGTCCAACGGTCGGACTGCAGCACTTCTAACGGACTTGGTGTTGTACTTTGTAAACGGTCCCATCCCTCCATAGCCACTAAAGGTAGTAACTACGCTACTTTTTCACCAATAGTTTTTTTACATCCGTTCGTTTAGCCTGTTCCCACTGGAGAAAATAGATACCAGCCGGCCAGTGCTCGGTCGAGAGGATCAACTGCTCTCCTTGTACGGCATACCGGCCTTGCAGCTGCCCGGTTGCATTGAATACACGTATAAGACCATCGCTGGCACCTTGAAAGGAAACAATGGTTTGCTCGCCTGCTGGATTAGGCGCTACAGACCACTGCAGCTGTGAAAACGTAGTATCGTCATCCAGATCGGTTAGCCTCTCTGTACAGGCATAAGGCAAAAAATCAAGCGAAAAACAGCCGTCAAAAAGGGCTTGTGCCTGATCGACCTGTTCGCGGAGATCATCTATTTGTTCTAAAGGAGATGTTGTGTCATCGTATTGAAAGCTCAGCGCAATGATTACTTCATTCACTGCTCCAGGTAGGAGAACATTTGATGCATACGACAGGAAAGCCCTTCGGTCTCCTGCTGGATTGCCTTCGCCTGCTTCCGTCCATCCACTTCCTGTTTGCGGGTCACCCGGAAAAGCAAAGTTCGTTTCCTCTCCCATTCCATAGCCGATACCTTGATCTACCAGGGGCGATCCGTCCCGCCAAGCACCTTGTAAGTATTGATAGGCCTCTTGCGGAGAGGTGTACTCGGTCGTCGCAGCAGGAAAATTGCCGCTGGTAGCCCCATAGGAAGGCATGGCAGAGTGAAGCAGCAATTCATTGGCTTCGGTATCCAATGGCCCGCGGAGTAAGTCAACCGCCACTAAGGGAGGATTGTCACCAAAGGATGTGCCCGATTCCGCACAGACCGCGTCCGTATTATTTGCATTGTAGAAATAGGCGGCATACCGCAAGGGGAAGAAGCCTAGATAGTCATCGGCAGGGCAACCGATATCTCCATCAACATAATAACCAAAGTGAAAGTCATTCAGTGCTTCTAGTCGCCTATTGACAATCCGGTGGTGGAAAAAGATGGTTTGATTCGGGCTGGCTTCATCCTCTTCACAGCTAAGCCGGAAGGCCGTCAGGCCTATTTCAATCCCTCCGAGTGAAGAAGATAGTTTTGTTGGCGTCCAAACCATTTCCGTAGGGACAATCGCCACATCCTGACACCCTCGGACAAACAAGGAGGGGAAGTCACCATTTTCAGGATTATAAACTCCATCACCATCCGCATCCCAAAACTGCGCCAGGCTCTGAAGCGTATTCGGTAAGCTTAGACCTTCGTCGTTGTAATCTTCGAAAAACGGATTGGCTCTTCCAGGCCAGGCATAGATAGCCGGGAGCGGGTTATCGATCACTCCATTATCAGCAAAATCGTCGCGATGAGCCTGTACATCGGCTCCCGTGACTCGCCAGAATGAATTGAGGTTAGCTTCTTCATCCAGAATCCCTCCTTCACCATCTGCTAGCACATCCCAGCTATGAAGGTTGCCGGCAGGATCTAAGCCTCCCATAATCAATCCCATATCGGATAACAATGACCTTGGTCCATCTTCGGTCAGCAATTGGACGCTGGGAGCAGCATTACCTGAAATGCCACTTCCTTCCGAAAGGTGCACAAGCAGCTGGTTATTCTGGAGGCTTGTTTCCCATTCTTGGGCAGTAGAGGAGAATACAAAGAGGAGCAAGCAGAGCGCGGTAAATAATGATCTTAGCATGGCGTTTTGCTCTCTAAGTTATCTTCTAACACCTTACAGGAAAAGCCAACTACCACCAAAAGTCAGGTTTCAGAACTCGACAAAATCAGTTGTTTTCCAAAAGACGGGCAGTTGCACTATTTAGCTCCACACTTGTAAAATCAAAGAAAAAGGTATCGCGATGAGCCTGGATGAAGCGAACCGTTTTGGGCAAATCCCCAAAGGCTGATTCGGAAAATGAATCGAAATAAATCTCAATATCCTCCGATAATTCCATCGCGTTTTGCAATTGGACACTGGCCAGTCTGTAATGAGAAGAGTCGTAGTGTAGGGTAACCGGGTTACCCAATACGTCCGCCGCGCTGGCGGTCAGACCGCTGCTATCCCGTTCGATATTGCGGAAGAAGCGATTGGGTAAAAGACGCATCCAAAATACATTGTGGCTACTCAACATATTGATCACCTCAAGGCTAAGTGCTTCCCCTAACTGGTCACCTGTTTGTACTTGGTAGCCAACTGAATCGTTGAAAACCACCCCTTCAAAAATTTCGTCTCGGTAAGAAGCGTCTTGCCGAAAAAACAGGTAGCCTTGAGCAGTGGTATGCATTTCCGTACGATAGCTTCCTTCTGGTCCGCGGCAGTCTGCTATCATCACCACATTGTGAAGGCTATCACTAATCGACTCCTGATTAGTAGAGCTTACACTAGCAATTTTCCATTCCCCATCGTAGCGCCGATAAATAGAAGACCAGGCAAAAGGGGTTCGAAGCTGAACCATCCCTGCTTCGTCCAAGAAATGAACGACAACATCTTTGTTAAGAATCGAATAGGCGATCGAACCATCGTCTGAGAAATAAATACGAGGCGGCTCCACATCGTCCCATCGCAGGAATTCGACCTGACCGAAATACCCCTGGAAACGCTCCTCCAGCTCGGCTTGGGATGGTTCGGTAATCCTGCCACGATTGACAGAGATATGATCGGGAGCCAACATCGCCGCCAACTCGACTGCCCGTTTCTGAAGGTGAACTTCACGCTGGCGGTTTTCCAAGGCAAGGATTTCTTCGCGAGCTTCTTCCTCATCAAAGGTAAGCTGGTTGGTACAAGCAAAGAGGAATAACAACGATAACAGTAGAGCATTCCGCATGATACTAAGTTTTTAGTGTTTGCTGAGGAACTTCGATTTAGGCGAATACGCCGCTCCTACGACTACGCTTCACTAAAAAGGCAATTTTTCTACATCAACGTTGCCTCCCGTCAGTATAATTCCTACTGTTTTATCGTGGAAGTGGTCAGGATAACTCAATACTGCAGCCAAGGGTACGGCACAACTTGGTTCGATAATGATTTTCATACGTTCCCAGGTGTGCCGCATAGCTGTCACGATTGCCTCTTCCGTCACCGTCAAGATATCATCTACCTCCTGGCGAATAATTTCTAGCGTTTTGGGTCCCAGATAGGTACGCAGACCATCGGCAATAGTATCGGTGGTAGTATTGGTTTCGAGTTGGCCGCTATGGAAGGAGCGAAAAGCATCGTCTACCATCTTGGGTTCGGCCCCAAAGATCGTCAGTCGTTTTTCGGAGAAGTAACGGCCGGTCAGGGCTGTCCCACTCATCAGCCCGCCACCACCGACTGGCGACATTAGTACATCAAATTGCGCTCCAGCATCTTCCAGTAATTCTTTAGCTGCTGTTGCCTGTCCGGCAATGACATTGTGGTCGTTAAACGGATGAATGAAGTAGGCACCTTTTTCGGCTACTACCGCTTCAAGCGTTTCTTCACGAGCTTCCGGTGTACTTTCGCAGAAGATAATCTCCGCTCCGTATCCTCTCGTAGCCGCTACTTTCACAGCAGGTGCATTCTCCGGCATTACGATATAAGCCGGGACCCCAAGTACTTGTGCAGCCCGAGCAACGGCTTGTGCATGATTGCCAGAAGAGTGAGTAGCCAAACCTCTCCCTAATTCTTCCTGTGATAATCGAAGGGCTGCGCTAGCTGCCCCGCGCATTTTGAAGGCACCGATCTTTTGAAAATTCTCACACTTAAAATGCAGCTTGGCGCCAGTCATCTTGTTCAACGCCTCACAGGTCAATACTGGTGTGCGATGAATGAGAGGCGCGATAGCCTGATGCGTAGCAATAATCTCTGCTTTCGATGGAATAGTTGTTAAGGGTTGCAACGTGGTCATTGGATCGTATAAAGTTTGAAATCTGGGTTCGGTAGCTGTTGTAGGATTACTCCTTAAACCAAAGTTCCCGTAGGGCAGGAGGAATATAAAACTGGCGGTTTTTGTACTCATCAAAGAAGCGAAACATTGCCTGCATGGTCTCCTGAGATAATCGATCAAAGAAGCCTTGCAGCCATTCCGGAGATCGGTCTTCCAGTCGTTCACTCGCACGGAAGAAGGTAGCTAGGAGTTCCGGGCCTAGCCAAGCCAGGCAGCCAAAATTAGGTGTCACGCCAGCAGCCTTTGCCCTTTCGTGTCCCAGGAAGAGTTGGATCAGGCCTTGCGGAGTAGTTTTGAGATGGTCGCTTGGCATATGTGTGGCACCAAACTTCAAGAGGGCCGAAGTCAGCGTTTGGCCCGCTGTTGAAAAGCGAGACTGTCGCTCCAAGATGCGAGCTTCCAAGCTCCGTGCCTCTGCTGCACTAGATGGCAGAAGGTCTTCATCAACACCTAAGACCTGCCCAATGGCATTCCAGCAATGCACATAGGCTTCCTGGTCTTCCGGACTTGCCTGTATTCCCATAGTGGTCAAACCATCTAGGGGACTGATACAAAAGCTGCATAAGGTAATTGCAAGGTCCTCCTGGTTGATGGGAAGGCCGAAGCGATCTGTGTCCCATTCATCCGCTTGCAAAAAATAGCGG
>SPJK01053714.1_pt1 | contig 17904 bp, 17 predicted proteins | sample 3741771 | NCBI WGS metagenome assembly SPJK01 (sample SAMN10925997, study PRJNA522277) | cold seep metagenome | isolation source: Elba SIP-enriched marine methane seep metagenome, extraction at timepoint T2 | place: Italy: coast of Elba, Mediterranean Sea
CATATTGGCCTGAACTCGGCAGAGCCGGAGAAACCGGCGCGATATATCCTGATCGACCCCCCGTCCCGCGAAGCCATCATCGGTGCCCCCGCCGCCAAACCGCGCAAACCGGGGCGTCCAAGGCGTCTGGGTAACCCACTTCACGCGTGAGCGCGCCTCACAGCAGTCATCAAATCCCGCTGCCGGCCTCAAGTAGGCCCGTCAAGACAGAGACCCGGTCGAGAAGGTCCCTCAGGTCAGGATCGCCATAGCCTCGGCGTTCCAACTCCCGTACCGTATTGATCAGATAATCGCGGTTCAGCCCCGCCGATCCCCTTGCACAGAGGATGATCTCTGCCGTTTCCTCCAGCGGTAACGTGCCGGCATAGTGAGGGTGCTCAGACGCCGCCACGAATGTATGCGCTTGAACCTGGCGGCCATCAGCAAGCTGGACCGGTAGATGTGCTGGCTGATAGGCATAGCCGCGCAGTTCCCGCTCCTCCAAATAGGCTGCTGTTTCAACCCAGGCCTCTGGCGAAACACGGAAAGCATGACCGTGGCACGCTGCGCCCTCAATCGGATCAAGGCCAAGGACCAGCCCGCGCCGCTCCGGCGTGCCGCGGTGATGTTCGGACCAGATACAAAAGCTGCGGCGATATCCCTCAAGAAGGGCTTCTGCATCTTCAATAAAGGGAAAGCCGGGCCGCCACATCAGCGACCCATAACCGAACACCCAAATCTCCCCGCGTGTCGCCGCCGCCTCGTCCCAACTCATACCGGGAATTCGTCGCTGGAACGCCTCGCCTGTCAAGCAACGGTTGGCGCCTGCCATGCTATGACGCAACCAGATCTAACCGACCAGGCCGAACCGAGCCGGCCTAACCGAGCAGACCTAACCACCCAGGCGCTTTATCTCCGCTTCATCCAAGCCATCGAAGATCGACCCCAATCCATTTTTGGAGGGGGTTGGTTCCGGCCGGGTCAACCGCCAGACCGCATGACCAGCCAAGGCACCGATGACAATCCCGCCGCCGATCATCGCGCGCTCACTCGGCATCTCAGAGAGGACAAACCATACCCAGAAAGGACCAAGCACAGTCTCCAAGAGCATCAAGAGCCCCACTTCAGGTGCCGGCACGCTGCGGGGACCAATGGAAATCAGTGCGAAGCTCAACGGCAACATGAGAATACACATGGCGAGTACCAATCGCGCCTGTTCGGCATTCAGGTCAAAGGGATGCGCAAAGGGCAATGAAATCAGGGCAGCCAGAAACCCGCCCAGACAGACGGAGGGTATGGTATTCAAGTCCTTCTGCTTTCGGATCAGCACAAAAGTCATGGCAAGCCCGAGTGCCGCAACCAGCGCGAAGACATCACCGATCAGCCGAGAATCACCCCCTTCGTCGGAGACCATGAAAGCGATCCCCGCGATCCCCAAGGCAATGGCGCACCATGTTGCCCAACCAGACTGCTCTTTTAAGATCGGCATCGATAGCAAGGCCGCAAATAATGGTGCCGACGCCAGGATCACCAACGTGTGGGCAACCGTCGTTATATGCAGCGCCTTTACGAAACATATTGAAATGACAGCGTAAGAAATCGCGATCCCAAAGCTGGTTATGCCGCCCGCACGAAAGTCCCGTCCCAGGTTCCCGAAGCCCAGTCTAAAGCCCATTGCAAACCAGATCGTGCCCGAGATGAGAAATCCGCGCCAAAACACCATGGTCCAGGTATCCGCATCAACCAGCCGCATTAAGAGGGCATCCGGTGTCAATAACAGGACACCGAACGCCGTCATAGCGAACCCGCGCCGATACCCAATTGCGTCGCTCATAGAACCCCCATACGAATACCCTTTTGGCGAATGCTACATCGGTTTGACATGCCCCTACAAATTCATATAGTGCCGCCGCTTCCTGGGAACGTGGATTAAAGAACCACTATGTGGGGATGCCGGATAAACCGGCTACCGACAAGAACTTCTTTGATCCCGTCAAAGCGCTGAGAATGCGCTGAGGCCTACCGGGACAATATGGAACCGGCACCGCCCCGAAAAAAGAGGGCAACGCCGCTAAATCGAAGGAGTGGACTTATGTCCAAGCGCTTGAATTCCAAGCATAAGATTGATCGTCGCCTGGGTTGTAACCTCTGGGGACGTCCGAAACGCCCATACAACAAACGCGAATATGGTCCCGGCCAGCACGGTCAGCGCCGCCGGAAGCCGTCTGATTACGGCATCCAGCTGATGGCGAAGCAAAAGCTGAAGGGCTATTACGGCAGTATCGGTGAGAAACAATTCCGCCGCTATTACGAAGATGCGGTCCGCCGCAAAGGCGATACGGGCGAAAACCTCGTCGGTATTCTGGAGCACCGTCTGGACGCGCTGATCTATCGCGCAAAATTCGTCCCCACGGTCTTCGCTGCCCGTCAGTTCGCCAGCCACGGCCATGTCTCCGTTAACGGCCAACGCGTCACGGTTCCGTCCTACATGCTGAAGATTGGCGACGTCATCGAAGTCCGCGGCAAATCCCGCGAGATCCCGATGGTCATCGAAGCCACCTCTTCCGCTGAGCGTGAAGTACCGGATTATGTCGATGTCGATCACAAGAAGATGACAGCGACCCTGACCCGCACGCCGAATCTGGAAGACATTCCTTACCCGGTCCAAATGGAACCGAACCTGGTCGTCGAGTTTTACTCACGCTAAGGCATGGTAAATCATTACAGAAGAAGCCCATCCGTCCGCGGGTGGGCTTTTTCGTTTCAAGGCCAGAAACTCAACAAACCTAGGAGTTGCCTCCGATGTTCCGATCCTTCTTCCTTTCCCGCGAATGGCTTCTCTGGGCATGGCTCGGGATGATCGTGATTGTCGGGGGGACCTATTATCAGGTCCAAGTCGATGTTCAGATAAATGAATGGTTCGGCGGTTTCTATGACATGATCCAGAAGGCGCTCGGCGAACCGGGGGCAGTCACATCTGACGAGTATTACGGCTTCCTGTTCAGCTTTGCCAAGATCGCCGGTATTTACATCTTTGTCGCCGTTTTGCTGAGTTTCTTCACCAAGCACTGGGTGTTTCGCTGGCGCCATGCGATGAATGATTTCTACATGAGGAACTGGGGGAAACTGCGCCACATCGAAGGGGCAAGCCAGCGCGTCCAGGAAGATACCAAGCGTTTTGCTGTCATCATGGAAAGCTTGGGAAGCCGGTTGTTGGACAGTGTTATGACCCTCTTTGCTTTCCTGCCAATCCTTTGGGAACTGTCAAAAGGGATCAAGATGCTCCCAGGTGTTGGTGAGCTCGAGCACGCGCTAGTCTATGTTGCCGTGATCTTTGCCTTGTTCGGAACAGCAGTCCTCGCCGCGGTCGGGGTCAAGCTTCCCGGCCTGGAATTCAACAACCAGATGGTGGAAGCCGCCTATCGAAAAGAACTGGTTTATGGGGAAGATGACGAGAGCCGGGCAGAACCACCGACGGTCAAAGAACTGTTCTACAATGTCAGACGCAACTATTTCCGGCTCTTCTTTCACTACATGTATTTCGATGTGGCGAAATGGTCCTACTTGCAATTCGGTGCGATCGTTCCCTATCTGGCACTTGGACCGACCATTATCTCCGGCGCGATCACGCTAGGCGTGATGCAGCAGATCGTGCGGGCCTTTGGACGGGTTGAAAGCTCGTTCCAATTTCTGGTCCATAGTTGGAGCACGATTGTTGAGCTGATGAGCGTCTTCAAACGCCTGCGCGCTTTCGAAGCCGCGATTGACGATCCGTCGCTTGGCACACCGCGCTCGGCTGAATAAGCGCTGTCAGAAAACCCCGGCTTCCAGACCGGCGGCCATGTAAGTGCCCAGTTCCGTGCATTGATCTGCAAAGGCGTCATTCCAGTCGCCTTTGCAGAGCACGACCTCGTGGACAGCTTTCCAACGAAGGCCAGTGACGATGGTCTCGACACCGCGCCTTGTGCCCGTCCCGTCGAGACCCGCACGGATATAGAGCGCATAGGGCAGCCCCTGTTTTTCTTCCAGGACCGGGTAGTAGCAGCGATCAAAGAAATCCTTCAGGGCACCGGACATGTATCCCAGATTTTCCGTCGTCCCCAGGATGATAGCATCCGCTGCCCGTACATCGTCAGGGACGGTCTCAAAGGGAGATTTCGCGACCACCGTGACCCCCTCAATATCGGGATGCCGGGCACCCTCCGCGACCGCATCGCGCAGCCGCAGGGTATTCTCTGACGGGACATGCCCGACGATCAGAAGTGTCTTAGTTTCGGTACTGCTCATTGGGAAAGTCTGAAGGAGCTCACAAGCAACGACAAGAGGCAGAACTTACGGGGACGGCAAAACCGCGCTCTAGCATTTGCCCGGGCGCAACACCCCAGGTGGCAAATCCGCCATATCAGAGGGATCGGCACAGGCCGTCGCGAAGACGCCTTTCGGCAAGGGCGGCACCTTAAATTTCCGGATCGAATGCTGGGGGGTCAGGCGTCCGCCCAATTCCCCTTTCACCTGCTCTACCGTCGGCGGCAACTCATTCGGCGCCATGCCGACAATCCAGACGAAGAGGTCCTTGCGCCCCTCGTAAAGTCCGTTGGCCTCGAAGCGCACCCCGGTGATATCCGCACCATTCAAACGGCTATCCGGAAAATAGACACCTTTCATAACAGTGTCGCGAAAGCGGGCGTTCTGGAGATTACTGTCCTGAAAGGACACCCCAATCAAAATCGCGTCCGTGAAATCGGCGCCTGACAAATCAACATTTTCGAAAACGTTCCCGACCAACCGACGACCGCGGAACAAGTCTTTCGGTATCGTGTTTCGCTCGAATGCGACCCCATCGAAATTCGCGAGATCCATGTTCCAACCATCCAAGATCGCGTCCTGCATCGTTGCATCTTCAAAGTTGGTGCCGCGCAGATTGGCATTGGTGAAGACTGCCCCGACGAGCTTCGCACCCTTCAGGTTTGCCATAGACAGATCAGCACCAGAAAAGTTCGCGCCGTTTAGGTCGAGGCCGCTTAAATCCGCCCCACTCAAATCCGCCTTCCGGAAATCGACGCCGACCAAGTCTTTGTTCCGGAGATGCGCGCGTTTGGGATCGTTTTCACGGGAACCGAGATGGATTGGGCGCAATGCCTCAATCGGGGTCAGCGCCGTCGCGGTTTCAGGGGTGACAAAGGGGGTCGGAAGGCTGCCACTCTGACAGCCTATAACGAGCAATGCCGCCACGGCCAAAGCCGCGACCCCATTCTTTCCCGCCATTCTGTCGATCCTTTCCGGACTATAGAGACGACGCCCCTTCTGGGCTTCGCGAAACGCCCCTTAAGAAAACCCTGCCTTTGCGATCATTCTCTTCACCGCAAACTATGCAGAAAACCTGTACAGTAAATCTGTACGGACCTCTTAACAGCAGGATTGCCTCCCAATCACTGGCAGGAACAGTATATTAAAATATAGATAAAGGGAATATCTGTTTCCAATAAAGAGAAAGAGTTACCTCAATACCCACCAGTATTCTTCTAGAATGCCAAGCATAGACGAAGTGATTCATAGATAGCTGCATGGATATGCCGGCTGTTAACAGCATCCCCAACACGATAAAGCCGGTATGAGCCGTCTGGATTTCCATCCTCCATGAGGTCAGGTTGAGGCTGAAGCGCGATCAACGCATCGAAATCGATCTGCCCCCGGTTTCGCGACATGTCCTTCAGATCGAAATACACATCGTCGACCGGTAGCGTTCCATATTCCACGATGATCTGGTCATAGGTCTGCTCACTCTCCCGGCGTGCAAATTCATCGGAAATATCGGCCATCAATTTATTACCTTCTTTCCGAATGCCTAATAGCCTTAGGTTCATCTGGACGTTCACGCCACCTTCCTGAAAGGCCTTCTGATAACCGGTGAAGTTCGTCGCGCCAATTTCCGATCCAACGGTTCGGTCCGGGGACATGTAGGACACCGGGATTCCCTTACCAGCGAGAAACTCGGTACAGTTCATGCCGGGCTCCCGCCCATTTTCGTCATAGACCAGGACATTCTCCCCCGGTGAGACTTGACCGCTGAGAATATCCCAAGTGGAAACCGCCAATTCCTCGCCATGGAAGAGACAATGCGCGGTTGGTACGCCCCCTGTTGCGACCACGACGATATCGGGGTTTTCCGCATCAATCTCGGCCGTCTCCGCATAGGTGTTCAACCGCAAGTCGACACCCAGCCGCTCAATCTCCGATGCCAACCAATCGACAATGCCGATCAAATCCCCCCGCCGCGGTGCCTTGGCGGCAAGAAGGACTTGTCCCCCGACACGGTCCGCTGCTTCGAAAAGCACGACATTATGGCCGCGTTCTGCGGAAACCCGCGCAGCCTCCAGCCCTGCCGGACCAGCACCAACGATAACCACTTTTTTCCCGGGCTCATCGGCTTTCGGGACGATATGCGGCATCGTCTCTTCGCGACCCGTTGCAGGGTTATGGATACAGATCGACGAGCCGGTCGAATAAATCTGATCAATACAGGTGCTCGCGCCGACACAAGGCCGAATACGGTCCTCCTCACCGCGCTCGATCTTGTTGGCGAGATGCGGATCCGCAATATGCGCCCGGGTCATCCCGACCATATCGATGGCCCCGCTTTCGATTGCATGGCGCGCCGTCGCGACGTCCCCCATCCGTGCCGCATGAAATACCGGCAGGTGGAAGGCTTCCTTAATCCGGCGCGCATCTTCCAGGAAGGGCGCACTGGGAGTCCCCATCACCGGAATCTCATGGGACATCCGCTCATCAGAGTCGACCCGCCCGACATTGACATTGATGAAGTCGATCAGCCCGCTATCCACCAGCCGTCGGAGGATTTCCAGACCCTCGGCATCATCGAACCCATCATGGCTGCGTTCATCAATCGACAGGCGCACACCAACGATATAATCCATCCCGACCTGTTTCCGGACTTCCTCATAGACTTCCAAAGGGAACCGCATGCGGTTGTCAAATGACCCGCCATAGGCGTCCTGCCGCTTATTCGTCGCCGGTGACCAGAAGGCGTCCATCAAATGCCCATTGGCTTGAATCTCAAAACCGTCGAGCCCGCCATCCTGACATCGCTTAGCCGCCGTGCCATAGGCCTTGGTGATCCGTTTCAGATCCTCCGGCTCCGCTTCTTTCGGGAAAATCCGGTGCGTCATTTCCCGGATGGGAGAAGCGGAAACCGACGGCAGCCAATCGCCCGCATACCAAGCAGTACGCCGTCCCAAATGGGTAATCTGCGTCATCACCGCCGCGCCATGCTTGTGACACGCGTCCGCCAATGCCTGATAGTGCGAGATGACCGTGTCGTATTGGGCGGAGATATTGCCAAAGGCTGCCGGGCTGTCATGCGCAACCGTGGTCGAACCCCCGAACATGGTGAGCCCCAACCCGCCTTTTGCACGCTCTTCCTGATAAAGACGATAGCGAGTCTGAGGCAACGCATCCTCTGTAAAAGACGGTTCATGCGCCGTCGACATGATGCGATTGCGGATGGTCAGATGCTTGAGCTGGAATGGCTGGAATAAAGGATCCGGGCGGGCCATTTATTATTCTCCCCAATAAGATAGCGTCCGCACCTTCCCACCGGAAAAAGCCGCTGTCCATACCTGTGCCATCGGTCTAGGGTGCCAGCCATCAAAATAATTTAGCAAATGATTTGGCAAGATAACTTGGAGGGAGGATCCATGACGCAACCACTTACATCTATCGTCACTGGCGCTGGGACCGGCGTCGGCCGCGCCGTTGCCCTGGCCCTGTTGAAACGGGGGGATCGTGTTCTGCTGGCAGGCCGCCGGAAAGAGCCGCTAGAGGAAACCGCACAGCTTGCTGAAGCGCTTGCGGGTGAAGCTGTCCCCTTCCCGACTGATGTCGCCGAAGAAGCCGATGTGTCCGCTCTTTTCGATGAAGGCGTTAAGCGCTGGGGCCGTGTTGATCTGCTGTTCAACAATGCCGGCATTGGCGCACCGGCGGTTCCGATTGAAGAACTGGACGTGGACGACTGGCGGCGCGTGGTGGATATCAACCTGACCGGCATGTTCTTGTGCATCAAACATGCGTTCCGGGTCATGAAAACCCAAGACCCGATGGGCGGTCGGATTGTCAACAACGGATCCATCTCCTCCCAAACGCCGCGACCAAACTCAATGCCTTACACGGCGACAAAGCATGCGGTGACAGGCCTGACGAAATCCGCCGCCCTGGATGGCCGGAACTATGATATCGCTTGCGGCCAGATCGATATCGGCAATGCCGAGAGCCCCATGACCAAACGCATGAAAGAAGGCGTGCCACAAGCGAATGGGACTGTCGCGGTCGAAGACGTCATGAGCGCCAATGATGTCGCCGATGCGGTCGTCTATATGTCCAACCTGCCGCTCAGCGCGAATGTGCTGACCATGACGGTCATGGCCACCAAAATTCCGCTTGTCGGACGCGGCTAGGCTTAAGCCAGGATGCAGTAAGGCACCAGGGCGTAGACCAATAGGATCAGTGCGAAAGTCAGTCTCATACAAAAGACATGGGCACAGCATCGTGAAGGGGAAGGTTAATTGACGGAGTTGTGATACACCGCGATACGCCGTTATCATGCCCCTCATGCTGAAAGCACGAAAAGCTGCACTGATCCTGGCCGCCGCCCTGTTTGCACAAGGCCTTAACGTTACACCGGCAACAGCCTTCACCTGGCCCTGGGAAACATCACCGGATGGCGAAGAACCTGCGGCCACGGGGCGAGAAGGAAAATGCGGCGCGACCGATCTTGTGATCGTCATTGACCGCACGTATTCCCTGAACGTCGCGATTGCCGAAATGAAGCGGGAGGTAGAGCGTCTGCTCCGCCTGACAGCCTATGTCTCCTCAGGGGATTTCCGCGTTGGCCTGATCGTTTTTCGTGACTCGATAGAAGTCCGCCAGGACTTTACCCAAACCGGCATGGCGCCCAGCGACGTGATCGCCAAAACCAGGGGTGCCTTGCGCAAGGTCATTGCACGGGGCGGCGATGGCGGCCCTGAAGCGTCAGACGAAGCAATGCGCACAGCGATCCTAGGCCTGGGGCCAGGGCCGGACCGTCCACAGGAAGGCCGTTTCTCCGGCGAATGGCGTGCACGGTCCAAAATCGCGGTTTTGATCACGGATAACCTTCCCGGTGGCTTTGATGATGAATTTGTCGAAGGGGTAGATGATGTCCATGCGCGGGAGGTGGCGGGCCTTGCCCAGGATCGCGGCATCGCAATCTCCGCCATCTATGTCCCGGTCGATGGCTTCACCTATGCCCCCGATCCCCGCGCAGAAGAGATCATGCGATCCTATGCCCAGCTTTCCGGCGGCTTATTCGCAAAGACGCAGACCTCCGGTCGAGGCGTTGCCGAGGCGATTGCCAGGATCATCGATACCTGCGGCACCAATCAGATGTCTTAGCGAGGCTGAGAGTTTGAGGGATAACGAGCCCGCTTGCCCGCTACTGCTCCCGGAGTGCAGTCGCGGCCGTGACACAGGCGATCACCAGCGCCATGCCCAGATATTGCTGCAGGCTTAAGATCTCGCCCAGGATGATGATGGAGGTCATGGCGACCGCGACTGGCTCGACATTGAAGATGATTGAGGCACGAACGCCCCCCGCCACCCGCACTGCCAAGAATGTCAGCCAAAGGCCCAGCGAGAAGGACGCCGCTGCAATGCCTGCATAGAGCCACCCATCATTGTAGAGCGGTAAGCTTCCTGCCCCACCAAACACCACAGCCGCAAAGAGTGGAATGTGGAATAGATTGCTCCACACCATCAACGCCAAGCCATTCATATGGGCTTGCAGCCCGCCGGCGGTCAGCATGAATGTTGTTGCCGACACAGCGGCCAGAAGGGTCAACGCAATCCCGATGGGGTCGAGATTCTGGAATGCGGGTCCGAACACGATTGCCAGACCGATGAAGGCACCCAAGCCTACTCCGATCCGGCGCGGTCCCGGCAACCGGCGATGAAGAACGGCATCCACGATCAAGACCATGATCGGGAACAGGTACATGATCAGCGCGGCCAGGCTTCCCTCAATCCGCGCGGCAGCCCCCAAATAGCCGATTGCGATACCCAGATTTGCCAGCGTCACGATGATCAAGGCAGGCCATGCCGGCTTTGGAATCGCAAAAGACCGTCGTGCGAGATGCCCAGCAACGGCAAAGACCAGCACAGCCATAGCGGCACGGATCAGCACCAATCCAAACGGGTCGGTCCCTTCCGCATAGGCAAGTTTCGAGAATGGTATCTGAAGGCCCAGGAAAAACGCCCCGCCAATGCAGAGCAACACCGCGCCGAGCGTAAGCCGGCCCGGTTCCATACTCACCGGCTCTCCCTCAGCAGCGCGCCTTTCTTGCGCTGCCAATCCCGGTCCTTGATGGTCTGGCGCTTATCGATCTCTCGTTTACCGGTTCCCAAACCCAAGGAAAGCTTCGCCAACCCACGCCCGGTGAAATAAATCTTCATCGGAATAAGCGTCCGGCCATCTTTTTTGACCGCACCGATCAGCCGTTCATGTTCGCGCTTTTTCAGCAAAAGCAATCGAATACGTTTTGCTTCATGCTGGTAGCGTTTCGGCGCGTCGCTATATTCACCGATATGCAGGTTGAAGAGGGCTATGCGCCCATCCTTCGGCCCTGCATAGGCATCCGACAGATTCGCCAATCCATGGCGCAACGCCTTAACCTCAGTCCCGGTGAGGGACAGGCCGGCTTCAAACTCTTCTTCAATCGCATAGTCATAGCGCGCGCGACGGTTGACCGCGACGGTACCCGTCGAGATCATCTGCTTTCGCTTGTTGCTTGCGGAACTCATGGCCTTATACGCGGGCTCGTTCCCGCCGTCGCGCTTTCGGACGGCTTAGAGGAGACCCGCCCCTTCCATCGCAGCACGCACTTTGGCCTTCGATTCTTCTGCAATTTCGCAGATCGGCAGCCGAGCAGTCGCTTCGCATTTGCCGAGCAGGCTTGCACCATATTTCACCGGCCCAGGCGAGCTTTCACAGAACATTGCCGCATGGATCGGCATAAGCTGGTCGCGGATCGCGCCGAATGTGTCCATGTCGCCCTGTGCCCATGCCTTATGGAGCCGCGCGCAAAGCCCTGGCACGATGTTAGACGTGACCGAAATGCAGCCATGGCCACCTTGCCCTAAAAAGGCACCAATCGTCGCGTCTTCACCGGAAAGTTGGGAGAAATCCTCCCCACAGGCGAGCCGCGTCGATATCGGGCGCGACAGATCATTGGTCGAGTCTTTAACGCCAGCGATATTGTCGAAGTCCTTCACCAAGCGCGCCATCGTCTCGACCGACATATCAACGATGCTGCGCCCCGGAATGTTATAGATGATGATCGGGATATCTGCGCTTGCAGCGATCGCAGCGTAATGGCGATAGAGCCCTTCTTGCGTCGGCTTGTTGTAATAGGGCGCAACAATCAATGCGGCATCCGCACCTGCTTTTGCGGCATGCTGCGTGAGCGAGATCGCTTCGGCAGTGTTGTTCGACCCGGCGCCAGCAATGACCTGTGCTTTACCTTTCGCCACCTCAATCGCCAAATCAACCACGCGGTGATGTTCCGCATGGGAAAGCGTTGGGGATTCGCCCGTGGTGCCGACAGGGATCACGCCTTGCGTGCCCTCATCAATCTGCCACTGGACGAAGTTCTGAAAGGCGGCTTCGTCAATCGCACCATCTGCCGTCATCGGCGTAATGAGCGCGGTCATCGAGCCCCGGAACTGCGCCGGCATCGGTCTCACTCCTCAAGAAGTGTCGTTCGCGGTAACGGAAGCCCTATGCCCCGCCCCTGAAACAACAGTAGAAACGAGGCGGCTTTATATAGATCAAGCGTGTCCGGAACAAGGCAGGCTTTTCAAATCAATACATAGCATTTTTGCATGGATATACTAATTCATTCGATTTGATTGATAGATATGAGACTCCTACAGTCCAAACAGCAATTTACGGCACGAACCACAGACGTCCCAACAACACGCCAAGTATGGTCTGAACGAAAGCGACCAAGTCGATATGTTCTCTGTTCCTTTCCACAGCATCGACCACGCGCGACAGCAGGCTCGTCGGCGCCTTCCCCGTCTTGTATTCGATTACATCGATGGTGCGGCAGGGCGGGAATGCGCCAACCAGGCTAATCTCGACGCCTTGAACGCCATCAAGTTTTGTCCCCGAAGCCTGCGAAATGTTGAGGACCGCTCCCTATCCCAAAAATTTCTGGGCCGTGACTATTCGCTCCCCTTCGGCGTCGCACCGATGGGAATGTGCAATTTGGCGCATCCGAATGCGGATCGTGCCTTAGCCAGCCTCGCCACCAGTCACGGCGTCCCTTATGGTCTTTCAACGGCAGCATCTTCTGCCTTGGAACCGATGCAAGTGTTTGCCGGTAATCGCGCCTGGTTCCAGCTTTATGTCAGCAGCGCGCGAGAGTTTGCAGAAGAACTAATCGACCGGGCAGAGGCTGCCGGATACGAGACCTTGGTTTTCACGGTCGATGTGCCGGTTGTCGCACGCAGGGCACGGGATATTCGCAACGGCTTCAAGATGCCGTTCCGGATCGGGCCCCGCCAGTTCCTTGATTTCGCCCTTCACCCACGCTGGTCGTTTCGTACCCTGGCACGCGGTGCGCCCAAGCTGATGAATGCGGAAACATCGCAGCTGGGCAAGACATTCGACCGGGAAGCAAGCCGGGCGGGCGCCGACCGAACCTATCTGAAATGGCTGCGCGAGCGTTGGAAAGGCAAGCTGATCGTCAAAGGCGTGCTCTCGCCTGACGATGCGGTGACGATCAAGAACGCCGGCGCGGATGCGGTCTGGGTTTCAAATCATGGCGGTCGGCAGTTGGATTCCAGCACGCCCGCCATCCATGCCCTGCCAGCTGTCCGCGATGCGGTCGGGGCTGACTACCCGATCATCTACGACAGTGGCATACGCAGCGGGGACGATATTGTTCGCGCACGCGCCTTGGGCGCAGATCTAGCCATGATCGGTCGTCCCTATCTCTACGCCATCGCCGCTTTCGGTCCTGAGGGTGGGCGGTTGCTGACAGAGCATTTGGCACAAGAAGTCAGTGCCGTGATGGCACAGATTGGTGTTCGCTCTATCGCAGAGATCGACCGCAGTGCCTTGGCCGCCCCCTACAATCCCAAAATCTGACCCTAATCCTAACCGCCAATAGAGTGAGACAATAAACGCCATGACAGAGCCTAGAAAAATTCGCGGTGGCGCCCTCTTGGCGCAGGCCCTTCACGAGAAAGGGGTGGACCATGTGTTCACACTGGCCGGTGGTTTCTGTAATCCGGCCCTGGAAGGGTTTATGGAATGCCAAATGCCGGTTGTGAACTGCCCGCATGAGCAGATCGCCGGGCATTTGGCCGATGGGCATGCCCGGATCACCCGGAAGCCCGCGGTCTGCCTCATTGGACCAGAAGGCTTCGCCAATGCGGTCCCTGCCATCATGGAAGCGCTCGGGGAGAGGTCACCGGTCATTTTCGTGACGGGTTCCTCGACCCTGAAACGGCAGGGGGCAGGCGGATTCAAAGAGATTGACGATGTCGCCATTGCCGCACCGCTGACAAAATACTCTGTCCAGATCACGGAAGGCGCCCGGATTGGTGAATTTGTGGATCGCGCCTGGACCGCAGCAACCAGCGGCTATCCCGGTCCTGTCCATCTGAGCCTGCCGGTCGATATCATGTTCTCTTCCTTCGAGGAGACGGTCGGTCGGGAGGAACGCCCGTATAACCGCACCGCCTCACCCGTGCCCCGGGCCTGGCCGGCACCAGAGCCCCTCGCCCAAATCCTCGACATTATCGCATCTGCCAAAAAACCTGTGTTGATCGGCGGTCACGGCGTTTGGTGGTCCGGGGCTGAGGCAAAATTGGAGCGAGCGGGCCTGGATCTAGGCATTCCGATATTCAATGTCCCCTATCACCAAAAACTGCTCGGTGAAGAATGTGAGGCCTATATGGGTCTCGCTGACTTCCACCAATACCACCCGTCCAAAGAAGCCATCCAAGCGTCAGATGTTGTCGTGATGATTGGGGGGCGGCTCGACAATCAAATGAATTTCGGAAACGCGCCATTCTTCCCGAAGAGCACGAAGCTGATCTGCGTGAACGGCAGTCATGAGGAATTCGAGAATAACCGCGCGGCAGACCTATTCCTGCTCTCCGACCCCGGCGCCTTTCTTGATGCGCTTTGGGGGTTGAAAGAGCGGGGTTTATGGAAACTCGACCGGGCTTGGTTTGATGAAAACCGGACCCGACGCGGTGCATGGGTCGATAAGACCTTGTCCGATCTTGCAACGGAAACCAAAGCGGATACCGAAGCCGGTCGATTGATGCACCCACTTCAGCTCTCCCTCGACGTTCAAGCGGAGATGGGAGACAAAGATTGGCTGATCTTCGACGGGGGAAACACGCATTTTTGGTCCGAAATCGCCGTCAATCTAGCCGGCTGGCACGGCAAAAAGCTCGGCGGCATCATGCACCCCGGCAACTATAGTCTGCTCGGCGTCGGGGTTTCTTTCGCCATTGCCGCAAAGAACACACATCCTGACCAGAATGTGGTTCTGATCAGCGGTGACGGCGCGTTCTTATCCGGGGGGCTCTCCATCGAAGCGGCTTTCCAGGAAGGACTGCCAATCACCGTCGTCATCGATAACAACGGCGGTTTGGATTGCATATCCCAGCAACAAGAGCGGCTTTTTGAGAGCGGCAAACACTTCGCAACCGACTTCCGTGACATCCCCTTTCACTCAATGTTCGAAGGGCTCGGCGGGCATGGGGAATTAGTGACAAAACGCGCCGAGTTAGGGCCGGCATTGCGGCGGGCGATGCAGTCGGGCAAGACCGCCTGCGTCAACGTGAAATGCCGGGGCGTCATCAGTCCCATCGTCGCCGCCACCAGCGACAAACGCGACAAAGCCTCGATTGAATAGCCCCCAATCCAGTAATCTGAAGATACAGAAATCTTAAAAAACAATAATCTGAATAGGAAACGGCAGGATGGCGACAATCACATCCCATACCCTGAATGGCACAGATGGCACTCACGCCGGCGGTATTAAGGTGAGCCTTGTGGAGATTACGGCAGAAGGCAATCGGCGCCTCGTTTTCGAGACGGAGACAGATCCCGGAGGCCGTATGGCGCGAGAGTTGGATCCGACTGAAATCGACAGCACCGCACGCTATGAGCTTGTCTTGGAAACCGGGACGTATTGGGAAGGCCGAAACATCCCCCACGACGGGCCGCAAATCATGGATGAAATCGTCGTCAGATTTCGGATGCCGGACACCTCTGGGAAATACCATATTCCCCTGATCCTATCGCCCAACAGCTACTCAGTCTGGTGGTCGAGTTAAGGGAGCATCCCATGCCGGAAGGACTGAACATGTCGCGGCGGATTCGCCGCACGCCCTATACCGACCGCGTTGAAGCAGCCGGCGTCACAGGGTTTTCCGTGGTCAATCACATGCTGTTGCCAAAAGCCTTCCAACGCACGGTCGAGGAAGACTACTGGCATCTGCGGGAGCATGTTCAGATTTGGGATGTCTCCTGCCAACGTCAGGTCTGTATTGCGGGCCCCGACGCAGAACGCCTTGTGCAATTAATGACGCCACGGAAGGTGACCGGGGCTAAGGTCGGACAATGCCTCTATATCCCGATTGTTGATCATGCAGGCGGCCTCATAAACGATCCTGTGCTCCTGAAGATTGCCCCGACAACCTTCTGGCTCTCAATCGCGGATTCGGATGTGCTGCTTTATGCGCTAGGCCTCGCGACCGGCTATAACTTGGACGTCGATGTGTCAGAGCCGGATGTCCATCCGCTTGCGATCCAGGGCCCTAAAGCCGAAGACCTGCTCGCCTCTTTGTTCGGCGACCATATTCGGGAGATCGGTTTCTTTCGGTTCGGCCATTTCGACTTCCAAGGGACCAGGCAGCTCATCGCCCGGTCCGGTTATTCGCGGCAGGGCGGATTTGAAATCTACCTGGATGACAGCGCCCTGGGCGGTGCGTTATGGGATGCAATCTGGCAGGCAGGCGCTGCGTATAACATCGCCCCCGGTTGCCCAAACCTCATTGAGCGGATTGAGGGCGGGCTGTTTTCCTACGGCAATGAAATGACGCGGGTGAATAATCCATTCGAAATCGGGCTTGGTAAGTACCTATGTCTGGACGGCAGCATAGACTGTGTGGGGATCAATGCTTTGCGCGTGATCGCTGAAGAAGGACCTCACCAGGAAATACGTGGCGTTCAGTTCGATGGCGCACCCTGCCCGACTTGCGCGATCCCCTGGCCCGTGATTGCAGACAACAGCACGCAAATTGGCCAAATCACCTCGGCCATTTGCTCACCACGCCTGAAGCGAAACATTGGCCTATCAATGATTTCAAAGGAGTACTGGGATCCAGGAACAAAGGTTACCGTCCTTACCAGCGACGGGTTGGCGCGTTCGGGCACGATATCAAACTTACCATTCGCCTAAACCTTGGAACTACTTTCCGCGTGGCTTCAACCTCATCCCTGAATAGCCCGTCCCGCCGTTGTCAGGCGCTCTATCAAGCAATTCGCAAAGGCCTTGCCCGCAAGCGACAGGGTGTCCGGAGAGCGCGTAATCACAGCGATATGATAAGCTAGCCCATGGGTAATCGGTCGAAAGACGACACCGCCGATATGGACAGCACGACTGGCGGAGAACGGGTCGGTAATCGCGAAGGCCCCTGTTTCCTTCACCAAAGCAGCAGCAACAGGCATATTTGCCGCCGCGACGGGTGAGTTTCTCGCAAGAAGCTCAGCGAGCGGGCCTTCCAGATCAGACATTTCATCCCGTATGGACCCCGCGAAACTTACAAACCGCTCAGAACCAGCCTCGGCAACCAAATCAATCGCCCCATACCCTTTCGCGAGGAGGTGGTCTTTCGGCATCACACAGACATAGGGGACCGATGTCGCATACAGCACATGCACCCCGCCATAGGGCGGCCGCCGCCCGACAATGCCTAAGTCAAACTGCTGCATTTGAACCGCATCGACGATTGATGGCGTATTGCGGACATGGATCGTGATGCGGACATCCGGGTTTCGCCGATGCATCTCCCCAACCGCGCCTGGCAGTTCTGTTGTCGATAGCGACTGAATTGCGCCCAAGCTGACAGCCCCGCCGGCAGCAGAGCGAATGGTTGCGGCAACATCGGCCAACCGTTCCACGCCCACGAACATGGCATCAACTGATTGATAGAACCGCCGTCCCTCAACCGTCGGCGACACACTTCGTCCCGACTTTTGGAACAAGGCAAAACCAACGGCGCGTTCCAAATCCGCTATCAAGCGACTGACGCTGGGTTGAGAAATATGCAAAACCTCAGCCGCAGCCGTGATCGACCCGGTTCGAATAACCGCCTGAAACGCTTCCAACTGTCTCGGATTCACAGCGGCGTACTCCGCCAAGAAAGTGATGTCATGGGTAAGACTACCCGATTCAGGTCATTTCGCGATGATGCGTTCATGCGGATCAAGAGGGCTCCTGAGGCCTTTACAAATAAACTTGCCGGTCAGGAATATGTGATCAGGAAAACCCCATTAATGATGGTTGCCGGGTGGTGAAGCGGCTAGACTCACGCCAATATAGGATGGGGCCTGAAACGCAGCCTGGAGGCTTGGCGTGCGAATTTTTGTTTTTTTCATTCTGATACTGGGCCTTTTCGTCTCGCACGCTCCGGCGGTTTCTCTTGCGGAATCCTCTCGTCCACTGAGCGAAAGCGACGAGAAAATCTATCGGCGTTCCTTCCAACTGGTCGATAAAGGCCGCTGGGAACGCGCATTGAAGGAAGGGCGGAAGGCTGAACAGGCTCTGCCCTTAAAGGCCATTC
>SPJK01087603.1_pt1 | contig 17878 bp, 14 predicted proteins | sample 3741771 | NCBI WGS metagenome assembly SPJK01 (sample SAMN10925997, study PRJNA522277) | cold seep metagenome | isolation source: Elba SIP-enriched marine methane seep metagenome, extraction at timepoint T2 | place: Italy: coast of Elba, Mediterranean Sea
ATCATTAAGTAATTCGCGAAAACGGTCTTCACAGATCACTGCAACCGTAGAATCTTTCAGGGCGTAAGCCGTTGCTGTGCGGTCTTTTTGATCTATTAACGCCATCTCGCCGAATACTTCGTTTTCTCGTGCTGTGGATATGTAATTGCTGCCCAGGCGTATTTCGACCTCGCCTTCGATAACGGCAAACATGTCATAGCCTCGCTCGCCGACAGTAAAAATGGTCTCGTAGAAACTGGCCTTGTCAGCCGAAAAATCGGTCTCGCGGACGAGCCAGCCGTCATCGCTCAAAGACTGTGGCATGTCAGAATTCCTTGTTTGAACGCGTGCGATCAGCTGCCGTAGGTTTCGTCGATCACGGCGGCGGCTTCTGCCATTGTTTTATAGACGTCGAGCTCGGTGCTGCCGCATCGAAACGCGCCGGCGCAGTTTCCGTACTGGCAGGCTTTGACATAGTCCTGGGTCTTCAGGAATCCCAAGGCCAGGCCGCCCGCAAAGGAATCGCCGCAGCCGGTTGTATCGATCACCGGATCAACCAGGACACGTTTCACCGTATGCTCGCGCATCTTGCCGTTCTCGTCCTTGAAATAGACGGCGCAGCCATGCTGATCGAGGGTCACATACAAGCCTTTGACACCGTGATCGAGGCAATGCGCCGCGAACTTGGGCAGCTCATCCATGGTCAATTGCTCAACACCCGCGAGTTCGTCGGGCCCATACTCCCCTTCAAACCAGCTGCACTTGGCTTCTTCGAGATTCATTTTCAGGATGTCGATGTGCGGCAACCAGCGATCGCGATCGACCCAGAACTTGTGGAACCGTTCGCCGTGCTTCGAACAGCCATTGGTCGGTCCGTGCGCATCGAACACGACCAGGCCTTTGCTGTTCTGTTTCAGATAACGCAGCGTTTCCAGCGGGACTTCGTAATCGGTGATCGGAACAAATACGAAGGCGTCACAATCGAGAAGGTCTTCAAAGTCTTCGGGCAAGAGCGGGTTCATGAACCCGGTCTGCTGTTCATTGCGACGATTCTTGTCGACATATTTGAGATTGATGACGTCGCCCTGATCGAGCGCAGAATCTATGTGGCTCAGATCCACATGTTTGAACGTTTTCAGGATCGCCTTGATTTCAGGCTCGTCCGATTTTCGAACATGGGTCACGGGATAGACCACTGATCCTTCATCGACCCATGATGACAGCACCGCCGTCGTGTACAGCGCGCAGCCATATTTCTCCACGGTTTCTCCCAGATGCGTGGTGATCGTATCGCGCGGAATCGGCCCGCCGACCGCTATTTTGAGTTTCTCGGTCATCTCATTGCAGCCCTCGTGACAATCTAGGGAGGGTTTTCGCCCCTATCGTCATCGAAGGACAAGAGCAGCATTTGTATTATAGAATAGAATATTCATTCATGGCGCGCGCAGCGCGTGCCCCGCAAGGGTCGCGTGATCAGGCGTCCCAGCGATAACCAAACCGCTCAATGTCACTCTGAAACAGCTCTTCCACCAGTTTCCGCGTCTCGTGCGAATAATAGCTTCGCCAATCCCGGCGACGCTGCGAGGCGTTCAGGAAGGGCAGCTCCGCACGCACACCAATTGCCTCGCACACGCTCTGAAAATCAGCGTCGAGATTCTCAAATCGACCGACAAAATCTACCAGCTGTTCGCCCGCCTCATCATCAATGAAACTGCTCTGCGTCGGCGCCCGCTGCTCATATTGATAGCGAATATAAGCGTCGAAACTGCCAAGCTTGCGAATAATCTCATGCTGGCCATGCGCGGGTGTCTGCAGCGCATATGCATAGTTCGACACCTGCCAGTCCCACGGGTTGCGGACAAAAGTGAACTTGAACGCATCGTCGAACGCCTCTGTCGGCATCTCGCGGCGGATCTCCGACGTGGTGAAATGCTGACCGCTCACCAATCGGGCCCGCCATCCCAACAAGGCTGACGATGGGCCCGGAGCCAGACGAATAGCTTTATTGACGTATCGATTGCGAAAATAAAGCGGGCAATGATCGCGCAGCGCTGAAACCACCGATTCACCGCCGGTTTTCCAGATATGGATGAAAATGAATTTTCGGATTGGATCATAGAGCATGAAGCCAGCCGTTCGTTTGATTTGCAGGGTCTTTTAGCGCAGCACCAGGTGCCGACGCTCCCTCCAGCAACATCAACGCCCTGGCTTTCGGATAGGGCTTTGCGCCTCCGTCTGTCAATCCGATCGCGAAATGGGGCGATTTGACCTTGCGGGACGACCGGAAACATGTTGCCAATAAAGCTGGGACGCCGCCAGCGTGAGCGTTTGCAGTGGTCGGACGATACACCAGGCTGGATGGCAAGATTCTTGCGAGTGATTTCCTTTGGAAACTGCGAACACAAGGCAATTGTAACCATGCGGGTAATGGTCATTGGAGGAGATGGTTATTGCGGTTGGCCGACGGCCTTGCGCCTGGCTCGGCTCGGCCATGATGTGTCCATTGTCGATGACTTCTCCCGGCGACGGATTGGTCAGGCGCTAGGCGTCGAGAGCCTTGTCCCGATCTCATCGTTGGATGAGCGGCTTCAGGCCTGGCATGAGTTAGGCGGCACACCGATCACTTCGCACGAAATAGACGTGGCAGAGTCGTTTGAGTCGATTTGCAGCCTCATCGAGAACATCCGCCCAGAGGCATTGGTTCATTTTGGCGAACAACGCTCGGTCCCCTATTCCATGGAATCGTCGTCTGGCGGTTTGTTCACCGTCCGCAACAATCTCATGGCGACGACAAACTTGCTTGAGGCGCTGGTACAAACGCAGACCGATGCGCACATCATCCACCTCGGTTCGATTGGCGTCTATGGTTATGAAACACTGGGATATGAAATTCCTGAAGGCTATCAGCGGGTTCGCCGCGTTGACCCGTCCGGAGCGTTAGGGCCCGAACACGACTCTCTGCATCCGTTCAATCCGGTCTCGAAATACCATCTCACCAAAGCCATGGATCATCTTGGCCTCGCCTATTACGCCGCCAAACACGGTGTGCGCGCCACCGATCTGTGCCAGGGGACGGTATGGGGCGCAGAGACGGAAGAAACCCGCCGGGATCCGCGTCTGGCCAATCGCTTCGATTACGATCCGACTTTCGGCACCGTCCTCAATCGGTTCGCGCTGCAAGCGGCGCTCGGCAAACCGATTTCTGTCTATGGCACAGGCGAACAGACCCGCGCGTTCATTCATATCGAAGACGTGCTCGGGTGCATTGTTGGCGCGTTGGCATCGCCGCCGCAACGTGACGATCACCGCGTACAGGTGGTAAACCAAATCGCGGAATGCATGCGCATCAACGATCTGGCAAATCTGTTTGCGGATCGATCAGATTCTGAAGTGGTGCATATCGCGTCTCCACGGTCCGAACCCGATGAAAACGACCTCGCCGCGCGGAATCACGGGGTAAAAGCGTTCGGCGTAGACCCGGTTTTGGTGTCACCTGCGAAGATCGATACCCTGATTGAGTTTGCCCGTGGCTACGCGGATCTCGCGGATCCACGCAATCTCTATCCGACGGAAGAGTCCAGAAACCTGGAGCCCGTCACCTAGCGATCCGCATCACGACGCGCTTTCGTCCTGCGCAGACTCCAGGACTTCTGAATCGGAGAGTTTGTTCAACAGCGCTCTCACGCCCGATCCATCCTCAAGAAACAGCTCGTTTCGAAGCGCCAGTATCGCGTCGCGCTGCTGTGTGTATTGCGTCCAATCCATCCCCTGAACCAGGTCACATATGCCATCAACGTAAGGGTCCGCGACGGCGTGGCCGATCGAATACGGCGCCAGATGACGCGCCATCTGGGACTGTTCCGTGAACAGAGGCACGGCCCCGAAATATCCGCCATGATACATGCGGCAGGCGAGCAGCAATTCCGAGTTTCCGTTTTCATCGTGGAAGTCCAGGCACCAGACAAAATGGACACGCCCATACAGATCCTCGAGATCGTCCGGCATTTGGTATGGCCCCTCATGGATCCAGTTCGGATGGCGGTTGACGATTTCCATATACGCATCAAGTCCGGTCTCGGTTGGGTATCCGCGGGTATATATCAACACGCGATCTCCCAACCTTTCGGCGATCTCTGACAGAAGGCGCATGCTTTTCGTGCACCGCAAGGTACCGAACCACCCGATGACCCAGCGATCCCTCGTTGACTTCCAGGCCTCTGCGCGAGGTGATGGAGGTGCGTTCTCACGCGGCACCTCGTCGAGTTGAATGCGGTTCTCGAGCAAAAAATACGGATGCTCATAACCCTGGACAGGAACCAGATATCCTTCTGCAAAGCCGGGTGACGGCAAGACAACGAGATCTGCAGACGCGAGGATGCGTCGCTCTAGGAACCGCATGATCCTGGCGGTGAAGGATTTCCGGAAGAACACTTCGTGGACGTCTTCGATTTCGTAGACGAGTTTCGCATCCAGTCTCAGCAGTTCCGCCATTATCAGAGCGAGAAAAGCAGAATCAAACAGGCGCGCATATAAGACGTCGACGTTGCGCAGACGGTCTCGGTGACGCCACAGGATGCGAAGCGCTTTGACGATTGCCATCAGGCGTTTGATATAGTCGCGATCCTGTGTGTTTCCGAGTTCGACATTGTTCCAGAACGGAACGAAGTCACTGTGGAATTTGTTTCGCCGAAAGGTGAACCCTGTCACATCAGCATCGTTTTGCAGGAATGATTTTAGCCTCAGGCGAACCGTGGGGTTGGTTGCATCGCCAGCAAAATAGGCGATCGAGCACGCGCGCCGGCGTGATGGCTGCGGCCCAGCGTCCGCGATCGCGGCTCCTTCTTTATTGTCCGCGTCTACCAGAGTCATCTGGTATCCCCTCACTCTGAGCATCCTCCCGAAGGCGGATTTGGTTCATCGCGACTTAGCTGAAAGAAAAGCCCTGACTGTCTGCGATCGATTCAACTTTTGCGCCAGATACCACATATAATCCGGTGGTCTCACATTAATTGGATCATTTCAGCGATGACAGCCTCGCCAGCAGTCGAGTTGCGGGTGGTGAGCACGCCCTGACTGCGCCAGTCTGCCCCAACTGATCGATTGGTATGGACCGCCGCCTATGGTACCCGTTCAGGGTAATAGATCGACCGACGGGAGCACAGAGCACTTGAAACGCAACCCGCAAATCAGCGAAACGCAATTGCAGGCGTTTCTGGCGGAGGCTGCACGCGCCGGCGTCGATATAGCACGTGTTCTCGAAGGTCTGGGTTTCGGAAGCGACTGGCAAGACCAAGAGGTGATGCCAGAACTCAGCCTGATCGATTTCTTTCGGATTGAAGGCGAAGTTGCGCGCCGCCTGGACGATCTGACGGCGCACCTGTCTGAACGAAAGCTCACATTCGAGACCGGGGCGTTTGTGACCACACAGCTGCACCACTCGACCACTCTTTGCGATGCCATCACCTCGCTCGCCAAGCACTTCAACATGATGCATGGCGAACACTACAATACAGTCCGCGTGACCGATCGAACCGTCTCCTTGATCATCGATGACGGCGATTTTCCATACACGATGCGCGATGATCAGGACATGATCCACTTCATCGGCGAATGTGTATTGATTCAAGTGTATTGCCTGCTCGATAGCTTGAGCGATGGATTGGCCGAACGTGCGCTGCAGCGGGTGTCGGTGAAGCGAACATCCAGCAAGAGCCTGCCAGAGCATTTGCAGTTCTGGAATGTGCCGCTGTCGCTGAATCAAACGGCATATGAACTCAGTTTCGACCACGAACTCGCGCATGCGCCCATGTCGAAGACCGGTGAAATCGATTTGAGTTCCGAGGGGATTTATTCCCGGGTCATCTCTTATCTCGAAACCCATGCCACAGCGTCTGAATTCAATTCATTCAGCGCCCGCTCGATGGATCTGATCCGCCAGGGGGTCACCCAGCAGGATATCGTCGCTCACCGGCTCTCGCTCAGCGTCGCAACGTTGCGGCGACGCCTGGAGTCTGAAGGCACAACCTTCCGGCAACTGGTCAATGATCATCGCATGAGCGAGGCCGTCACACTGCTCGAAAAGGGCTACTCCGTCGCCCGTGTTTCAGAGATGCTCGACTATTCCGACATCCGTGCGTTCAATCGCGCCTTCAAACGCTGGAAAGGCGAGACGCCGGCAAAATTTGCGCGGCGCCCTTCGCCACATAGCGAACCAGCCTGAGCGAATATGTTCACTCCGTAAAAGCGTTTGGGTCATAGCCTGCCCTCCCGCCACGCTTCTATCTGTCCCCAAAATCAAAGACTCTACCGGAGGACAGCAATGACACACAATCTGCTAAAAATGGGGCTGGCATCGACGCTGGCGCTGACCGCAGGCCAAGGCCTGGCCCTGGCGCAAGACAGTGGTGACGACGCAGAAGAAGCGCGCCGCTTTGGCACTGTCACCGTGACCGCACAACGCCGCGAACAAAACGCCCTCGACGTTCCCCTGTCTGTTTCTGCGTTCAGTGGCGAAGACCTCGAAGTCACCGGTGCGGTCGACATTACCTCGATCCAGCGCGCGACGCCCAACGCAACAATTGAAGTCGCACGTGGCTCGAACTCCACCCTGATTGCCTTCATCCGCGGCGTTGGCCAGCAAGACCCGCTTTGGGGCTTTGAACCCGGCGTCGGACTGTATGTCGACGATGTCTATGTTGCGCGGCCGCAAGGCGCGATCCTGGATATTTTCGACATTGATCGAATCGAAGTCCTGCGCGGCCCGCAAGGCACGCTGTACGGACGCAACACAATTGGCGGGGCGATCAAATACGTCACCAGCCGGATCGGCGACGAACCAGACCTGAAGGCGAAAGTGAATATAGGCACGTTCAATCAGGCCGACCTTATCGTCTCTGGCTCGACTCCATTGAGCGATACATTTGCGGTCGGCGGCGCGATCGCGAAGTACACACGCGACGGCTATGGCACAAATCTCAACACCGGCGCCGAACATTATGACAAGGACGTCCTTGCCTATCGACTGAGCGCCGAATGGGCGCCCAGCGCGGATTTCTTCGTGCGCGCTTCCTATGATCGCAGCGAAGATGACTCCAATGCCAAGCATGGTCACCGCCTGTTGCCGAGCGCCGATGGCACACTGCCGGTGACATCCAATGTCTTCGACACGCGCGCTGGCCTCGGCGATGCCAATTCGGTTGAAACCGAAGGCTACTCCCTGATGGCGGAATGGACGGTCAATGATGCGGTGACGCTGAAATCGATCACCGCCTATCGCGAAGGTGAGACGACCACACCGATCGACTTCGATGCCTTGCCGCAGCCCGATTTCGACGTACCCGCCATCTATATGGATGACCAGTTCAGCCAGGAATTCCAGCTGCTCTATAGCGGTGACCGGATCAATGGCGTGGCCGGCATCTATTACCTTGATGGCAATGCCAGCGGCGCGTTCGATGTCATTCTCGGCGGTCTCGGGCTGACCGTGTATCAGGCCGGCGATCAGCAGAAAGAGAATTTCTCGGTCTATGGCGACTTCACCTATGATTTCACCGACCAGTGGGCGCTCACTGTTGGGGGCCGCTTCACCAAGGATGAGACAACAGCGGATGTCCTGCGCGAACTCTGGCTCGGCCTTGGATCTGGTTCTTTCGACAGCTCGAACACCACTTCAGCGCTGTTCGTTACCCAGACCGACTTCCAGGGGCTGACCCGCTCGGACGAAGAGTTCACACCGCGTGTCTCGCTGTCCTACAAGCCGACGGACAACGTCAATCTGTACGCGACCTATGCGCAAGGTTTCAAAGCTGGCGGGTTCGACCCGCGTGCCCGCGCTGACCTCGACCCGCTGGGTCTGTCCGAACAGGGCTTCGGGCCGGAATTTGTCGACAGTTATGAGATTGGCGCCAAGGGCTCCTTCTTCGACAATGCCCTGAGCCTGAATGCGGCGATCTTCTTTGCCGAGTATACCGATCAGCAGATCACCGTTCAGAGCGGCGCGGATTCTGACAATGACGGGGTCAATGACACCTTTGTTTCGTCCGTCTTCAATGCCGGGGCTTCGGAATATACCGGCTTCGAGCTGGAAGGCACCTGGTTCATCAATGACCTGTTCACCCTGTCCGGAAATCTCGGCATCATCGACGCTGAAATCACTGAAATTCTCTCGGCAGACGTGAACATTGCCGATCAGTTCGAGACCCAGAACACCCCCGAATTGCAAGGCCAGGTCTCGCTGAACTATACCAATGATCTCGGACAGAATGGCGAAATCTCGGTCACCGGGGCGCTGTCCTATCGCGATGAGTATTTCCTGTTCAACGTCGCGAACCCGGGCTTTGGCGCCGGTGTGAACCCGCTCTTCCCGAATGGCGGACCCGCGCTCGACCCGGACGCTTACACGCTCGCAGATCTCAGCATTGTCTGGACCTCACCAAGCGAGAAATACCGTTTCGGCCTGCATGGTCGCAACCTGACCGACGAAGAGTATCGGGTCGCGGCGTACAATTTCGTGACCCCGAGCCAGCTCGGCGTCGACAGCGCCTATTCCGCCTTTTACGGCGCACCATCGACGGTCACCGCTTCGCTTTCTGTCGATTTCTAAGATCGCCTGACACCGATGATGGCGGCACATTCCTCCCAGAGTGAGGGTCAGTTTGGCGGGCGCGTTTATGTGCTCGCCATTCTGACCCTCGTTTACACGTTCAATCATATTGACCGGCAGATCCTGCTCATCCTCATCGAGCCAATCAAAGCCGAACTGGAAATCAGTGACAGCCTGATCGGCCTGCTGACCGGTTTTGCGTTTGCCGCCTTCTACGCCACTTTCGGTATCCCGATTGCGATCTGGGCCGACCGAGGCAATCGGCGCAACATTCTGTCCCTCGCCCTGGCCGTCTGGTCCGGCATGACGGCGCTTTCCGGTCTGGCTCAGAATTTCTGGCAATTGCTGGTCGCGCGCATGGGCGTGGGTGTCGGCGAAGCCGGCGGAACACCGCCAGCAACCTCCATCATCTCCGACATCTATGCCCCGAAAGAACGCGCCTTCGCCCTCGGTATCTACACGTCCGGCATTGGCCTTGGCATACTCGCAGGCTTTGCGATTGGCGGCTTTGTCTATCAGGCCTTTGGCTGGCGGGTCGCGTTCTTCGTCGCCGGTATACCCGGCCTGCTGCTGGCCATCCTGGTCAGACTGACATTGCGCGAACCAAAGCGCGGCGCTGTTGAGCAACGTGAAAGCGCATCGCAAGCCTCCAGCCTTGGCGAGACGCTCGCCTTCATCGGTGGACAATCATCCTTTTTGTGGCTGCTCGCGGGCTGTTCGATGATCTGCATCTCCGCCAATGCATTCCTGGCCTGGACGCCCAGCCACCTGCAGCGCGCCTATGAAGTCGGACCGGCCGATATCGCCATCCCGCTTGGCCTGTTGATTGGCGGGGTCGGGAGCATCGGCGCCATCCTGCTGGGCCGCGTGTGCGATCGTCTGTCTCAACGCAGCCTCGCCTGGCGCCCTCTGATGATTGCGATTTGCGCCGCCCTCGCCTTGCCCTTTGCCTGGATGTTCCTCAATGCCGAGACGATCAACATGGCTTATGCCTGGAACCTCGTGCCCAGCTTTATCGGCCTGATCTATGCCAGCATTGCCTATACCGCATCGCAGGAACTGGTTGGCCTGCGGATGCGCGCCTTTGCGTCTGCCTTCATGTTGTTCTGCCTGACCCTGATCGGGATTGGTGGCGGACCCACCGTGGTTGGATGGCTCAGCGATCACTTCGCGGCATCGGGTCACGAGATGCCGCTGAGATCAGCTCTGGAAATCATGCTCTTCCTCAATTTGCTCAGCGTGTTCGCGTTGCTTATGTCGGCGCGAACCTATACCCGGGACGTCGCGCGCGCCGCGCAGGTGAATTAAAATGCTTCGAATACTGTTACTTATCTGGATTGCTTTAGGTGTCGCAGCTTGTAGCCCGCCCCAAGGCCCACCATCCAACATGACAGATGTGGAGGCCGCCTTTAGCAGCCCCTATTTCGAGATAACGGTCACCGGTCAGGGCCCGGACATCATCCTTGTACCCGGCCTTGCCTCGAATGCAGCCGTCTGGAATGGCACCGTCGCCGCGCTCGAGGACAGTTACACGCTGCATGTCGTGCAGGTTAGCGGGTTTGGCGGTGCGCCGGCCAATGGAAATGCCCACAATGAAGACATCCTGGACGACCTTTCAATCGATCTCGCCCGATACACACAATCGCTCGAAAACGACCCCATTATTGTTGGACACTCGCTGGGCGGTCTGGTCACACTCAAGACTGCGCTGCGGGCCGACGTCCGCCTTGATGCGATCGTCATCGTCGATGTACTGCCATTCTTCTCCGTGCTCATGGATGAGACTGCGACGGCCGACAGCATTCGCCCGGTTTCGGCGATTATGAAGGTCACCTTGCTCGCTCAGCCTGAAGCAGAGTTCGAAGCCAGTCAGGACGCCGCTCTCGCCAGCCTGGTCAAGGATGACGCCGACCGCGCTCTGGCCCTCGATTGGTCCATGCAGAGCGATCGCGCGGTGATGGCGCAGGCCATGTCGGAAGTCCTCGTCACTGATCTGCGATCCGAGATCGCCAATATCAAAGTGCCGACAACCGTCATTTTTGCGCGCGATGACAGCATTCCGAATATGGCCCGGAACGAGACGTTCTACCGCGATCTGTACGCCCCACTGGCCAACGGCACGGTCATCGGCGTCGATGATGCCCTGCATTTCATCATGCTCGACCAGCCGGATGCCTTTCACACAGCCCTGCGCGCGGCAATCGAGTGATCTGATTCGACGACACGCAGTCCTGACCAGACAAATCGATCCGGCTGCGCTAGAGACGAGCGAACCTGAGTCTCGAGGGGAGCCGAGCATGATCTTTCGTTTTCTGACCGCGCCGTTATTGGCGCTGCTTGTGGCAGGCTGCACAATCAATGATGTGCCTGCGGACGCGAATGACCTTAGCCCGGCTACATCTGATCTTGCGCCGCCGTCGGAAGTCCACCGCGCCCATATCGCTGGGATTCTGGATGATCCCCGCGTGAAATCCGCGATCAGCCAGTTTGAGCAAGACCGTGCCAGGACGCTTGAGACAATGATCGCGCTGAACGAGATTCCGGCGCCGCCATTCCAGGAACAGGCACGCGCTGAGGCCTTCGCTCAGCGCCTGCGCGACCTCGGATTGTCAGATGTTTCGATCGATGAAGTTGGCAATGTCATCGCGGTACGTCCCGGGCAGCCAGATGGCCGACGGATTGCTGTCGTGGCCCACCTGGACACGGTGTTTCCGCCCGGAACGAACGTCAAAGTCCGCGTCAATGGCGACACCTATTTCGCGCCGGGAATCTCTGACAATACCCGCGCCCTCGCCGTGGTGCTGGCTGTGGTCGAGGCGATGCAGACGCTTGATCTGCAAACGCGCGACGAGATTGTGTTTGTCGGATCGGTCGGAGAGGAAGGTCTCGGCAATCTGCGCGGCGTTCGCCACCTCCTGCGCGGAGATCATGGGATCGACAGCTTCATCGCGGTCGATGGCGGCGCGCAGGACCGATTGATTACTTCGGCCGTTGGATCAAACCGCTACCGCGTCACCTTTCACGGCCCCGGCGGGCACTCATATGGTGCATTCGGCCGCGCGCATCCGCATCAGGCGCTTGCGCGGGCGATTACCGAATTCACGGCCCGTGCCGAGCCGATCACGCAAACCGATGGCGCCAAGGCGACATTCTCGGTTGGCAGAATTGGCGGCGGTACGTCGATCAATTCCATTCCCTTTGAAAGCTGGATGGAAGTCGACATGCGCTCGGTCGACCCGGTCAAACTGGAAGCCCTGGACGCTGCGTTTCGCGACGCGCTGGCTGTTGCTCTCGAGACTGAAAACGCGCGCCGCAAAAGCGCTGAGGCGATGACCGTTGAGATCGAAGACGTGGGCAAGCGTCCGGCCGGACAAGGCGCGCGCGATTCGCAGCTCGTGCTGAACGCCTCGGCGGCCATGCGCGCCCTCGGTGTTGAACCAAACCTGAGAGCGTCATCGACAGATGCGAACATTCCGATCTGGCTCGGGGTACCCGCGGTCACAGTCAGTCGCGGCGGCATTTCGCAGAACGCCCACAGTCTCGACGAATCGTGGACCGATGACGGCACGGTCTTTGGCGAGACGTATCTTCTGACCTTATTGTTGGCCGAAGCCGGGTACACGGCTGCGCCAGATGAAGCACCTTCGCCTGCAGTCGCGCCGAATAAGAGCGAATAACTGCTCTAAGCGACGCTGGATAGCATAGGCGGGTCAAACCGCGTTTGCAGATTGAAGGCGTGCGGCGTCGGGCCGTCCTTGCGCAACCGTTGCAAGCGATCCCAGGCCATTTCCAGCGATACGCGCGTGTCGCGCTTCTCCCACCAGGTCACCAGATTGGCGCCTTCGGAGCGATCGACCCAATGGCGCAGCCGCTTCATGTTCTCGCGGTGCTGGACATCGCGATAAGCAAAACTGTGCAAGTCCTTGGCGTCGCGCCATCCGGCGACCGTGTAGATATGCGGGTTGTCGTCACCGGACGTGTTCAACGCAGCAATTTCGAAGAAATTCAACTCCTTGCCGTCGGCAGCGCGCATACCGTGGCGATGCCAAAGCAAACCGTCATGCAGGTGATCACGTTCGAACAATTCCTGCAGCTGTTTGAAAAAATACTTGGATTCTTTCTGATGAACCGAGAACGTTCCGAGTGGCCGTGCAACATTGAAGTGCGCCAGAAAATAGTCGTGCATGATACCCAAACCCTTGATGTGATGGAGCGCACCATATCAACCTTGCGTTGAATTCAATTCACGATGGTATGGAAAATTTGCGGTCAGGCGTTAGGGAATTGGCAACTTGCGCGGCGTGAGCACGAACGGACGTTGATTCTCGGAAAATTTGCGAATGGTCCACCGGCTCAAAAAGGGGATTGAGCCGGTGGACAATGACTCTCTACACAAAGAAGGTCGCAGCGAGAGAGACATCTGACGTAAACGTCAAGCCAAGCTGTAAACCGATCCCTCGGTCCCCCACATCATCAATTTTATGTACACATTCGGTGCGAAATTTGCGTAGATTGAGCCGTCAATGGCAGATTCACAACGGAGACAACAGTTTGGGCGGCGACGAACCAGCAGATATGACAGCCGAAAATCGCGCTGAATCGGCCCTGGAGTTGCTGAAATCCCTGGCCCGTGCTGACGAAGACCCGGATCGCTTCACACAAGCTTGCCTTGATTGGTCCCGTCTGTCCCAGGACGCCACTGCCATCCCCGAATTCCAGTCCGTGCTGTCGATGATCTCGACATCTGGAAGAGAGACGCTCGACCCGATATCGGAGCAAAGCGATTTTGCCTCACCCAGCGCCTCGCTGTTCACACTCGACATTAATGGCATCGTCACGTCGATCCCCAGAGACCTGTCCGAGTTTCTAAGCCTGAAAGTGGGCGATACGCTTGAAACACTCTCATTCGAGAACGATGATGGTCCGTCGGTGCAAATTGGACACGTCGTAGAACTGTCAGACCGGTTTGGCCTCAATCGAAATATCAAGATCTGGCCACAACTGGATGACGGCTTGGTCACCGGATACACCGCACGTGTTGTGCTGTCGTCCATCAGCCAAAGGCTACGCGAGCATCTCAAGTCTGAATATGATCTGACCACGTCCGAAATCGAGATCCTGCAATTGGTCTTTTTGAGGCTCAATCTAGAACAAGTCGCGGACATGCGCGGCATCAAGCTCAGCACCGTACGCACACATATCAGCCGGATTACCAACAAACTGAGCTGTCGCAGTCTGGTGGAAGCGGTGTCGACCACGCTCGAACTTTCGCACGCACTGATCAACGAGCCGCCGCCGCTCGACGTGACTCCAGAGGTCAGCGAATCTCAGGTCCGGCATCTGACGCTGCCCACGCCTGGCAGATCTGTCGAGTATCGCCGCTATGGCCCCACCGATGGACAGCCGGTGATCGTGCTGCACTCATTCGAGTACGGATACATTCCGTCACCGCAGATGATCCGCTCAGCCAGCAGCCGCGGATTGAATCTGATCTTCCCGGTGCGTCCCGGATTTGGCGCCACCTCGCGCGTCGAGTCTTCGCAGGATACTGCCAGGATGATGCTGGAATTTGTACGGGCGCTTGAGCTCAGCTCCGTGACACTGGTCGGCCTTTCCACGGCGGCCCCGCTGGCCTTGCATATGAGTGCAGACCGCCAGAGGATCGGCAAAACCGTGCTCGTCAATTACGGGCTCAATGTGGCCGACAAGCTGAGTAATATTCAGCCAAGCTGGATTCGCGGATTGTTGCGCATGTCACTCAATTCGCCGTCGAGCTTTACGGTTGGCCTGCGCGCCTTCACGACCATCATCCGTACGTTTGGTGGCCTGCGATTCTACCGGCGACTATATGCGAACCAGGCCTCAGACCAGGCGTATCTGGAGAAAAACCAATCTGCGTTCGAGCTCACATCGAATTATCTGGTGCGCGCGTACAGTCAGAGCATTCGCCATGATATTGTCGCAGCGTTCCTGAACAATCGTGATCTGGAATCGAGCTTTCGCGATGACCGCGAGATTCTGGTGGCCAACAGTTCTGATCAGCATGGCGTTGCCGCCGATGCAGCTCGCGACGACGCAGCGCGGCTTGGTGTGCGGTTCAATGAAGCGCCCTATCCAGGCCGGAACTGGCTGTTCCAGAATCCGGACTATTTCTTCGATTTGATCGAGTCCATGTGATGCAAATACGCGCGCTCGGTGGCGGCTTGAAGATCACAATTTGTTGAAACATTCACTTCGTAAGAAGTGGCGCGAGTGACGGGCGTCGAAACCCCTATACAAGTTGTACGTTTTCAATGACTTACCTCTTTGAGATCGAGCAAATGTATCCCAATTTGTATCCAGTTTGTATCCCACCTTTCCGACAATTTGTACTTACGCCGTTTTGAGCGCGAATCATCGCGTCGAACCTAATCAATAGTCTGCCCGAGATCGTCGGCGGCATCACCCCATGTGACCTCTCTAATTAGCCTCACGCTGGGCTTCTCGCTTTTGACATGCGATCCATGGGCACTCCTACTGCGTCTCTGCTGAGAGAATCCTGAGAAACCGAACCAGCATTGCGGCGAGTTAGTCCAGAGGTTTACAAAACCCCATAGGGGTATATGGCATAATCATGCGTGCTCTACTTTTGTCCCTTATAGTCTTGGTTTTTGGGGTCTCCCAAGCACTCTGCGCCTGCCCACCTGACAGCGGGTCAGACGCACAAATTTCACACAACAATGATCACCACTCTGATAAAGAACATGCCTGCGACGGATGTCAGCACTGCGATAGAAACGGTCTCTTTGCGGGCCCTCTGATAGACAAAGTCGAGGCGACATGGCGCACTGAAACAAAGATCGTAATTACGGATTCTTATACAGGAACAGTGCGCATTTTCCAGTTGCGGGGACCGCCTGCGCAGCCAATCGAATTGCGATGGCGAATTCATGCGAACTCACCGATTTCTAGGCACGACGTCTCGCTAACCTGAGATAGATAAACGACTAGGCTATTGGCGGCACAGCGTAACGCTGCAGGTCGTCCATCGGCCCAAATCTCTATCTGCTGGGACACAACCCAAAATCTCCATATTTCCCTCAGCAGTTCGCTGCCCAACGTAGAGCTGCCACTCACCCATTCTTATATGGAATCCGCACCATGACTTCTCTTTTGGAACCGAACATTCACCCGATACTCGTTCACTTTGCATATGCACTATCGGTTAGCGCAGTGATCTCATACTTGCTTTCCAGATTTCCACCCACATCAAAATGGCGGGACACTCTCGCACCCGCAGCCGACTGGATGCTGGCCTTTGGCGCGGTCGCAATCGTGCTGACAATCGCAGCGGGATTTCAGGCCTACTATTCAGTTGACCATGATGCACCTTCTCATGTTGCCATGACCACCCACCGCAATTGGGCTGTTCCATCTGGCACCGCCATTTTACTATTGGCAATCTGGCGCTGGACGAACCGAGCGAAAGCCGCGGCTTCTCTATTTGTCGGGGGGCTTGCAGCCGCCGCGGTGGCCTTGACCGTCGCCGCCTGGTGGGGCGGCAAGATTGTCTATGGCTATGGTCTCGGCGTAAAGAGCATGCCGGTCGTTACCGGTGACGGACATGACCACGATCACGGAAATGCTTCCACCGGTGCAAATGCCACAGACCATGACATGTCAGCCATGACCAAACCCGATGCCGCACCAGCAGCCCATGATGACAACGATGCCCACCATGGCAACGAGCCTCCACAGGCGGCGCCCGACGGGCATGACAATAGCGATGGCCACCACGACGCAGCACCTGCTGGTCACGACAATTCTGACGGCCACCATGATCAGCCACCAGCCAGCGCCGATGACGCAGCTATCCTTCAAATTATCGAGGCGATTGAAGCTGGATGGGAAGACGGATCGGGCACACCGTTCAGGACACACTTCCTTGATTTTGAGGGGGCGCGATACTTCGAATCCGGCGGCGAGAATACCGGGCTTGAAGACCTCGTCGTTCACCATGTCGAGCCGGAGAAGACATCGATCCCGGACCTTGAGCTAAATGTCTCGAACATAGACATTCACTATGAAGGCAATTTCGCGTGGGCGGTGGGTGACTCCACCGTTCAGGGAACCATCATCAGGACTGGCGAAAAGCTGGATCGGACTGGCAAGCAAACATGGCTTTTCCGAAAGGTGGATGGCGCCTGGAGGGTGGTGCACACGCACTCGTCCTCTCGCGCGAAGCGCTAAAGGTCGCCAGTCGCTCTAAATATTGCCTGGACCAATAGCGTTGCTGCAATCGGGGGGAGTTGGCCTAGAAGCGAATTCTCCCTCTCGCGTTGAGTGGAAACGAACAGGATGATTTTTCGTTACCGATTGCATATACCCCTATAGGGTATTATATAGAGCTCGATACCCCGCCAGGGTATTAGACAAGATTGAATGAAACGCGGCTTTCTGGTCGCCGCCAATCAAGGAGAGACACCATGAAAATCAAACCCGTTGGACACGCTTTGTCCCTTTTGATCGCCATCTCATTTCTGATCTGCATCGGCTGGGGGCTGGTGATGCCAGAATCACTGCACATGCACGGTGCATGGGAAAACTGGCTTCCAGGATTTGAGTTCCTAACGCCGCAAGGCTTTATCATTGGTCTGAGCGAAAGCTACTTGTACGGCTGGTACATCGCTTTGGTGTTTGTGCCACTCTATCGGTTCTTCAACCGGTCTGCCGTCAGCAACAGCTAGAAGGGTAACGCCAGCCTCGCACCCACGAAATCGCGCAAGAGGTTGGCGCACCTATCACTGAAAATACGTAGAATTTGACCTGCACAAGGGAACAAAATGATGAGCACTGAGAAGCACGGAAACCACGACCAAAAGACTCACGCCGATCAGGGGCATGACTGTCACCATTCCGGCGGCGATTCTACTACGGGCGCAAATGGCAAGTACGACCTCGTCCCTGCCGAGTATTCAGGCACGGTCTATACCTGCCCCATGCACCCGAATGTTCGCGATGTCCGCAATTCAGGTTGTCCCATCTGCGGTATGGCCCTGGAGCCGGAAGGCATTGTTATCGGAGAAGAAGACACATCAGAACTGGATGATATGACACGCCGGTTCTGGATCAGTGCCATATTTACGATCCCGCTTGCCATTTATGCGATGGGTGATCTGATACCTGAGCGCCCTCTGGAGGGCTTACTCCCTGAGGGCTGGTCGCAATGGGCCCAGTTTGCTCTTGCGGTTCCCGTTGTGCTCTGGGGCGGATTTCCGTTCTTCGTGCGAGGACTGCGTTCTGTTCACACCATGAACC
>SPJK01006665.1_pt1 | contig 17876 bp, 18 predicted proteins | sample 3741771 | NCBI WGS metagenome assembly SPJK01 (sample SAMN10925997, study PRJNA522277) | cold seep metagenome | isolation source: Elba SIP-enriched marine methane seep metagenome, extraction at timepoint T2 | place: Italy: coast of Elba, Mediterranean Sea
CCGCCGAGCATTGTCCTTATCTTGCTCGCCGATGCCGTATCCAACGCCAACCAGTCAGCCGCCATGCGCTCTGGAAACGGCGCCGGGGTCGTCTCCGTCGGCGACTTGTTCGCTGGTGCGCTGATTCCGGGCCTGATGCTGGTTGGGCTCTACCTTCTGTATCTCGTAGTCACCGCCATCCTTCGCCCGAGCGCCAGCCCTGCGGTCACATTAGAAGATGACGTGGAACCGCTCACTGTGGCCGAGGTCGCGCGCAGTCTCGGGGCGCCATTGCTTCTGATTATCGCGGTTCTGGGCTCTATTCTGGGCGGCCTGGCCTCGCCCACGGAAGCGTCGGCCATTGGCGCCGGCGGCGCGTTGCTGCTGGCAGGCCTGCGCCTGGCGCCGCAGTACGGCCGACCTGGCGACCTTGGCAGCATCTGGGCGGCGATGGCGAGCGTGTTGCTCCTAGGAATCCTTGCCAACACAATGGACCTGCGGATCAATCGCGAGACAATTCCCGCCGGCGACTGGGTCGGTATTGGGATCGCCGGTTTCGCCAGCCTTGTGTTTCTCGGTGGCTTGCTGTCTTCCGCGCGTGTTCTCATCCGCGCCCAACAGCTCGGCAACGCACTCAAGTCAGGTGTGCAGATCACCAGCATGGTGTTCCTCATCCTGATCGGGGCCAGCCTGTTCGCACTGGTTTTCCGCGCCTATGGCGGCGACCATTATGTCGAAGCGCTTCTCACTGGCATCCCAGGCGGCCTATGGGGCGCGCTCGCGATCACCATGCTGGTTATGTTCATTCTCGGCTTCTTCCTCGACTTCATTGAGATTGTGTTCGTGGTTGTGCCAATCGTCGCGCCGCCTTTGATTATTCTCGGCGCCGATCCGGTCTGGCTGGCCATCCTGATGGCGCTCAATCTGCAGACCAGCTTCCTCACGCCGCCATTCGGATTTGCCTTGTTCTATCTGCGCGGCGCCGCGCCGGAAGGCGTCGAGACCATGGACATCTGGCGCGGGGCCATCCCGTTCATTGGCCTCCAGATGATCATGATCGCCATGGTCGCTGCGATCCCTGCCCTGGCGACGTGGTTGCCGACTTTCGTTCGCTAACGGTCAAACAGCAAAAAGGGGCGCAATGAGCGCCCCTTGAATTCAAGCATTTCGAAAGACAGGCCTTAGAACTTGACTTCTGGCGGCGTGCTCATAGCTGCGCGGTCTTCGCCGAGATCGAAGAATTCACGCGGTTCGAAGTTGAAGCTGCCGGCCACCAGTGACCCCGGGAACTGCTCACGCGCGGTGTTATAGTCCTGAACCGCAGAGTTGTAGAACCGACGGGCGGCGGCGATCTTGTCTTCGATGACCGCAAGTTCGTCCTGCAAATCCTTGAAATTCTCGTTGGCTTTCAGATCCGGATAGGCTTCGGCCAGAGCGAACAAGCGCCCAAGGGCTTGTCCGAGCACACCTTCCGCGGCGCCCATTTCGCCGGGCGTGTTAGCTGATACGGCGCCCTGGCGGGCCTGAATGACCGCGTCGAGGGTCTCTTTCTCGTGCGCGGCATAACCTTTGACGGTTTCAACCAGATTGGGGATGAGATTCTGGCGCTGTTTGAGCTGCACATCGATGTCGGCAAACGCCTGGTTGCAGCGTTGGCGCTTGGCCACAAGGCCGTTGTAAATGCCGATCACCAGAACGACGAGCAATGCGACAAGGCCCAGGACCACGAGTAATGGAGTCATGCGAAGATCTCCCCCTTTGAATTCATTGTTGCCACTTTGCTAAACGGCTCGCCGACGCGGCGCAAGGTTCAGGCGTCGATGATGGCGCGGGCGCGTGCGAAAATGTCTTCGAACATTTCTGTCGTCAGGCGGCGCGTATTGGTGTTGTAGCGGGAGCAATGGTAGCTCGAGAGCAAGGTCGCCGCCCCGACTTTGTATTCGGTGCCATGCCCGAAAGGATGATCTTTCAACCTCAATCCGAGGGTACGAACCGTCGAATCATGACTGATCTTGCCGAGACAGAGCAGCACTTTGGCGTTCGGTAGGGCATCGATCCGGGACTTGAGAAATGGGCGACATTGATTGATTTCGGCGCCGACGGGTTTGTTCTGCGGCGGCACACACCGCACGGCATTCGTAATCATCGCCCCCTTCAAGGTCAGGCCATCATCTGCGCGGCGATCATATATCCCGTCGCAGAAGCCAAACTTGGTCAAGGTCGCATACAGCAGGTCGCCGGCCCAATCTCCCGTAAACGGTCGTCCGGTTCGGTTCGCACCCGTCATGCCCGGGGCGAGCCCAATCACGAGGAGTTCTGCTGCGTCGTCGCCAAAGCTCGGCACCGCGCCATTGAACCAGGTCGGTTCTTTCTGGCGCTGATCGAGGATAAACTGACGTAGTCGCGGACAAAGATCACAGTCTTTCGGGGCTTCAGCTGGCACGCTCACAATCGGTCTGGCCTCCAGCCTTGCACACGGGTCAATGCAGGGTTGCGTAAATAGTGCTGCTGGAGAATGCAAGGGCGGGTTGCGCTCGCGTGCTGCACTGCATATAAGGGCGGGCTACAGGAGATTTACATGGCCCGTGTCACCGTTGAAGACTGCGTCGAGCAGGTCCCAAATCGCTTTGATCTGATCCTTTTGGCGGCTCAGCGTTCGCGCATGATTCGTGAGGGGTCTCCGATCACGGTTGACCGCGACAATGACAAAGACCCTGTGGTTTCCCTGCGCGAAATCGCCGAGCAGACCGTCGACCTCAAAGTCGTCAAGGAATCGCTCGTCGCCGAGCTTCAGGAAGTTCGCCCTGGCGAGGAAGAAGAGCGCGAAGCCGATCGCCTGGCGCTCGAGTCCGGCCCGGCTGCAACCGAAGAAGACGTCATGCGCGCTTACCAGGCCGAACTGGAATCCGGCCGCGACGACCGAATGTAGGTGTAAATGGCAACAGCGACCGTCAAATCAGCAGACCGGTCGCGCGCCTCTAGGCCGCCGCGTGGCATACGCGATGATGAGCCTATCCTGACCAAAGAAGAGCTTGCCGGCATGGTGCTTGCTTATCAGCCGGATGCTGATCGTGCGCGCCTGCACCGCGCTTATGAGTTCGCGCGGGAAAAGCATGGCGATCAATTGCGCCAGTCAGGCGATCCCTATTATTCGCACCCGGTTCGTGTTGCGACTTTGCTCGCATCGGTTCGGCTTGACGAAGCTACCATCATGGCCGGCTTGCTGCACGACACGGTCGAGGATTGCGAGGACGTAGACCTGGCCCAGATTGAAGACCTGTTTGGCGCTGATGTGGCTGAACTGGTCGATGGGGTCACCAAGCTCGGCCAGCTCGAATATCAGAGTGAGGCCAGCAAGCAGGCCGAAAACTTCCAGAAGTTCATTCTCGCCACCGTCAATGACATTCGCGTCCTGCTGGTGAAGCTCGCCGACCGCACACACAATATGCGGACGCTGCACTTCAAGAAAAAAGAAGAGTCCCGACGCCGCGTTGCGCGCGAGACGATGGACCTCTATGCCCCGCTCGCCCGGCGGGTCGGCCTGCATTATCTCGCCTCAGAGATGGAAGACCTCGCCTTCCAGCACCTCAACCCGGAAGCGCGCGCGCAAATTCTGCATCAGCTGGAAGCGCTGGAGTCGCGCAACAAGGATGACCTGGAGCGCATCCGGCTCGCCATCCGGCAAGTCATGGAGCGCGAAGGGATCGAGTGCCGGATCAAGGGGCGTCGCAAGGAACCCTATTCGATCTGGCGAAAGCTCGAGAAGAAATCCATTTCATTTGAAGATGTTGCCGACATCTTTGGCTTCCGCGTGATCGTCGACACGATCGAAAACTGCTATCGGTCTCTGGGCGTTTTCCACACCGAATGGGCGTGCCTGCCCGATCGGTTCCGGGATTTCATCTCCGTGCCCAAGCCGAATGGCTACGCGTCGCTCCACACCACGGTGCGAGCCAGCGGCAACCGGCTGGTCGAGCTGCAGATCCGCACGGAGGACATGGACGATACGGCTGAGCGCGGCGTCGCGGCGCACTGGACCTATAAGGACAGTGCTTATGGCTTCGATATGGAAAGTTCCAAAGCTGCCGGGCTCGATCCAACCGCGAACCTGAAAGCATTTGGCGAGCTATTGAGCCATGGCGGCGACGCAAATGACTTTCTCGAACACGCGAAGATGGAGATGTACCGCACGCACGTCTTCGCTTTCACGCCGCAAGGTCGCCTGGTCCTGTTGCCAGCGGGATCGATGCCGCTGGATTTTGCCTACGCCGTCCACACCGCCGTTGGCGACACCTGCGATGGCGCAAAGATCAACGGCGTGCCGCGCAATATGCGGGTGGCGCTGCAGAATGGCGACGTCGTCGAGATTATCCGCCGCGAAGAACCGCGCCCCCTGCCCGGCTATGAAACGCTGTGTGTCACCGGCCGCGCCCGCGCCGCGCAGCGCAAGCTCCGACGCGAGCTTGAGACCCAGCAATTTGCCAATCTCGGCAGAAACCTGCTCGAGCGCGCCTTGCGCCAGAACCAGATCGACCCGGTCAGTGTCGATATGCGGAAGATTTCCGAACGTGCAGGATTTGATGGCGTACAGGCCATGTTCGAGGCCTTGGGTCGGACGCAGGAAGAAGTCAGCCGCGTCATTGGCATCGCCTTTCCAGGCCTCGACCTGGAGGCATCAGAGCAAGATGACGCGGTCACGCTCGATGATGAGCATGCGGCCAGCCTGATCGCTGGAGAGAATCTGACGCCAGGCGTGACCCTACACCTCGGCGAATGCTGCCACCCGATCCCGGGCGACCGGATTGTCGGCGTTCGCCAACCGGACAAGGGTCTGGTCGTGCACACCATCTATTGCGGCCAGGTGGCGAAATATGATGACCGTCCAGACCTGTGGGTGGACCTGCAATGGACCGAACTTGCCAAGTCCGGCGTGCGGGCCATCGGACGTATTTCGGTCAATGCCGCTGACCACAAGGGTGTCCTCGCTCAGCAATGCACCGTCGTTGCGCAAGCGGGCGGCAATATCCGTGGGGTTTCAACCCACAATCGCGGTCCCGGCTTTATGGAGCTTGTCTTTGACATCGAAGTCGAGGATTTACGGCACCTGGAACAGATCAAGGCAGCATTGCGCGCCCTCGCCGTCGTGGAACGGGTCGAGCGCATAGAGGAGAGCGAATTTGAATAATGATCAGGTCTTGCAGGTTTTCCGCGACGCGGGAGCCTTGCTCGAGGGACATTTCATCCTTTCATCCGGGCGGCGAAGCCCGGTTTTCCTTCAAAAGGCCCTGGTCTTTTCGCAGCCTGAACTGTCGGCGAAACTGTGCGCGGCGCTGGCTGAGAAAGTCAAAAGTCGCCTGGGCGAGATTGATGTCGTCGTCGGCCCGGCCATGGGCGGCGTTATTCCGAGCTATGAACTTGCCCGCCATCTTGGCTGCCGCGCCGTGTTCGTTGAACGCGTCGACGGCGCGTTCGAATTGCGCCGCAGCTTTGAGATTGGCGATACCGATCGTGTCCTGATCGCCGAAGACATTGTCACAACCGGGCTTTCGTTCAGAGAGACGGTTGAAGCACTGAATAAATTGCCGGGCACAGTGGTCGGCGGCTCCTGCATCATTGATCGCAGCGGCGGCGAGGCAGATGTCGGCTGCGATCTGGTCTCGCTCGCGGCGATTAAGTTCCCGGACTATGACGCCGACGACCTGCCGCCTGAGCTACAAGCCATCCCGGCTTACAAACCTGGCAGCCGGGGACTGAAATAATGCCTGGTCGCATCCGTCTCGGCGTCAATATCGACCATGTCGCGACCATTCGGAATGCGCGTGGTGGGGCGCATCCGGATATTGCACGCGCCGCAGAAGTGGCGACCAAGGCGGGCGCGGACGGGATAACGTTCCACCTGCGTGAAGATCGGCGCCACATCATGGACCCGGACCTTGAAGCCATTCGCGCTGCAACGCATTTGCCGCTGAACATGGAAATGGCGGCCACGGACGAAATGCACATCATCGCCATGGACTACAAGCCTGAGACAGCGATGTTCGTTCCCGAGAAACGTGAGGAGCGAACGACAGAAGGTGGCCTTAACGCGGCACGTGAGCACAATAAGCTGGCACCCATGATCCGCGCGCTCAAGGACAATGGCAGCCGGGTCTCCCTATTCATCGAACCCGACCCGGTGCAGCTCATCGCGGCACAGCGCATGGGCGCAGACATTACCGAGTTCCATACCGGACGCTTTGTTGAACTGAGCCTCGCCGGAGAAACAGAACTGGCCGAGGTCGAGCTGCAACGCATTGCCGATTGCGCCAAACGTGCGGTCGAGATTGGTATCGAACCGCAGGCGGGGCATGGCCTCACCTATGATACGGTTAAGTCGGTTGCCGCGATTCCGGAACTGACTGAATTGAATATTGGCCATTTCCTCATCGGAGAGGCGATTTTTGCGGGTCTGGAGCCCGCCATTCAGCGCATGCGTGAGTTGATGGACGAGGCACGCGCATGATTATCGGTATTGGCAATGATCTCTGCAACATTGAGCGCATCCAGGGCTCGCTCGACCGGTTTGGCGAGCGATTTGAGAAGCGTTGTTTCACAGAAGGCGAAATCGCCAAGGCGCGCAAACGCCGCCTCACAGCCGAAACCTATGCCAAGCGGTTCGCCGCGAAGGAGGCCTGCGCCAAGGCGCTCGGCACCGGTGTTCCGCGCCGCGGGGTCCACTGGAAAATGATTGAAGTGATCAACCTGCCATCCGGAAAACCGACCTTGCGGTTGACCGAAGGGGCCAAAAAACGATTAGATGAGCTCACTCCAGAGGGGCATCTGGCACACGTCCACCTGACGATGACTGACGATCATCCTTGGGCTGAGGCGCATGTGATAATAGAGGCCCTTCCCGAATGAAACGCCCATCTCGTCCAAAACGTACCCGCCTGCGCGCAGGCGCCAAAATCATGTCGCACCCTGATCTCAGCCTGGCTCAGCGCCGCGAACTGGAGCGCACCATCGGTTATCGCTTTCACGATAGTGACATCCTGATCCACGCGCTTATCCACCCAAGCCTCATCGATGAGTATCGCGGCGGCGCGGGCTTCTCTAACCAGCGCATGGAGTTTCTGGGCGACCGCGTCCTCGGCCTGGTCATCGCCGAAATGCTGATCAATAAATACCCGAAAGAACGCGAAGGCTTCATGACGAAGCTGTTCCACAACCTGGTCAGTGGCCAGACCTGCGCCGAGGTTGGCGCTGAGCTGAACCTGCGAGACTATCTGTTCATGGATGCCTCCATGCGCAGCAACAAGAACGCGAATTATGACCGCGCGGTTGCAGACGCAGTAGAGGCGCTGATTGCGGCGATCTACCTTGATGGCGGTCTCGACGCAGCAGAGAAATTCATCAAACGCTGCTGGATCTTCGACAAGATGGCCGATGGCTCGGATGAGACCGAATCCAATCCTAAAACCAAGCTCAGCGATTGGTGCGGGCAGAACAAGACCGCTTATGCGGCCTATGAGACGCTTGAAACCAGCGGCCCGGACCATGCCCCACAATTCACTGTCAAAGCCTCTGTAGAAGGCCATGGCGAAGCGACGGCAAAAGGTGGTAACAAGGCTGAAGCCGAGCGCGCCGCTGCTCGTGCGCTCCTCGACCTTCTGGAAAACAAATGACCTCTACTGACCCCGCCCTGCCGGACGCCTCTGACATTACCCATGCTGGCTTTGCCGCAATCATCGGTGCGCTCAATGCCGGTAAATCCACGCTGACCAATCACCTGGTCGGCACAAAAGTCGCGATCGTCACCCATAAGGTGCAGACAACCCGCTTCCCCATTCGCGGCGTCGCCCATCAGGGATCCGCGCAAATCGTCCTGGTCGACACACCCGGTATCTTCCGCGCCAAGAAGCGGCTCGACCGAGCGATGGTCAAAGCGGCCTGGTCAGGTGCCGAGGAAGCTGATGCCGTGGTTCACCTGATCGATGCCTCCGCCTGGGTGGCGGAACAGGCAGGCGAAGCGACCGGCGCGCAGAAACTGTCGGTTGAAGATGATCGCCGCGTCATGGAGACGCTGAAGGAGAATGATCAGAAGGTCTTCCTGGCGCTCAACAAAATTGACCTGTTTTCGCATGACAAGGTCCTGCCGATCATGGCGGAGCTAAATGGAGCTGGCGTCTATGAGGAGATTTTCATGATCTCGGCGCTGAATGGCGACGGCGTTGCGCCTCTGCTCGAGAAGCTCGCAACGCGGATGCCAGAAGGCCCGGCTCTATATCCACCAGACCAGACTGCCGACCTGCCCATGCGCCTGCTGGCCGCGGAAGTGACGCGCGAAAAGCTGATGCTCCGGCTGCACCAGGAACTGCCTTATCAGCTGATGGTCGAGACCGAGAGCTGGGAACCCTTCGACAATGGCTCCGTCCGCATTCGCCAGGCGATCATCATTGCGCGTGAACAACACAAGGGCATGGTGCTCGGCAAAGGTGGCAGCGCGATCAAGGCAATCGGCAAAGCGGCGCGCGAAGAGCTGAAAGAGATGCTCGGTCAGACCGTGCACGTCATCCTGTTTGTCAAAGTCGATCCGAAATGGATGGAGCGGCGCGAAGCCTATGCCTCTGTCGGTCTGGAATTTGACGCTTAGCCAAACCAGATAGAATCCCGTAAGCCTCATCCTGAGCGAAATCGACGGACGCGGCGTCAGGAACAAGCAAATGGAATGGCACGACGAAGCACTGATCCTGGGCGGCCGCCGCTTTGGCGAAAGCGGGCTCATCCTCGACGTCCTGACCAAGACCAAAGGCCGACGCTCCGGCCTGGTCTATGGCGGGGCCAGTCGCAAGAAACGCGCCCAATTTGAAGCCGGCAACTCGCTGCAACTGACCTGGACCGGGCGCCTGGAAGAACAGCTCGGACGCTTCAATGTCGCCGAGGTCACGACCAGTCGCCCGGGGCGATATCTGGATCGCCCGGAAGCGCTGGCTGCGATCACGACCATCACCACGCTGCTGCGCGGCGCCGTCGATGAAGGCGATGCGGCCGGGTCCAGCTTGTACCAACCGACCGTATTGCTCCTCGACGCGCTCGAAACCTGGCCGGTGTGGCCGGCTTTGTATGCCAAATGGGAGCTCGGCCTGTTGTCCGCGCTTGGCTTTGGTCTCGACCTCGATAAATGCGCGCTTTCAGGCGCCAATGATGGTTTGACTCATGTTTCGCCTAAGACCGGGCGCGCCGTGCGGGGATCAGAAGCGGACGGTTACGTTGAGCGCCTGTTCCCGCTCCCGGCATTCCTGATCGACTCTACCGCGCTGGCCATGGCGGAAGACATCGAAGCCGCGCTTCAGCTGACGGGCTACTTCCTTGAAGAAAGACTGTTTTCCAGCGTCCACAAGCCCTTGCCACCGGAGCGCGCGCGTCTGGTTCCAAAACTTATTGGCTAGTTTCTGCAATATTCAACTTGCGTTCAGGTCCAACCTCGCAGAGGAGGAACGTGTTCAGGGCAGAGAGTAAATCACCAAGAGGCTGATAATGAAAAAGACTGTCTTGTTTGGCGCCATGAGCGTTGCCCTCCTCGGACTCGTCGGATGCATCCATGTGGATGAAGGCGACTGGTCGGATTCTGAAGAAATCGCCCGCAACACCGAAACCGCCCTGCGCGTTTGCGGTGGACCGGGCACCGTCGACGAAGTCACCGAAGACGGGTTTTCCTGCAAGGACGACTAGCGCTTAGCGACACGTTTCAGTGCTGCCCATGTCGAGATGGAAATGATCGGCGTGGGCAGCATCAAAATCCGGCCCCAGAGTGACAGAAAACAGCCGGCAGGCCTTTTTGTGTACGCGCCCCAGGAACTTGCCTTTCTTGCTGCGCTCGCGCCAATGATCCTTCACACGAATTTCCGTGCCATCCTCCAGGATAAAGCCTGAAATATCGATCGCGTTGGCATAAGAATGCTGGCTACGGGTGCCGGTGCCGGCGATATTCCGACAACTGAACGAGCCATAGGTCTGTATCTGACGCAGGGGCGAATCAAAGATCTTCTCCGCCTGGGGCCGCAGAACCTGACGCTCCCAAATGTGCAGAGCGGCCATCTGGTGGCAGGTCATTCTGAGCGGCGCAGCATTGTAGGGCGTCAACGAACGTTTCAGATGCAGCGTCTCTTCGAGCGGGCAGCGCGCCTCGGCCCCGTCCGCCGCAACAATTTCAAACTCGACTCCCGCATCAACGAGCTTCTGCCGACACATTTCATCGTTGTATTTCAACGCTGTAAGCTTGCCATAGGTGGCCAGTCCCAGCGGTTCCGTGAGGTCCGGTGGGCGCAGCGGATTGTGCTGCGTCGGCAGGAATCGGTGTACCAGATAGGCCAGCCCCACCAGCCCGATGACCAATAAAATCAATCGCCAGTGGCGCATGGTATTCCTTCGTTAACCAATCGGCGTTTTCTGTTAACCTGTACATGAGTGTGGCGATTCTACGCCCGCCGGAGATTTAGAGGTGCGCATGACCGATCTTTTGGAACCAGAAGACGATCGCATTATCAACGAGCCTTTGAGCGAAGCGCTGACCAAGCGCTACCTCGCTTATGCTCTCTCAACAATCACATCTCGCGCCCTGCCGGATGTCCGCGATGGGTTGAAGCCGGTGCAGCGCCGCATCCTGTATGGCATGCGCGAACTGAAGCTGAATCCAGACGGCGGCTACCGCAAGTGTGCGAAAGTCGTGGGTGAAGTGATGGGTAATTACCACCCGCACGGCGACGCCTCGATCTATGACACCATGGTACGCCTCGCTCAGGATTTCTCTGTTCGATATCCGCTGGTCGATGGTCAGGGCAATTTCGGCAATATTGACGGCGATAGCGCCGCTGCGATGCGTTATACGGAAAGCCGGATGACTGAGGCAGCACAGCTGCTGCTCGAAGGCCTCAACGAGGACGCCGTCGACTTCAAGCCGACTTATGACGAGAATGATGAAGAGCCGGTGGTTCTGCCCGCTGGCTTCCCCAATCTGCTCGCCAATGGCGCCACCGGGATCGCGGTCGGCATGGCGACCAGCATCCCGCCGCACAATGTCGCCGAGGTGATCGATGCGGCTCTGCTCCTGATCGACCGCAAAACGACGCCGATCGAAGAATTGCTCGCCGTCATGCCGGGACCGGATTTCCCCACCGGCGGGATCATTGTCGAGCCGAAAGAGTCGATCCTCGAAGCCTATGAAACCGGGCGCGGCGGTTTTCGCATGCGCGCCAAGTGGGAGGTCGAGGATCTCGGCCGTGGCACCTGGCAGGTCGTGGTCAAGGAAATCCCGTATCAGGTCCAGAAATCAAAACTCATCGAGCGTCTCGCTGATCTGATCGAGACCAAGAAGGCGCCATTGCTCGCCGATGTTCGTGACGAGAGTGCCGAGGATATTCGCTTGATCCTGGAACCGCGCGCGAAAACCGTTGAGCCAGACGTGCTGATGGAAAGCCTGTTCCGGATCTGTGATCTGGAATCGCGCTTCAGCCTGAACATGAACGTCCTGCACAAGGGCGCCCCGCAGGTCATGGGCCTGCGCCAAGTGCTGCGCGCCTATCTCGATCATCGCCGCGAAGTCGTCGTTCGCCGCGCCGAGTTCCGGCTCGACAAGATCGAGAAGCGCCTGCATCTGCTCGATGGCTATTTGATCGCTTATCTCAATATTGATGAAGTGATCCGGATCATCCGCGAGGAAGATCACCCGAAACAGGAAATGATCGACCGGTTCGGGATCACCGAAATCCAGGCCGAAGCGATCCTCAACCTGCGTTTGCGTGCCTTGCGCAAACTTGAAGAGATCGAGATCCGCAAGGAACACGAAGCCCTGAACGAAGAGCGCAGCGATATTGTTGCCATGCTCGGCTCTGAAGGTCGTCAGTGGACCAAGGTCAAGAAGGAGCTGAAAGAGGCCCGCAAGGCTTTTGATCCCGACACTGAACTCGGGCGCCGCCGCGCCAACTTCGAAGACGCTCCTGTGATTGATGTCGGCGCCGCGCTCGAAGCCTCCATGCCGAAGGAGCCGCTGACCGTCGTCCTGTCGACGAAGGGCTGGATTCGCGGCATGAAAGGCCACGGGCTCGATCTTGCGTCTGCCAAATTCAAGGATGGCGACACGCTGCTCTTCGCCGAAGAGGTGCACACGACCGACAAGCTGATCCTGATGTCATCCGACGGCCGCGCCTTCACGTTGACATGCGACAAGCTTCCGGGTGGTCGCGGCCATGGCGAGCCGATCCGGATTTCGATCGATCTCGAGGACAGCGTCGATATTGTCGGCATGTTCAAGCTCGACGGGTCGCGCAAGCGGATCATGGCATCGGATGCCGGATATGGCTTTGTCGTGCAGGAGAGCGAGCTCGAATCGAACCGCAAGGCTGGCAAGTCCGTGGTCAGCGTTCCTGCGGGTGGAAAATTGCTCAAAACCGATCTCGCAAAAGGCGATCATGTCGCAGTGATCGGGACCAATAAGAAGCTGATTATCTTCCCACTCGACGAGCTGCCAGAAATGTCGCGCGGCAAGGGCAACAAGCTGCAAAACTATCGTGGCACCGACAAGCTCGGCGACGTTCTGGTCTTCCATGCAGAGGATGGCCTGATCGTCACCGACAGTGCCGGCCGGATGCGTGGCTTCCCGGAATGGCGCGAATGGATCGGCAAACGCGCGCAGGCTGGCAAGGTGGTCATGCGAGGGTTCCCGCGGTCCGGCAAGTTTACGGGTTAGACACGAAGCGGTAAGACTGCCGCCATGATCACACCTCAATATTTACAACGCATGGCGCGCTACAATCGCTGGCAGAATGAGAGCCTGTATGGCGCCGCCGATACGCTGAGCGATGATGCGCGCCGCGTCGATCGCGGCAGTTTCTTCAGGTCCATCCACGAAACCCTTTCACATATTCTATGGGCCGATCAAATCTGGATGAGCCGCTTGTCTAATTGGAACCCGCCCAGCGTCGGCATTGCCGATTCTGGCCGCCACATAGAAGCCTGGGACGTCTTGAAAACCCGGCGCGCGGAGGCGGATAATATATTCATTTCATGGTCGGACAGTCTCGCCTCGTCAGATACAGAGGGCGACCTCACCTGGTTTTCCGGCGCCATGCAGCGCGAGCTGGTTCGCCCGAAGGCGGTTTGCATGATGCAGGTGTTTAACCATCAAACCCACCATCGCGGACAGGTGCACGCCATGTTGACCGCAGCAGGCGCAAAACCAGAAGACACTGACATACCTTTTATGCCTGATGCCTATCTCTAAAGCTCCGATCAGCACTCTGCCGAACGCGCCGAGAAAAGATCAAACTCCGAGCACGTCGCTCATATCATAGAGGCCAGGCTGTTGCGTCGCCGCCCACTCGGCCGCCTTGATCGCGCCGTGCGCAAATACCGCCCGATCCAGCGCCGTGTGGCTGAGTGAGACGATTTCCATATCAGACCCGAATGTCACTTCATGATCGCCGATCACGCCGCCTGTTCGCCGAACCGAAAATCCGATCTTGCCAGGATCGCGTTTCGCATCCGGGCCATCATAAGGGCCCATGCGCAGCGCGCTCAACGGTTTGCCACGTCCTTCAGCCGCAGCCTCGCCGAGCATGAGCGCTGTTCCCGACGGTGCGTCGATCTTGCGGTTATGGTGCGTTTCCAGCACCTCGATATCCCATTCTTCGCCGAGGCGGGACGCCGCTTGGCGAACGAGGGCTTCCAACAAGTTCACGCCCAGCGAATAATTCCCGGCTTTGACGATAGCGATGCGCTCACTTGCGAGCTTGATTTGCGTCTCTTCGGCCTCACTAAACCCGGTTGTCCCGACGATCGCAGCTTTCACGCCGAGCGAGGGCAACATGGAGAGAGACAACAGCGTCGCAGACGGAATGGTGAAATCGATCCAGACATCGGCGCCTTTGCCAGCTTCGGTCATTCCGGCATGCGCCACCGTGCCAATGGGTTCCAATCCGGCAAGTGACCCGAGATCCTTACCAAGATTCTCTGATCCCGGCGCTTCGCTGCCACCGCTCAGTGTGTGACCTGCTTCATGCGCAGCTTTCACCAATTGGCGGCCCATGCGTCCTGCGCATCCCGCCACAGCCATGTTCAATCGTGTCATCATGCCCGCCTTATACAGAGCTTCGGCGTTGTGACCACTCACCTTGTCGCCGGTGCGGGGTTTGCGCTCTAGGCATCCCTCACCCGCCCTGCTAAGGCCGCGTGCATGTATCAGATCTCCGCCCGCGGCCCGCGCGCCGCCATCGAAACCGCCTGGGACACACTTGCCTGGACCGACCCGTCGCCCGCCGGCGCGGTCGACGCTAAGGAAGACACACGTCTGACCTGGCAGCTTGATGCCTATGCAGAGACTGAAACGGACGCGCGCGCCTGCGCAGACCTCATCCGCGAGGTCGCACCTGATCTAAACCCGGTGGTCGAAGCGCTCGAGGATCGCGATTGGGTGACCTTGTCTCTGGAAGGCCTGCCACCGGTTGAAGCCGGTCGGTTTATTGTCGCCGGCAGCCATGCTCTGACACGCAGCGCCCCCGGCAAGACGGATATCCTGATCGAAGCGGGCCCAGCATTCGGGACAGGACATCACGGCACGACGCTTGGCTGTTTGCTGGGGTTTGAGCACGTGTTGCGGTCGGGTGTCCCGAAATCGGTTCTGGATGTCGGCACCGGCTCTGGTGTACTCGCCATCGCGGCGATCAAATCGGGCGCTATGCGCGCCATTGGGACCGAGATCGATCCCCAAAGCGTGACGGTGGCGAATGAGAATGCGGCGAAGAACAATGTCGCCAATCGCTTCCGCGCCTATCACACGCGCGGCGCCAGCAACGCGGTCATACGCGGCGCAGCGCCCTATGAACTGATTTTCGCGAACATCCTGGCGCGACCCCTAATCGGGCTCGCGCCAGAAATTTCATCGATGATGGCGCCCAGCGGGCACGTCATCTTGTCGGGCCTGCTGACCCGGCAAGAACCTTTGGTCCGTGCGGCCTATACCGGCCGCGGGCTCGACCTCGTCAAACGCATCCGCAAGGATGGTTGGTCGACATTGGTTTTGCGTCGCAACGCTGCTTAGTGCGCGTCGCGGCGGGCCCAGCGCGCTGAACGTTTGGTCAGAACGTGTGGGCGATCGGTTGCGGTGACGTCTGCCGTCACAGAAACTGTGGCTTTATTGACTGGCTGTACTTCCTGCACGTTTTTCGAAACAGCGGGAAAGAACGCTTGAAGGCCGGGATAGCCGCGGAAAATATTGATATTTTTCATTCTACTAAGTCCTGAGAGGTTGGATTTTCTTATGCCACCTATATAGGCCTGAGTTATTACAATTCTTTATACAAAAACCGATTTTTCCATGCGATAATGCATATCTCACTTCCCGCTTTGCACCACCCGCCATTCGGCGCTACCAAGGCGATATGAAACAGAATTTTGATGTCAAAGGTGGCCCTCAGATTGGCCGCGAGAACCTGCCCAAACTGCGCCAGGAAATGGCGAAACAGGGGCTAGATGGCTTCTATGTCCCACACGAGGACGAGTACCAGAACGAGTACCTGCCAGACGCAAATGAACGCCTCGCCTGGGTTAGCGGCTTTACCGGGTCATTCGGTTCCGCCCTGATCCTGAAAGACCGCGCAGCGATCTTCGTGGACGGACGCTACACCATTCAGGGGGCGGATCAGACTGATCCAACACTGTTCGAATGCGTTCCTGTGCCAGATCCTGGCGCATTCGGGTGGCTGGCTCAGCAGGACCTTGCGGGCCAGGTGATCGGATACGATCCGGCCTTAATGACCCCGAACGATGTCGCTGAGTTTTCGAAATCAGCCACCAAAGCCGGTGCCACGGCCAAGGCGGTGAGTGAGAACCCGCTCGATCTCGCCTGGACAGATCGCCCGCCACAGCCTGTGCAACCTGTGCATGCTCACAGCCTCGACTATGCTGGCGAAGCCTCAGAGGACAAGCGCATGGGCATCGCTGCCGGGTTGAGCGACGATCAAGCGGATGCCGTCATGATCACTGCGCCGGCAAGTATTGCCTGGCTGTTCAACATTCGCGGCGGCGACGTTTCTTGCTCACCCCTGCCCCTCGCCCGTGCAATCGTGCGCGCGGATGGCAGCGCTACTCTGTACATGGACCCCGCTAAAGAGACCGACGGTCTGCGCGAACATCTCGGCAATCAGGTCACATTGGCGCCTCTCACCGCACTTGATGATGATCTGGCCAGCTTGAAGGGCCAAACGGTCAGCCTCGACCCCAATCTTGCATCGGCCTGGTTCTTCCAATCGCTCGAAGCGGCCGGTGCGAACATCCTTCGCCAACAGGACCCGGTGCTGTTGCCGAAAGCGTGCAAGAACGCGACGGAGATTGGCGGAACGGCCGCTGCGCATAAACGGGATGGGGCAGCCATTGTGAGGTTCCTGCATTGGCTCGATACCGATGCTCAATCTGGCAAGGTGACGGAGATCGACGCTGCGTTGAAGCTGCTCAATTTCCGAACTGTTGATCCAAGCATGAAGGATATGTCGTTCGAGACGATTTCCGGCGCCGGACCCAATGGCGCCCTGCCCCATTATCGCGTCTCGTCGGCCTCCAATCGCACGCTGGAGCGCGGCACGCTGTATCTTGTCGACAGTGGCGGCCAGTATCCGGACGGCACCACCGACATTACGCGGACCGTCGCGATTGGCGACCCGAGCGATGACATGCGCCGACACAATACGCTGGTGCTCAAAGGCCATATCGCTTTGGACCGCGTCCGCTTCCCGGAAGGCACGACAGGCACGCATCTCGACACACTGGCGCGGCATGCCCTGTGGCAGGCAGGCCTCGATTATGATCATGGCACCGGTCACGGCGTCGGCGTTTATCTTGGCGTGCATGAAGGGCCGCAGCGCATCGCCAAAGCCTGGAATGCAACCCCGCTCATGCCGGGAATGATCGTTTCGAATGAACCTGGCTTCTACAAGGAAGGCGCGTACGGCATTCGCATCGAAAACCTGCAATACGTGACGCCGGCTGAGGAGATTGAGGGCGGCGATCGGCCCATGCTTGGCTTTGAATGCCTGACCTTTGCGCCGCTCGCGCGCAGTCTGATCGACACAGACCTCCTATCGTCAGAAGAGCGTGACTGGGTCGATGATTATCACCAGCGCGTCCTCGCCGAGATCGGTGATCTGGTCGACGGAGAGGTTAAACACTGGCTCGAACAGGCCTGTCAGCCGCTCTAGAGCGCGCTGATCAGCTCGATCCACTCGGCTTCGGTCATCACCGTCACGCCGAGATCCTGGGCTTTCTTGAGTTTTGATCCAGCGCCTGGGCCTGCGACCAGAATATCGGTGCGACCTGAGACGGAGCCCGACACTTTGGCACCGAGCGACGTGGCGCGGGCCTTGGCCTCGTCGCGTGTCATGGCCTCAAGAGATCCGGTGAACACAACCGTCTTGCCTGAGACGGGGCTCTCGCTGGCCGGTGCTTCACCATCGAGGATGGTCATTTCCTGCATCAGTTCCGCCATCATGTCCTGATTGTGCGGCTCGCTGGCAAAAGCCTTGAGCGCTCCGACCGCCGCGCCACCAATTCCATCGATCGAGGTCAGGGCCTGTTCCTCCGGCCCTTCGGGATTGTCGCGCGCGGCTTCTACTGCCGCCCAGAACTCCTGCCATTTCACGAATGTGCGCGAAAACAGGTCTGACGTGGTCTGGCCGACATGGCGGATGCCGAGCCCATTCAGGAACCGCCCAAACGGTGCATTGCGCTTTTCGTCGATCGCAGCAATCAACTTACCAGCGGAAACATCACCAAAGCCTTCCCACTTGGACAGCGGATCAAATCCAGCTTCGGCGATGCGGTGTTCCAGCTGAAATATGTGTTGCGGTGCTTTGACGATGCCGCGCTCATGA
>SPJK01061876.1_pt1 | contig 17866 bp, 15 predicted proteins | sample 3741771 | NCBI WGS metagenome assembly SPJK01 (sample SAMN10925997, study PRJNA522277) | cold seep metagenome | isolation source: Elba SIP-enriched marine methane seep metagenome, extraction at timepoint T2 | place: Italy: coast of Elba, Mediterranean Sea
AGTCTGTAGGCGAGGCGATGTTAAAAAGTGCGGCTCGTAGCATTGGCAGCCAGATTGGGCGTCAAATCATTCGCGGAGTGTTGGGGTCATTATTAAAATGACAGGGTTATTATGGAGCATACGGATAAAACAACGGCTGGCCGTGTAATTTGTAATCAGCGATCAGCTGTTGACCTTGTTGTCCGGTAACGAAGTCAATATATTTCTTTGCGAGTCCATAGTTTACATGCATATGCTTTTCAGGGTTCACTGCCATGATGTGATAGGGGTTGAATAAAGCGGGGTCACCTTCAAAAACGATATCCAGTTGTATCTTATCTTGCATGGAAATATAGGTGCCGCGATCAGTCAGGGTGTAGGCCTGTTTTTCATCGGCGATTTTTAATACCGCACCCATGCCCTGGCCAACAGAGAAATAGTTATCAGCGGCAGGTTGTATGCCAACAGCTTTCCATAGCGATTTTTCTTTTTTATGTGTGCCGGAATCATCACCTCGTGAGACAAATGGAGTGGTAGCCTGCCCCAAAATGTTCATCACCTCATTTAGGTTTTGCCTGGATTTTATGTGTGCCGGGTCTGCAGCGGGGCCGACAATGACAAAGTCATTGTGCATCACCGCAGTACGGTCTATGCCGTAACCCTTGTCAACAAATGCCAGTTCAGCGGCAGGTGCATGCACAAACACGACATCCACATCACCGTTTTCACCCAACTTCAACGCTTTGCCGGTACCGACAGCGATAACAAATAACTTTATATTGAATTGATTTTCAAATACGGGGTGCAACTGATTTAACAGGCCGGAGTTATCAGTACTTGTCGTCGTAGACATGCGTAAAACATTGTCCGCATGACTGATGCTGGTCAGTGATAATAAGCTAAGAGTACAAAAACACAGGATATGTTTGATTCGATTCATTAGTTTAAATGCCTTTATTTTAGAATGCCCATTGCCCACGAAATTGCACAATGCCCGGTTCATCATCAGCATGGCTTCCGCCTGTACTTGCCAAGACCCGAACATAGTTGGCTGACATGCGTAACCCCGGTGCGGGAAACCAGTTCAGGCCAAAGGTGATGTTATCCAGTTCGCCGCCGTTAATGGCATGATCATTCAGGTTAATCGTACTGTAGCGAAAACCCAGTTCCCATGCGCCCCAGCCACCTTGCCCAACTATATTGTCAGGTTTGACCGCCTTGAATTTGGCGCCCTTGTGCGTGTATGGGCGTGATTCGCCCGTGATAAACCAGCCGGTTTGCACATACCAACCGTCAAACATCAGATCTGAGTCATGTTGGCGATGTACATAGGTATGAATATATTCCGCCTGCGCATACACTGATTGATATTGCGCGGCAAATTCGGCACCCAACGCGAGGTAGTTTTCTACATTGTTTATCGCACCGGTATCGACAAAATTGACCCCGCTGATATGGGTTTCTGCCTGTTGTTTAAAGCGGACAGACTGGCCTTCCGGTTGACGATAATTGGCAGCAAGCCCAAGATGGAGCAGGTGTCTTTTTTCATTAAACGGCATCCAGGTCAATCGCCCACCCGTGCCCCAGCCTTCATCGTCAGAGCCGCCGGCAACACTTGCTTTATCGCCGAAGAATCCGGCGGCTGCCGTCCAGTGTTTGTGGTTGCTGCTGGCCATAATGCCGATATGGCGACCGGCCGTAAATGCGTCCGGCAGGGCACGTTCGGTAAATTGTGTGTTATTGTCACTGACTTGGTCTTGCAGCATGAACGGGTCGCGGAAATGTCCAAATTTGATACTGAGATGATCAAAACCGCTGTAGCCCAGCCAGATGTCGGTGATGCCTTTATTGGTTCCGCCACTGCCTGCAAAGTCATATTCAAATTTATAAAACCAGTCGTGAAACAAAGTACCCTTTAGATATAATCGGGCGCGGCGGATTTTACTGCCATCACCTAGCGCACTGACATCCTCATGGTGCCAGGCACCATCCGCCTGCAGGCGGCCGCCGATTTTGGCAGAAAAAGCGCCATCTTTACTTTTAACCTGCAGCCCGCCTTTGTTGACAGAGACGTTGACAGCCGTGGCGTCATCCAGCTGTTTTTGCAAGGCTTGTTTCTGATCTTCGCGTTGTGCCTTGCCTGTACGGATTTCGTCCATCAAGCGGGCATATTGCTGCTTATTGACCATGCCGTTTTCATGCAACATATTGATTAAAGTCAGCACTTCGGATCCGGCCAAGACACTCGGGCTAGCAGCAAGAAAAAAAACGGCATAGAGAAGTATTCGATCTGGGTATAAATAGGAAAAGTATTTCATAAAATATAATGAAAATTCTATGGTATTTGGATGTTTTAAACTATATGAGTTAATCTATAATTAGTAAATAGGAAAAAAAATACCAAAATGAGCCGGTTTTCTCTGGATATCCACGCCACTTACTGCAAAGATCAAAAAGAATATGATCTGTCCCCCTTGCTTCGCTTGTTGCAAGCGCAGGCGACAACCTCCAATTTACAGCAGGTAGCGGATCAGGTTGGCTGTTCGTATCGTACCGCGTGGAATTTGCTTAAACAGTTTGAAGCCTTGTTTGGCAGTGAATTGGTGGGCATGCAAAAAGGGCGAGGGTCGCAATTGACGGATAAGGGAAAGGCCTTGCTGGATGCCTATCAACAACAATCACAATTTCTCGCAGCATCATTAACTGAAGCAAGTAGGGCGTTCGATAGCCGTTTGCAGCAAATAGTAGATAACCCAGCAGATCATCTGAAAATTGTTGCCAGTGACAGTGTGCGGCTGAATCATTTACGTGAACTGTCATTGCCTGTCAGCATTCAAATTGAAGGCAGTGAAGCGGCATTACAAACTTATGTTGAGGGGCGTTGTGATCTGGCCGGGTTTCATCTGGCTTCGCAAAGCGAAAGGCAATGGCGACAATATCATGATTTGTTTTCCAGCAGTGATCAGTTTGTTTTGCTGGAACAACGTCAACAGGGGTTGATGAGTCGCCAGCAATATCCGGTTGAAAGCTTGCAGCAAGTGCTGCAACAACAACTGACATTTGTTAATCGCCAGGCTGGTTCCGGCACCCGCCTATTGTTGGATGAGTTGTTACAACAGCAGGGGATTGAACCGCAACAGGTAAAAGGATATCGTCATGAAGAACACACTCACCTTGCCGTTGCCGGGCTGATTGCCAGCGAACAGAGTGATGTTGGTCTGGGGGTAAAATCCGCCGCGGATATTTTTCAACTGCATTTTACGCCATTGATGAATGAACATTATTTTCTGGTGTTTAAACATCTAACGCCATTAGTGCTGCAAATGTTTGAGCAGCTAATTCCGGATTATGCTGAAAAAATAATGGTGTATGAAGCGTTCATGCATTTTGCGCAAGGGGGGGACAAATGAGCGTGGCGTACAGATTAAATAATGTGCGGTTTGGCTATGTAAATAAAACCGCGTTATCCATTGATCAGCTGATAATTCCCTCCCAACAGATATGTGCATTGATCGGCGCGAATGGCAGTGGAAAAAGCACCTTGCTCAATATTCTCGCCCTGCTGAAATCACCGGTGCAGGGTGAAGTGCAGGTCTTCGGGGCATCGGCAAATGTAGCGGATAAAAAAATAAAACGGCACATAGCGTATTTACCGCAAAAACCTTATTTGTTCCGCGGTAGCGTGATTGAAAACCTGCGGATGGTGCTTAGGTTCAACGGTATTGATAAAGACCAGTATACCGGGAAGATCCAGCAGGCCATTGCAGAATTAAAAATTGAACCGCTGGCAATGCTTCCCGCACAACAACTTTCTGGCGGCGAAATGCAAAAAGTCGCGCTGGCGCGGGCGATCATGTTGAACCCGCAAATTCTACTCATGGATGAGCCGTTCAGCTATCTCGATCAGGCCAGCCAGCGAGCACTGGAACAATTTATTCGACAATATGTGGATAAAGGCCACACGGTTATTTTCAGTACCCATGACAGACAGCAAGGCGTCAACCTCGCATCCAAAGTTATATCGCTGGTTGACGGCAAACCGGTTGCTTCCTCCTTAATCAATGTATTTTCAGGCACGGCCAACAATGGAATGTTTGATACCGGAAACATTCAGCTTAAATTGCCACAAAACTCAGCATACGTCACCCATGTCAGCATCGAGCCGGAGGATGTCAAGCTAAGAAAACCTTCTCAAACAATCTGCAACGACAACGTGTTTAGGGGGCGAATCATTGCTGTGGAAGCATTGGATAAGAATTTAAGGTTAACGATTGATATCAAGGAAAAACTGTACGTTCATTTACCACCACAAACGTGGCAACACATGCCGTTGACTGTGGATAATGAAGTTGAAGTAGTACTGCCGTCTGAGAACTTATTGGTCATAAACCATGCAGTCTGTTGATTGCATTGATGTAAGGGTAACAAGCTCATCTTGATACGTTTAAAGATATTACTCAGCATTGATGGCTTGAATTACTTGATCGAGCTGTTTTGAAATGAGTGTTAATTTGTGCTTATTTCGCAGGGAACGATATACATTCGCGGCACGAGAAAAAAAATTTCTCGCTTGCTGCAGGTTGTGCTGTTGTAAATGTAATTGAGCCAAGTCTCCCAGAGTGGCTGCAATGCCGGAGCGTAGGTCGTTTTTTTTATACTTAGCCAATATTTTATGCAACATTATTTCCGCCTGTGTTAATTCACCTTTCTGTATGAGTATTTGGGCTTGAAACCGAAGTATGCGTGCTTGATGGATAAAGTTATCGGGACTGGTCTGCAAGGCGGTTTGATATCGTTGTAACCATAATTCAGATTCTTTCTGTATCAGAAATGCTAATTTTGTGCGTAATGAAATGGCTGATAATTGGAGTGCGTTCATTTTTTTCTTGGCTGGAAAGTCGGGTGACAGTGGCAACAAGTTACGAAGAAGTGTTTCTGCTTGATTATATTTCTGTTGCTGCATGGCCAGGGTTGCAGCTAAAAGTTGGAGTCTGAGTTTTAAGGAGGTTAATTTGGACTGCTGAACTACTGATTTTGCTTGTTTAAGATGATATTGGGCGGATTCAAAATTATGTCTTCTTAGTTCGAGTTGGCTTAGATTGATATGGCAATGGGCTATTCCCTGTGATGCATCCACACTTTGATAATATCGTAAGGCTTGTTGGAAAAGGCGTTCAGCCTTAACCCACTGTTCATTTTGAAATGCCTGAATGCCTTGTTGAGAAAGTTGATGCCCCCTGACTAAATGCGTTGGTGAGTTAGTTGGTTGGGTTGCGCAACTTGCCAATATCAGGCTGAGACACAGAACACTAGACTTGTTAATCATATAAAGGCTGCGGCTGCATAAGGGGATATTCGGGGACTTCAATTTTGCCAACAGACAGAGGCCAGGTTTGCTGTACGCTATCAAGCAGCTGTTCAGCTTTTTTCATGCTGCTACGAGCTTCTGCAGTAATTCCGGGGATATCCTGCAATTCAGCATTAATTAAAACAAGCGCCTGTTGAGTTAACGTAAATGTTTGCTTGAGATTGGCAATTAATTCGGGTAAATCTTTGCTAGCCTGTTTTAATTCGCTGGTAAGAGTGCCTCCGTCATATAAAATCGGCTCGAGTTGTTGTAAGCGTTGCTCTGCCTGCTGGATCATTTGTCCGGCATCAGTTAATAAGTTAGCACCCGATTTCACGACAATTCTTAAATCCTGCTCGACCTGCTGATCGAATACAGCAGTGCCCAAAACTCCTTTCCCGGATGCAATTTGAGCAATAATGTCATGCAAATTCGTAAAACTTTGTTCTACTTTTGGCAAAAGTTTCTCAATTTTGCTGAGCAGATTATTGTTATCAGCAGACTGAACCAGGTTTGCAATGCTCAATAGTAAATCATTTAATGAAGGTGTTTCCTCAACGGGAATGGTTGCACCTTCAGCTAATGGTGGTACATTCATAGCGACAGATTTTATTTCTATTTGCGCATTCCCTAGACTGGTCAGACGGTTAACAATGGCAGTCGCACCTTGGCGAATCAAGTCTTGCTTATCTTCATAGACTTCAAGGGTGATCTGTATTTTCTGATTTTGGGTTAACGCGAGATTTGATACGCGACCAACTTCAGCTCCTAATACTTTAACAATAGATCCATGATTAATGCCTTCGCTACTGGTGACATTCATATAAAAAAGTATGCGCTTGGCGAATAAGCGCTGGTTATTAACACTGATGACAACAAAGGACAGAAAAATCAGAAAGGCAATAAATACAAAAAAACCCACTGTCCTTTCATGATGGTTGAACAGGGAGTGATCAGGCGAACGGGTTGAATGATATTTATTCATTAGATTATTCTAATGTATATTTCATAAATTGCCTAAAAATGCTTCGATTTCATCGTCTCGACATTGCTTGAATGAAGTCCAGCCTGTAAATTTCATGATCTTGTGTTGAGAAATGTAAATAACCTGGCTGGCATTATCTTCTACGAAACGAGGATATTGCAGTCCTCCAATCATACACACGCAGTAGAAAGCAAGGCTGGTACTTAGCAATACACTCATTTTTTCACGTTGTTCTGCCCCGAGGTCATTAAATGGCAAATCTAGAATCAGCAGGGATGGATCAAGGATAAGCGCTCTTGCTAACGAGAGTTGGGCGCGTTCATAGTGATTTAGCTGAGCAGGAAAATTATCTAGTGCAAAACGACACTGTAAGCGTTCAAGCAATCTTTTGGCTTGTAAACTACCGTCTTTAAAAGATAAGTTGGTGTGATAAAGCAAGGGTAAGAGAATATTCATTTGCACATTGTGTAGCGAAAACGAAGGCGCAATGCCGGAAAAATATCCAATGTGTTGGCGTAGCTTCCATAGTTCGTCAGTATTGAGACAAGATATATCTTGATCAAAATGAGTAAGGCGTCCCGTTACCGGAAGATTAATGCCAGCCAGCATGTGTAAATAAGCTCTTAAGAGCGGACGATGTGGTCCAACCAGGCAGGTCAGGCTGGCATTTAGTAATTGACAGGATAAGGCAGGACAAACAATGTTTTCATCGTTAAATTGTGGAACTGCCTGCTGGGCAGTTACCTGAAATTCTATTTGTTCGCCGCTCATAACGTGAAAAGAATGAAATAACCATCAATTAAAAAGACAAAAACAATACTCCTGACGACGGCATATTGTAATTGTCTGGATATTTGTGTGGGGGAGTTGACGACCGATAAACCATGAAAACAGGCAATACTGCCAATGGTCAGACCGAATAGAATATTTTTTAAAATAAAACGGCCGAGAGAACCTATGTCGATTAAATGAAGTAGCTCAGATATAGATGTCTGAAGTGAAAAGTCGTAAAACATGGTGCTGAACAGCATGCCCGTCAACAACATGATGGCTGAAAAATACAAAGCTAATGACAGTTGGCTGATGACAGTGCCGAGAATTCGAGGTAGGATCAAAATGTCGTCAATGTTGATACCCTGGTAACGTAACACATCCAGTTCGCCGGCAATTTTACAGTTTCCAAGATCCGCCACCATAGCAGTGCAAGAGCGCCCAATCATAATAAATCCGGTAATCAATGGTCCCATTTCGCTAAGAATCAAGCGTGCAAGGATTTCACTATAGTCTTTAGCGCCTGCCACAGAGACAATGATGAACACCAGTTGGGAGGCGATGACGATACCTACAAACACCGCTAGAAAACCAATGATAGCGATGGCGTTGATGCCGGTAAGAACCAGCTGGTCAATAAAAATACTGTAAACTGCTCGGTTATAAATTGTGCGATGCGGATGCCATACGGATAATGCGTGTAAGACAAAAAAGCTTAAATCCAGCAAATAGATAAATGATTTGACACACAGATGGCCGATCCAGTCGAACAGTTTCATATTATGAACACCAAGTTTCAATAAATGAATTTGCCAATCTTAGCATGACACCAGGAGTAATCGTAGGAGAAGGCTGGCAATCGTTGAAAACCGTGGAAACGAAGCGTCAGTGAAGAGAATGTTTTTAGACCGTAGCGACCAGGGCGCAATGATTTACCATCGTGCGTGAGCGCCAGAGGCAAAACAAAGTAACCAAACGAGTAGCATTAAGTCATTTGAGAGAGCACAATTGAGCTGCAACAAGTATGAGGTTTTAGCTTAGTGGCGCGTGCGAAGGTCGAACCGAGGCCGCAGGTGGCATAAGCGTTAGTGTAAAGTTGTTGCCACTTGTTTGGGCACCACAAGCCCAAACAAGCTTTCGAAAATAGAGCTCCCCTATGTAAAACAAAATGTTTTTAGCCCTCAAAAGCAGATTCTTAGTCAAATGTTGTAAGGTGAGTGGCAGACAAAAAACAAGCAATGTGATTCAAGTTCTTTGACAGAAACTGCAATAATTTAAAATTATATAATCAGATAATCTCGCATCATACCCAGATCTTCGTGTTCAAGATTATGACAATGATACATAAACAGTCCCTTAAAATCGTTAAATGGTTTAAGAATAGTCACTTTCTCACCTGGCATGACTAATGCCGTATCATGCCATCCTTTATCAATAAACCCGGCTGATACTGTTTTATAAGTTGATGTTGCTCTGGAATTTATCTCACGTTTTACTATTTGAAATTGCTCACCATGTAAATGCATAGGATGTGGCATTGCCATCATGCCATGCATCCCTTGATTAAAACCGTTATCGAATTGCATTAATTGTAAAGAATTTACTGGAATAATTTCATCGGCTTTGATGTCATTCATTTTATAAGAACGACCATTTAATAAAGCTGACATATGGCGCATAGATAAGGTAATCTTTCTGATGTTATCCGAGTTTGCTGCATCTTTGATTCTTAGTGGAGCTATCGGTGTTAAACGACTGGGTAAGCTGTCATTATCGCTGACTTTTCTGTCTACCCGTATTTTTAAAACTGGATAATCTCCACCAAGAGGCACTGCACTACCTGACATCATACCGCCCATCATGCCTCCTCCACGGTTTCCCATTCTGCCACCCCCCATCATGCCGTGGCTAGATGAAGTAAATGGAACACTGCGCATGGTTAAATCGGAGCCTAGCGCTCGCCCACTAAAATCTACCCATATTTCTCTTCGTTCTGCGGGGGCAAGCATGATATAAGCGTGTTTTTCCGGACGCTCTAGTAATCCACCATCTACACCAATCACGGTAAGTGGAGTACCGTCATCCCAAGCCAGTTTATAAATCCTCGAATTGGAGCCATTCAATAATCTAAGTCTATATGCACGAGTGGCAACAGGTAACACAAAATCAGGTTGACCATTAACCATAATATGATCACCCAGAAAACCTTGCATACGCTGCATCATATGATCGGTGTAGCGTAATTGATTGTTATTATCGAAACTGCGGTCTTGAATAACTATTGGCACATCGTACTTTCCTTGTGGTAAACCCAATGACTGTTCCTCATCATCACTGACGATAAACAATCCAGCCAACCCAGAGTAAACATGTTTTGCAGTTAAGCCATGAGTATGCGCATGATACCAGTAGGTGCCTGCACGATTGAGAATTTCAAATTCATACACATAAGTTTCACCCGCAGCGATGGCATTCATCGGGTTTCCATCCATATCAGAAGGTACATGTAAACCATGCCAATGTAGAATAGAATGAGCGGATAAGTGATTACGCAGAAAGATTCTTACTTTTTGCCCTTTATGTAAATGCAGTGTGGGTCCTAAGTAAGTTCCACGCAGGTTTTCTACCGTTGTTTGCGGACCTTTTAATACTTTTCCAGTAATTTTCCATATTCTGGTTTTCGCACCCGGCATAATCGAGACTTGAGCCGTTTGCTGTTTTAATTCAATTTCTACATCCGGGTGAAAATCAGCTGAAGCACGACTCCTTTTGCTTGAATTCATCGCGAATAAAAGATCAGGATGAATACTTGCAGCTGCAGCTGTTATTCCAGCATATTTCAATAAAGTTCGGCGGTGTAAATTGATGTCATTATTCATTGCATATTCTCTATTAATAGAAACCTGAGTATTCATATATAACCACTTATTAGGGAACCTCTGATCAAGTCCAATTATTTTTAGCTTGCTAAAACTGTCGCTATTTTCCACGAAGATCGGCGCAATAGAATGACTATTACTACTCACTTCGCGAAAAATAGCGACAGTTTTTTCTGCGCTAAATTCTAACCAACTTAATCAGAGGTTCCTTAGATATGAGTTGAATTCGATGCATTTCAACTTACTCTTTCATTTTTTCTACATCTGGCAATTTGTTTTTTTAGCTCTCTTAGCTTTGGAGTTAGTGTTTCATTTATGTTTTTACGAACTTTTAACTCGGCTTCAGCAAGAAATCATCAGCTATTGTCAAATCTGGTGTATGGCCAGCTAAACGGTCTCCTGTTTTAGCTCTTAAAAAGTTGTAGCAGCTTTCAGTTAGGCGAATGTAGGATTAAGTGAAACAAATATATTATTATTTTATTAAATAGTAATATAGCTATGAAAAGTAAATCGAGGTTAAGTTCATTAATTTCTTTTATCTATAATCCTGCCTTGAGAAATACAAACCAATTCATTGAGTAAAAAAGACTGCCAGTTTTCATCAGTTCCTGGGATGCTTGCAGTTCCTGCTGATACAGATTCATGTTATTGAGAAAAACTACTATTTTCTATACACATCATCGTTTGCATTGCAATTTCCAGTTCTTCGTCAGTTGGAATAACAAATACGCTAAGCGTAGATTTTTTATCTTTGATATCAATTATTTTTGTACTGGTCATAGCATTTTTGTGCGGATCAATTGATATGCCGAAAAAACTCAAGCCAGCGCAGATTGTTTCTCTAATCTGCTCATCATTCTCGCCAATCCCTCCCGTAAATACCAAGGCATCTACTTTGCCTAAAACTGCACAATATGCACCGATGTATTTTTTAATTCGGTAGCAATACATATCAATTGCCAGCTGTGCACTTTTATCACCCGTATCAGCCATTGCATGAATTGTACGCATATCATTTTCACCACAAATGCCTTTTAAACCACTTTGCTGATTGAGCAATGTATTAATTTCATCACAGGACATACCAGGGTTTTTGTTTAAGTAAAAAGGGATTGCCGGGTCAATATCGCCGCTACGAGTCCCCATAATCAAGCCTTCTAAAGGTGTCATTCCCATTGAGGTATCAACACTTTTACCTTGTTTAATCGCTGTCACACTCCCACCATTACCTAAGTGTAAAGTGATCAGGTTAAGTGAACGCAACGGTTTACCTAAAAATTTGGCAGCTTGTTTAGCGACATAATGATGTGATGTGCCATGAAAGCCATATCGCCTTATACCTGCTTGCTCATAGAGTTCTTTGGGGATTGCATAAAGAAACGCATGGGCAGGTATGGATTGATGGAACGCAGTGTCAAATACAGCAACTTGCGGTATGTTTTTAGCAAATTTCATGGCTTCCTGAATGCCTGTTAAATTTGCTGGATTATGCAATGGTGCCAATGGAATCATTTTTCTGAGTTCCATCAATATTGTTTTATCAATCAGGGTTGGCTGATGAAACTTTTCTCCTCCATGTACGACGCGGTGACCAATCGCTGCAAGGTCTGATGCTTGCTGAATAACAGCTGACTTTTGTAGAAACTGAATGATCTTTGCTAGACCTTGCTGATGGTCGGGGACAAGTTGGGCTATTGTTGACTCTTGAGTTTTACCATCAGTATCTGCTAAACAATATTGATGGATGCTTTGTGTTTCACCAATTTTCTCAATAATACCCGAGGCAAGTATTAGCAATTCATCCATCTCAAAAACTGAATATTTTATAGAGGAACTACCAGAATTAAGAACTAGAATTTTCATTCATCAACGCTATTCATTTGAGCTTGTACGGCGGTAATTGCAACCGTATTAACAATATCGGTGACACTGCAGCCTCGGCTAAGATCATTTACTGGTTTGTTCAACCCTTGTAACACCGGACCAATTGCCACTGTACCCGATGTTCGCTGAACAGCTTTATAGGTATTGTTACCCGTATTTAAGTCAGGAAAAATGAACACATTTGCCAGTCCAGCCACTTCGCTATCAGGTAATTTAGTTTTAGCAACGCCTGCATCAATGGCTGCATCGTATTGAATAGGCCCTTCTAGCTTTAGATCAGGTCGCTGTTCTTTAGATAGTCGTACAGCCTCCCGAACCTTATTCACTGCTTGTCCCTGGCCTGATTCTCCAGTGGAATATGACAACATTGCAATGCGAGGAGTGATATGAAACAAAGTAGCCGTTTCGGCAGAACTGGCTGCTATATCTGCTAACTGTTGTGCGGTGGGTTCCGGGTTTATTGCACAATCGCCGTAGACTAATACTCTATCTTCCAGACACATAAAAAACACACTAGAAACAATGGATGTTCCTGGCTTGGTTTTTATAATCTGAAAGGCTGGACGTATGGTGTGTTGCGTGGTGTGAATAGCACCAGAAACCATGCCATCAGCGTCTTCTAAATGAACCATCATGGTACCAAAATAACTGCTATCGGCTAAGGTATCAAAGGCCATTTCATAAGTAACACTTTTGTGTTGTCGCAACTTAAAATAACAATCAGCATATTGCTTACGCAGTGGAGATTGTAGTGGATTAATAATATTGATTTCATCAAGATGCAGACCTAATGACTGTATTTTTTGTCGTATAGTGTCTTCATCACCTAGTAAAGTTAACTTTGCAACGCCTCGCAAGACCAAAATTTCCGCCGCTCGCAAGATTCGTTCTTCTTTACCTTCGGGTAAAACTATATGTTGCTGGGTTGCTTTGGCTCTTCGAATCAATTCATATTCAAACATGATGGGCGTGACACGGGTGCTATACGTAGATGCCATTTTTTGTTTAAGCACGGGGATATCAATACTTTTTTCTACCGCACCCAGTGCGGCTGCAATTTTTCGTTTATTAGCTGAATCTAATGTGGCTTGTACTCCCGTCACATTGATTGCTGTGGTAAAGGTATCGCTTTCAACCCCCATCACAGTAAAAGGGGGTTTACTGATACCTGAAATTAATCTGCTTATTTGAGTATCAGGTTCCTGTTTACCACTGAGCAGTAAACCAGAAATTTGTGGGTAGTTTGACGAATTATGTGCCATCAAACTGGCAAGGATAATATCCGAACGATCACCCGGGGTAATGATCAAATCTCCTTCTTCAAGATGATCCAGAAAATGAGGCACTTGCATCGCTGCGACCTTATAATTCAGCACATCACGCATTAGGCATTCATTTTCTCCACTAAGAACCTTGGCATTTAATTTGTTTACAATGTCACTTATCGTTGGTTTTTCCAGAGCGACAACTGTAGGGACTAAATAGACGGGATATTCGCTGTCTTGTTGTTGAAAATAATGGGTCAGTTTATTTATATTTTGCTCGTCTACACCATTAATAAAAGTGGCTAAAATATCACAGTCATGATCCTTTAATGACTGCCTAAAACTAGCTGCCGAATCAATGATTTCATCAGCACCACGACCGTATCCACGTAATATGGGTATTAATAAACAGCCTAAATTATTGGCAACATCGGCATTAAAATCTGTCTCTATTGATAATTGCTCTTCATTGAAACGTGACCCTGCACATAAAACCCGGTCACATTGATTCTCTAAGTTTTTATATGTTCTCAGAATTATTTTGAGTAATTCATCATACTGATTCGACGCAAGCAGTTCCCTTGCTTTTTCAGTTGTGCAGCCATACATTGCTTCATAGGGCGTTTTAAGATGATACCGGTCTACAACAAGTTTAATAAGCTGATCCTCTTCTACATTGCCATGAACCAGAGGTCGAAAAAAACCTAATTTAGAGGTTTCTCCTGATAATAATTCCATGAGTGTAAGCACTATTGCAGACTTGCCGCTTCCTTGTTCCACCCCTGCGATATAAATATTTTGAGTCATATAGGTTTAGGCATTTTTTAGTGCATTCGGCATTTCTGCCAGTTTCTTCTCAGCATGTGAAAGAAAAGGAATCCCGGGTTTTCCTGTTGCCAATTCCGTCGCTGAAAATCTTGGAAACGGAGCGTTAGCGAAAAGAAGGCGTTTAGTCCGTGATAGTGACCAGGGCGCAATGTTTTGTCCTCGTGAATCAGTGCCATTAGTGGTCGCGTTAAATTTTTGTCGCTTACTTGGACTGGGAGGTCCAAAACAAGATTTCGCATAAGTAGCGACTCCCCGCACTTGATAACGTAGTAAATTTTGTAGTGCTCTGAACAAAGCTGTTTTCCCTAATTCATGAGGCCATAGCAAAACCAAAATTTCTCTTTGCTTAACGGAAAAGAAATAATAAATTTTTTCCGTCAGTATGTTGTAAATTATTCAATCATTATATGTAATTATTTTCATTGATAATTGTTAACTTTATAAGACTTGAAGATAAAAGTAGTTTTGGTTGTCTTAATGATTTTGAATTTTCATTACATATGCTACACAAATAACACCCGCTTATTCCATGAGGCTCTTATATTCTGACTGCTCTTTCAACATTAAATCGTTAAAAAAATGAATCACAATACCTTAGATAATAATATACTGCAGTTGATGACTGATAGAGAACAAAAAAAAATGTTAGATATTGGTCGAAACATTCAGCTCTCCAAAAGACAAATATTGTTCCACTATGGTGATTCAGCTACTGCGTTTTATTTAATTAAATCCGGTAAGATAAAGCTATTCCGAATATCTTCTGCAGGAAGAGAAAAAGTTTTTGGAATCCATGAAAAAGGCGATTCAATGGGGGTTATGCTGATGTTTATTCCAAACAGCAGATATCCGATGACTGCTCAGGCAGAACAAGATTGTGAGCTTATCAAAATCAATAAAGAGATACTGATTGATTTGACTACCCATTCTCCTCAATTGGCAGAACGTCTACTCGGTTGCATTGGGGGGCATATGCTACATCTAATAAATACGATAGATAAATTATCCCATCCAGATGCAGGGCAACGCTTAGTTATACATTTTGCGGAGCTTTATCAAACTCAAAAAAACTCCGAATTGTTTATCGCATTAACAGATACTAAATCGGTATTAGCCTCCCAATTAGGTATGCAGCCAGAAACCCTCTCTCGTTTATTCCGAAAGTTTAAAAAAGAAAGTTTATTACTTGAAAAGAATCATAAAGTGTATTTTCCAGATATTGAAAAACTCTGTGATTCTGTAGATCTGACATCTGATATTTTTCAGCATAAGAATTAATGTCTATATAGTGTTTTTTTGCAGAGAAATTTGAGTAGCTTTACTAAGCGAAAAATCTGCGACAATCTGACGCGCTTAATAAATGGTGATTCTTGATAATAGTCAATTGAAAAGTTCTTGATTTGCAATAGCCTATATTGACCGAGAAACTTTCCAATAAGGATCTAAAAATGGATTTAAAAAACAACCATGAAGAAGCTAAGAATAAAAATATAGCTACAACACAGAAAAATTTACTCAATGAGCAACACCAAACAATAGCTATAGCCGCATATTATAAAGCTGAAAATAGAGGATTTGACCCTGGACAAGACTTAAGGAACTTCTGATCAAGTCCAATTATTTTTAGCGTGCTAAAACTGTCGCTATTTTCCACGAAGATCGGCGCAATAGAATGACTATTACTACTCACTTCGCGAAAAATAGCGACAGTTTTTTCTGCGCTAAATTCTAACCAACTTAATCAGAGATTCCTTAAATGACTGGTTTGAGGCGGAGCGTGAAGTTATGGGAAGTTGACCCATATCAAAATTACAAATAAATACGGGGATGAGTTACAGACTAATCGGTCGCATTAAGCTTTTGCCGCTTGCTTGGGCTGGGATGCCCAAAACAAGCTTTCGCAAAAAATAGCGACTCCCCGAATTGTTTTAGAGAGGTGGCTAAATAAAGGAGCTCACTATGAAAATTGCAGTAGCAAGTCAAAATAGAAGGGAAATTACAGGTCACACAGGACGCTGCAGGAAATTCTGGATTTATAAAGTAGAAAATGGTGGTGTTGTAAACAAAGAATTATTAGAGTTAAGCAAAGAACAATCCTTTCACGACAGCTCACCTCATGATCTTTCCCCGTTCGATGACATCAAGATTTTAATAGCCGCTGGCATGGGGAGCGGTTTACTGCGTCGACTTGAAATGATAGGGGGTAAAGGACTAATCACATCAGAAACTGATCCTGATAAAGCAATTGAAGATTTTCTAAAAGGAAATTTAGTTACTCTTCCAGCTGAACCTCATGAACATAGTCATAAACATGCCAATTAAGGAACCTCTGATCAATTCCAATTATTTTTAGCTTGCTAAAACTGTCGCTATTTTCCACGAAGATCGGCGCAATAGAATGACTATTACTGCTCACTTCGCGAAAAATAGCGACAGTTTTTTCTGCGCTAAATGCTAACCAACTAAATCAGAGGTTCCTTAAATTGATGTAGAACTAAGAATTTCCAATTTATCTTATAACTGACAAGGCAAACAGATAGTAATCACAAAAAGCCACGGCGGGAGGTTTCATTTGAAGATTAGATTAAAAGAGTTGAATGTAGGAGACACTGGACGAGTTCTGGGGTTTGACAAAAGTTTTCTTTCCTATCGTCAAAAGATGCTGGCAATGGGGCTGACACCAGGGACTGAATTTACGGTTATCCGCATTGCCCCTTTAGGTGATCCGATTGAAATTAGAGTACGAGGAACTGACCTTAGTCTGCGCCAAAACGAAGTTTCTGCGATACAAATAGAACGATTGGAACATCAACCTAAAACGCAACAAATTGAATCATTTAAAGAGGGAGTGAGAGTTGCAGTAATCGGCAATCCCAATTGCGGTAAAACCACATTATTTAACGGCTTAACTGGTTCCAAGCAGCATGTTGGCAATTGGGCAGGCGTTACGGTAGAGCAGAAAACAGGTCTATATCGCTACGATAATAAAGTGATTAAAGTCGTTGATTTACCTGGCATCTACAGCCTTGATGTCAATGCCCATTCAACGTCACTGGATGAAAAAGTAGCCAGAGACTTTATACTCTCGCAAAAGGCTGACTTGATTATCAATATTATTGATACTACACACCTTGAGCATAATCTGTACCTTACCTTGCAGTTGTTGGAAATGCGTATTCCCTTAGTTGTTGTGCTTAACAATATGGATGATGCAACGGGTCGTGATATTAAAATTGACAGTGATGAAATCGCCCGTCGGCTCATGTGTCCATTAGTGTCTTTAGTAGCAACGCAAACAAAAGACCTGAATGCGCTGAAATCAACAATTAATCAGCTGGTAGAAACAAAACAACTGTCATCTACGCCTGTTAAATACCCAAAAGAAATTGAATCTGCAATTAATCAATTAACACCTTTAATTGAGCAGCAATCAAATGATAAATCTATCAACCCGCAATGGATGGCGGTCAAACTGCTGGAAAAAGATGGTTTTGCCATGAGCCTGGCAGATGAAGCCCTGCAAACTACAGCCCATGACTGTTATCAGGCTATCGAAGCTAAAACGGGGGAAGAAGCCGATATTTTAATCGTCGACAGTCGCTATAGTTTTATTAATACACTGACTCGCGATACCTTGACACAGCAATCAAATGTAGGGAAGCAGTTATCAGATAGCATAGATAAGGTTATCTTGAACCGCTTTTTAAGCATTCCCATTTTCTTCGGTGTCATGTATTTGATGTTCACCTTTACCATCAAATTAGGCCGGGCATTTAAACCTTTCGTTAAAGACTTTGCACAGGCCATTTTTGTCGATGGCTCAGACTATCTGTTAAGCCTAATGGACAGTCCGCAGTGGCTGATTACCCTCCTTTCAGGTGGAGTCGGCAATGGCATCCGTGAAGTGCTGGCCTTTGTTCCTATCCTG
>SPJK01013725.1_pt1 | contig 17863 bp, 23 predicted proteins | sample 3741771 | NCBI WGS metagenome assembly SPJK01 (sample SAMN10925997, study PRJNA522277) | cold seep metagenome | isolation source: Elba SIP-enriched marine methane seep metagenome, extraction at timepoint T2 | place: Italy: coast of Elba, Mediterranean Sea
AAGTGTGACGACGAAGAACAATTGACACAGCTAAAACAGTTGCTGCAAACATCAAAAAAAATGCTGACCTATGACGAATTTACTCATCAATTCCGCCAAAATAACTTGTTCAAGTATCACAGCGCACACCCGAAATGCACAGATATTGAGTGATGAGCTGGGAATAGAGCTCGTTAGCACCGCAGAAGAAATAAAAGCTTTGAACCGTTGCCGGTACAACAGTTTTATCATAGTCGGTGCGGCCTTTTATCCAAAAACAGCAGAAATAGAGGCATGGATAAGGCAAGGTGAAGTAAAAAATATAATCTGGATTAACAATGAATATCAAGTCAGTCCAAATTCAGAATATGCGCGACTGATAAAAGACTACCCCAGTGTTTTGATATCCAATGTGATTGAACAAGGCAATAAATGCAAAGGTTATGATGAATTTCATCACATTAACCTGAATGCATTGCTATTTGACTGTGAATCAAGGCCGATCGAGAAAAAATATCCATTGTTATACTACGGCACATACCGTCCTGGGAGGCGACTGTATTTGCAACGGTATTTCTCGGAATCTGACTATTACATCAGTTCATCATCTAAAAATATCCGTAAATTTCATCAGTTATGCGGCATTAATGCGCGTTTTTGCGACAAACTGAACTGGGAACAAGGCAGGGAAACATTAAACCTTTTTTGTTACTCATTATATGTAGAGGATGAATATACACACGAAAATTTCAATTATTTAGCCAATCGGTTTTATGAGTGCCTGAAATGCAGTGTAGTGCAGTTTTTTGATGAAAACTGCAGAGAAACAGTGCTTCAATCAGGTTATTCGGTTGCAGAAAAATATTTCGTAAAAAACAAGCAAGACCTGGAGCAAAAAGTTAATCAGTTTGTATTTGATGACTGCTTACAAGAACAGCTATCAGACTGGAAACAGCAGGCGATAGCAGAAAGAAAGGAGGTGCTGGAATGTATGTCTGTGCTGCTCACAAATCGTTAAACCTGTCGGGGTTTAATCGTCTATATGCTTACCCGGCAATTCCAGACCTTTCCGGTGAGGAAATGGTTATATTAGATTCAGGTGCGTTCGCACTCAGTAAAAGCAAAAAACAAATGGATGCAGAATATATTGATACCCTGGCACAGCATTACAGGCAGTTTCTAGGCAGGGAAAACGTCTATGCGATAGCACCGGATGTGTTTAAAAACAGAATAAAAAGTATGCGTCAATATGAGCTATTCACCGAGCAATACCGAGACATTCCTATTTGTCCAGTCATTCAGTTCTCAAATAGCACAATAGATCTGTTTAATGCTAAAAAACAGATCGATCATTATGCGGCTATAAAAAAAAGCAGACTGGTATGTCTATCAAACAATCGGTTTAACCCGGTTAGCCAGTCACAGTCATTGCGTTTTATTGTTGATTATATACGCAAGCATTTTGGCAATGTATGGGTGCATGTTCTGGGAGCCGGTTATTCATACAACAACGTCCAGGACTGGATGAAAACAGGGGTAAATAGCGTGGATAGCATCAGTTATTACACCGATGCGCAACATAATCTACGATGGCTGCCGTATTCATATGGGCATGAGTCAAGCAATATCCCCTTTAGCAAATTGGCATTGATTAATGCTCAGGTAGCGAACATATGAAAACAAATACACAAACGATATGGCAAGACTTGTTGAGTATGCCGGATTATTTACCGGAAAAGCCGTTTAAAGCACTGGATGATCAGTGCTGGTTATGTGGTGGGGAAATAAATGGTCGTGGCTGGGGTATGAAAAAAGCGATGGGCCCTATGTTCACAGGCCATGATGCAGCCAGGGCAAGTTATAGCAAAAGTGTCTGTTGCAGTTGCGCCGCCTTGACCTCGCGCGATGCCTATCAGTTGGCTTGTGGTCAGCACGGCCATAGCCCTTATTTTCCAGTGAAAGAAGGAAAAAAACCTGCGTATGCGAACTGGATGTTTTTTAGTCATGTTTTTTCAACTGAGGAATGGATAATGCCTGACCGTGCAGGCATACGAGAATATTTGTTAAATCCGCCGGAACCGCCTTTTGTAATAACATTGGCTGAAACAGGAAAAAAACACGTATTATTTCGTGCTGCGGTGAACCATAGCCGTACTCACTTCATGGTTCAAATGGATGAAAGCCCCGTCTTAATCAATGTGTCTGAATTCACAGAAATTCTGTCGGTCTTTGAACGCGGCTATTCCATGGGATTTAGTAAAGAAAGTCTGTTCAAAGGTATTTATAACACTCGACAGATCATGAAGGTAGGCGTCAGTGATTGGCAAGAAATAGAGCAAATGCTCGCATCTTATCGACAAAAGCAGCCAGGCATGATGAGGATTGCGAAGTTTTGCTCAATTAAAATCGAATAGATCAGCATAAAAAATATTCTCATTTCTTACGTATATTTTGAGACTCCCGGTTGATATTGTTTAACCATGAGTTATGCAACTGACATGTTAACCGCCTCACAAAAAGCCTATCAAAATGCTTTAACCGGCAAGATGCAACAGCTGAACGGCAGGCGATTGGAGCAGCACGATATCAAAGCCCTGCGTGATGAAGTTACGCACTGGCAATCGGCCGTGGATGCCGAAAGCGACCGGGCCAAAGGCAATGCCTCGCGCAAGCCGATACAAGTGGTGATTCCATGACTGCGCATGTAGCCGCTTCACGTGATGATGCGCGTTTGGCTGCCTGGGTGCCTGCGCCCGGATCAGCCGATCACGATCTGATTTCAGAACAAACGCTAATCAATAGCCGTGCTCGGGATTTAGTACGAAACAATCCGTTGGCCGAATCGGCAAAACAGGCACATTGTGACAACATCATCGGATCAAAGCTCAAGCTATCCAGCCAGCCGCGCTATCGTATGCTGGGCTGGGAAAAAGAGCAGGCAGCCGATTGGGCAAAAACCACAGAAGATCAATTCACAAGCTGGGCAGACACCACCGAATGCGATGCCGCACGCTCACAAACCTTGTTAGGTCTAACCATACAAGCCTTAACCGGCGCGATGATTAACGGGGATGCACTGGCTTTGCCTTTATGGTTGCAGCGTCCGGGTTCGCGTTGGTCAACACGGTTGCAAACCGTTGAAGCGGATCGACTGGCGACCCCGCCCTGGTTGCAAAATGATGACCGGGTGCGTGGCGGCGTCAGGGTGAACCGATATGGGGCGCCACAAGGCTACTGGATATGCAAAAAACATCCAGGCGAGAAACATGCTGGCTGGCTGCCAGCAGATAGAAGCCAATGGCAATATGTACCCGCATTTACTCAGTGGGGCAGGCGTCGGGTGATCCATCTATTCGATAAAGAGCGTTCAGGGCAGTCACGCGGTAAATCCATTTTTACAGCCGTGATGCGTGAATTCAAAATGGCCGGTGAATATTTGGGCTCGGAATTACATGCGGCTGTAGCCAATGCCCTGATGGCTGCTTTTTTAGAATCCGATCTGGATCAGCAGTCGGTATCTGAAATATTTGGCAATGATATTGGCGAGGCTAGTGATTACTGGAAAAACGCATCAGAAAAATGGCATCGAAAGAAAATGGAATCAGGCTTGATTCTATCGCTACCGATAGGCGCTAAGCTATCCAGCCACAATACTGCGCGGCCTAATGTTGCCTTCGAAGGCTTTATGGAATCTGTGGTGCGGCACATGGCGGCAGGCTTAAATATGCCCTATGAATTGCTGTTAAAAGACTTCTCAAAAACAAACTACTCATCGGCTCGGGCGGTATTGCTTGAGGCCTGGCGTTATTTTCAATCAAAACGGCGCTGGATAAAAGACCAATGGCTAGACCCCATCTACGAAATCTGGATGGAAGAAGCGATCAACGCCGGTCATGTGCAAGCCCCTGAATATTATGAAAACCGCTTTGCCTATCAGGCAAATCGATGGGTATTCAGTGGTCGAGGCTGGGTTGATCCTGTTAAAGAAGCCAGTGCCGCTAAGATCCGCATGGAATCAGGGCTTTCAACATTAGAGCAAGAATGTGCAGAGCAAGGATTGGATTGGGAAGAAGTGATGGAGCAGCGAGCAAGAGAAAAAGCCAGGATGGAAGAAATGGGCTTGAATCTGGCTGATTTTACGGTTGTAGACAGTGAGGCGCCGGAGGATAAAACAGAAGAAATGGATAAAGAAACGGAGGAAGCCGATGTCAATGCGTAACCCAGCATTATTTGCACGCATATTTAACACGCCACTGATGATTCACCCCGGCAAACTGGATGCCATTATTGGTGGAATAGGTCAACGATTTGGGATAGAAGACAGCAATATTTTACCTGAAATGGCACAAATTGCGGACGGAGAGCGCAAAGAACCCGGCTATAGCCAGATAGGCTCGGTTGCAGTGGTCAGTATCTTCGGCGTATTAGCCCACCGAGGTAAATTCAAGGCAGATAGCTCCTATATTTTGGGTTATGACGTGATAGGCAAACAAATCCAGGCAGCAATCAATGATCCTGAAATTACAGCCGTCATGTTGGAAATGGACTCGCCTGGCGGAGAGGTGGCAGGCTGCTTTGAATTGGCGCAACAAATTCGAGAATGGACGGCGATAAAGCCGATCAAATCGGCGGTATCCAGCCTTTCAGCCTCCGCTAATTATTTGTTAGCTGCCGCCTGTGATGAAATTGTGATTACAGACACAGGCATGGCAGGCTCAATTGGCGTCGTCTTCAGGCATGTCGATGTGTCAAAAATGGCAGAAAAAGAGGGCGTCAAGGTGACGCATATTTTTGCTGGGGCGCAAAAAGTGGATGGCAATCAGTTCGAGCCATTAAGTGCTGAAGTGAAGCAAAGACTGCAAGCGGAGGTTAATTCGCTCCATGACAAATTTATCAGCCGCGTGATTGCCTACCGTGGCATCGACGAAAGTGTTATTCGTGCGCAGGAAGCCGCAGTCTATACCGGGCAGGACGCCATTAAGGCCGGACTGGCCGACCGCATTGCAACTGCAGATCAACTATTGGCAGACATGCAAAACAATCAAATTAATCAAAACAGGAACAATCAAATGGCAGCAACCACAGAAGCTGTTAACCAATCGGTCGATTTGCAGGCAGTCAAATCAGCGGAATTGGAAGACAGTCAGCAAAAAGGGCGGATGCAGGGGGCAGAACAAGAACGCACCCGCATCAGCGCAATATTAAATCATGAAGAAGCCAAAGGTCGGGAGGCACAGGCGCAAGCACTGGCGCTGGAAACCGATCTGCAGCCAGAGGCGGCGGCAAAAGTATTGGCCTTATCGCCAAAGGCAGAATCGAAAGACCCAGCCGGAGCTGATCAATTCAGCCAGCATATGCAGCAATTGGGTAACCCGGATGTAGGGCAAGACCCAAAAGACGATGATTCCCAGGTCGTTATGCAAGGCTGGTCTAAAGCCTTTAACCAGGCCATTGGGCACAGAGGTAAAACAGCATGACAGTATTAACAGAAGGTAAACACGCCGGAGAATTTATCGTTTCGGAAGGCAATGGCTTTATCAGTCGTGAAACCGGAACCATCGTGTCCGGCCAAAACCTGGTGGCCGGTACCGTGTTAGGCAAAATTACCGCATCAGGAAAATACACAGCCTATAGCGACGGGGCTGCAGATGGCAGTCAGACAGCCGTCGGGGTGTTGTTTGATAACGTGGATGCCAGTGCCGGAGATGTAGGTGGGGCGGTTATCATTGCGCGATTGGCAGAAGTCAACGGCAATGAACTAACCGGCAACGATGCCAATGGCACAACCGATCTGGCTGCGCTGGATATTCTCGTACGATAAGGAGCGAATCAAATGGCAACACTCGACATATTTAATCAGGACGCATTCAAGCTGACGTCCATGTTACAAGCCATTCGTGCAGTGGACTATCAGCCACAGCGATTAGGGCAAATGGGTATATTCACCCCCAACCCGGTCAGAACCGAAGCGGTATCAATTGAAAAGCGTGGCGAAACATTAGCGCTGATTCAAACATCACAGCGCGGTTCTGCGCCGGATAGCAGAGATACCGAAAATCGGGATATTCGGAATTTCAATACGGTGCGTATTGCTAAAAGAGACCGGATTGCCGCGTCAGAACTGGCAAATATCCGTGCCTTTGGCACAGAAAGTGAATTCATGCAAGTGCAGGCAGAAATTGCCCGTCGTCTATCCGGGCCAGTCGGCCTGGAGACCGAGGTGGAATTAACGCTGGAAAACATGCGCCTGGGTGCAGTACAAGGCATTGTAAAAGATGCGGACGATTCAATCATCATTGACTGGTTTAGCGAATTTGGCGTTACCCAGCCAACAGAAATAGATTTTGACCTGGATAACGCCACCCCGGCATCCGGTGCGGTGCGCAAAAAATCAGCGCAAGTGGTCAGGGCGATGATGAAAGCCGCCAAAGGCGTGTGGCTACCAGGTACGCGCGTTCATGCATTTTGCGGCGATGATTTTTGGGATGATCTGACGGCACATAAAGAAGTTAGAGAGACCTATCTCAATACACAGGAAGCCTCAGACCTGCGCAGGGGTACAGCCTATGAAATGTTCAACTACGGTGGAATTACCTGGGAAAACCTGCGAGGAATGGATGATGGCTCGGTATCAGTTGGTACTGACAAAGCCGTGTTCTTTCCTGTGAATGCACCCGGTGCGTTTTTAGAAGTGTTCAGCCCAGGTGAGCAATTTGAACAAATCGGCCAATTGGGCGAACGCATCTATCCCATGATCGTGCCAGACCGTGATCGTGATATGTATGCAGATATTGAGGCGTACAGCTATCCATTGCATGTGTGTACACGCCCATTGATGCTGCAAAGAGCGCGAAGAACCTAACCATGCAATACCACCAAATCGCCCAAATCGTCGCAGAAAGCTATCACTATCACGCGTTTAACATCAATGAATGTGAGGGAATCATTCATTATTTAGATGATGTTCAAATTGTGGCTTTTCGCGGTACAGAAATCGATGCGATGTTCTCAGGCGGTGGCTGGATAGACGTAATACGCGATATGCGGATACTGCCCTGGTATGACAAAGATGCTGGATGGGTGCACTCGGGATTTTTGAAGGGTGCGCGCGGTGTGGCTGAGTTTCTCATGGATGTACTGGAACCAGATAAACCCGTGCTAGTGACTGGGCACTCGCTCGGTGCGGCGCTGGCGCTGATGGTTGCGGTAAAGCTGGAGGCAGCCGGGGTAGATGTTCAAGAATGGGTGGGTTTTGGTAGTCCCAAGGTGCAGATCGGCTATAAAGACTATCCATTCCGTCAAGTCAGCTTCAAGCACAAAGCAGATATCGTGCCATTAATGCCCAGGCTTCCATTCTATCAACGATCCGGCATTCATCATCAACTTGGCGATGGGTGTGGTAAACCGAATTGGAACGACCACGCCGTTGAATTGTATGTGGAGGTGTTGAAACAACAAAAGATCTAAGTTCAACAAGGAAACACAATGAGCCAGAAAACTCGGCGTTATACAGATCAGGAAAAAATGGCAGAACGTCGGCAAGGCGATATTGTCGCGTTAGAAGTCGGCCAAAAAGAACTGATGAGGCGTTGTGACGAAAAGGAAGAAAAAGTAGAGCAATTGCAAATTGAATTGTCTGGCTTAAAAGTGCAAGTCAAAGAAATGGCGAGGCGGTTGCAGCAAGTCGATGAGGATTTAAAAGTGGTAGAACTGAAGATAGCTGCTAAAGAACGTCCTTATACGATGCAAGCGTCTGCAAAAGTAATGCCTAGCGCAAAAACGATCGCCAGCTCGATTGGATTAATCATTGTAACAATAGCCGGTGCTATTCAGGCACTAAAAGAATATTTAACGCAATAAGGAGACATTATGAAACTGAAAAACTTACTCATCATGGCGATTATGCTGACAGGCATAACAGCACAGGCCGCATCATTGAGCGATTATGCTGAAAATGTGATCGCTGATCATATGTTCCGGGGCACGTCGTACAGCGCCACTGCCCCAGCCAGCTTTCATGTCGGGCTGTTTACGACCAGCTGCACCGATGCAGCCGTCGGCACTGAAGTCAGCGGCGGCAGTTATGCCCGAGTGGCAGTCACGCGCGCAACAGCTTCATGGAATGGCACGCATGGCAATACCACCGGTGCATCCAGTGGCACCAATGGCACCATTAGTAATGCATCGGCGATCACATTCCCGGCGCCCACGGCCAGCTGGGGATCGGTCACGGCTTTTGCTGTGATGGATGCCGCGAGCGCGGGGAATCCCATTGTCTGCACCGATCTCACCACAGCAAAAACAGTGAATAACGGTGATGCCGCACCGGCTTTCGCAGCGGGCGCGATGACGATTCAATTCGATAATTAGGGTCAGCATGAAATCAATATTATTAATCATATGCAGCGCACTGATTGCGGCCTGCGGCACATCCAACGAAGTGACCGCCCTGCCAGAACCAGCGCCGAGTATCCGCGCGATTGGCACACTCAGTAGTTCAGACGATGCCACAGAGTCTTACCAGTCGATTATCTATACCCGGCTCAGCTGGTATCGATACAAAGTAGCGAGTCTATTAAGACAAGGCAAGATCAAGCCAGAGCGAGCCAACGATGCATTAAAACTGTCGGATAAAATCCGTTTTGAGCTGGATCAAGCCAGCCGGCAAAACAATCTGCTGAGGCTGAGACGCGTAGAAAAGCTGTTAAACCGAGCCATTGAAACACTATGAAACTGTCAGCTGCTGAACAATTACTCGTTAACCTGGTAAAAGCGATTAATCGGGCAAAAAAAACGGGCTTGATGAAGTCGAGCTGGTGCAACTCAGTGAAGAATCTGACGATGCGGCACGGGCAGAGCTGGAGCAGGCGATTCAAGCGCAGGAAAACAAGGAATAAGCCATGTTAACACTTGAACAAATAGTCAGCACTGATCCTGATGGAATTGGTTACGCAACCATGACCGATGCCGAAATTGCGGACGACATCAAAGCATTAAGAAAAACCACGCGTGCCCGAGTTGATTTTGATACATATCAGCAGTTTTTATTCGATAACGGTGTCGTCTTGAATGTGATGATGGCGATTAATGATGTGAATCATGCGGGTCACGGTGTTGCTGTGTTAGTTGATCAAATGTTGAAATTCGGCGCTGAACGATTAACATCAGGTGTCGATATGGATAGCGTGGGCAATGATGCTATCTTTGATCAGATGATTGCCGCAGGCTTGATGACGGCAGAGGTTAGAACGGCTATGGAAGCATTGGCAGACCACCCAGCATCCTTACAAAGTCTTAATGAGTTAGGTGCGTTCAGTCACTTGGATGTCGCTAAAATCACAGGCGGGAGTAACTAATGCCTAGATCATCTACAGATATTCCTGCACCGCAAGTTGCCAATCTGAATTCATTGGCGAATAACGCCGCCAAGCCGCTGGGCGTGGTGAATTTTGAAACGAATAATGCGCATGACGCCAGTTTAAAATTAAAAGTACAGCTCGCAGCGACCGGTATTGATGCGAATGGCACCTTAGAACTGTATTTTATTGGTTCGGCTGATGGGATCGACTGGACGGACGGCATAGACCCGGTGTCTGTAACTGATGTTTCAGGCTCAATCGTCAATGCAGACCGGTTAGACGTACTTGATGCTAATGTTGATAATCTTTTGGTGATAGATGTAGTCGATATATTTTCTGCAGTTGGCAATTCTTTTCAGCAGGGCTGTGTCATTGTCTGGAATAAGTCCGGTGCCGCGTCTCAAGCGACAGGTAACGATGCGGATTATCAAACAGTCAATTACGGTTAATTTCTAGTTTTATGATTTTCATACCGCGCTGGCAGCGATATAAAGACAAAAAGCCGAGCAGTTTCCCGGAGATTAATTGGAATAATGAGATAACGGAAGGGCTAAATGCGTTTGTTTTTCCAGAGCTTGATACAAATTTGGTGACAGGCATAGATTCGGTTCAGTCTGACTTCACGCGCGAGAATGATCATATCAGCTTGAACGGCAGTCAAGTCGGCGTTGTGCTTGATGCTGATGATATAGATGATGTTTCAAATAGCATTACACTGCTGTCCATTGCTGATGTCAGTCAGACTGACATTAATATGCTGTTAGGTAGAGATCAGAATGGTGGCACCGGAAGAACATATCAATTTAGAATAAACGCTGGTAGCTTAGAGACAATTCATTGGCCTGGGGTTATTTTTCACATGCACCCCGGCGGAACAGCAGGTAAAAGAACTTTTTCATGGGTCAAAGATGGAACAACAAGTAAACTCTGGATTGATGATTCGCTTAACTCAAATACAGGCGCAGCAAGCACGTTAGACAAACGGGGAACAGACATGTCTATCGGCAGTCGAGTAAAAGACGCCGCACTTAATTTTAGTGAAGCATTGAACGGAGATGTTTATCTATCAATAGAATGGAATAGAGCTTTAAGTGATGATGAATATTTATCAGTTTTAGAGCATCCATATCAGCTTTTAAAGCCAAAAAGAAGATTCTTTGTTTTTTCATCCACAGCCGGAGCCGCCGCCCTCGAAGCCGCAGCCACAGCCGAAACACAAGCAACAGGCAACATCGACACAGCAATTCCTATTACTGCGGCCAGCGTCATGGTTGCAACAGCCAGCGGCACGCTAACCGTGCCCGCCGCAGAATTGGCAGCGACAGCACAGATAGAAAGCAGCGCCAGCGGTGCGCTGAACACACAAATTAACCTGTCGGGTGCGGCCATTGCCGAAGCCCTGGCACAGGCACCCTTACAAACACAGATTAACCTGGTGGGGCAGGCGCAGATAGAAAGCACAGCCACAGCAGATTTAAACGCAGGCATAGGTCTCAGCGGAAACGCAACACAACAGGTCGGCGCCAACGCCAGCCTGACCACACAAATCACGCTAAGTGGCGAGGCAATCAGTGAAGCACTTGCGCAAGCCAATTTAACTGCACCCGGCAGTGGCCTGTCCGGTCATGCGACAGTAGAAGCCAACGCCTATGGTGCTCTTGTCACCGAGATACCGCTGACCGCTGCAGCAACCGCACAAGCCACGTTAAGCGGCCAGCTGCAAACAGCGATACCATTACAAGCCGTAGCGGTAAGTGCAGTCAATGTATCTGGTGGACTGGAAACAACAATTGAATTTAACGCCCATGCACTGGCAGAGGCATTGGTGCAAGGCGATTTAACCGTAGAAAACGGATTATCGGCCGCCGTGCTGATTGAAGCGCTATCAACCGCTGATATCAGCACACAAATACAGCTATCCACTCAAGCGCTGGTGAGTGCGCAGGCGGCGGGTGCCTTAACCGATATATCCGGGTTTAAAGTGGGTGCACCGGTGATTCGAGAGAAAAAACGAGGCTATTTATTCAGAGGTCGTCGGCTATGATCGTGGATCAGCAAACCGGGCTGCAAATGCAGATAAAGCGCACAGCTGAATTCGTGCCTTACAGTTTTGAGTTCACGTCATTGCTGCAAGATGAAGTTATCAGTAGCATCCAGGCAGTTGTTCAAAGCAATCGAAATAATATTGCCGGTTCGACAAACTTAAGTCTGTCAAATTACAGTCACGACAGCTCAAAACAGGCGCAGATATGGGTTGATGATGGCACGGATGGGGAATATTACGCCATCACGGTGGTTGTGGTCACAAGCATTGGCGCGGTGCGTAGCAGCTCAGGTGTGATCTGGGTTAAGGATGTCAGCTAATGTATGAAGTCACACTGGAAGGAATAGATGAAGCCAGAAAAGCCTTCGGTAATCTACCCGTGGACAAGGCCTTAAAATCGATGAGAAACAAGCTGGCGGCGAAAGCTAAAACCGCTGCCAGCCGGGCAATCAGACAAGAATATAACATCAAGGCCCGCGATCTGTCGGCCAACATGGAAATCAGGCGTGCAAAATCGGGAAATGATCCGGCTTTACTGGTCGCGGCGGGCGGACCTATCTCACTGATATATTTTGATGCACAGGAGATTGTTATCCACGGTAGTGATGCCATCATCCGGCAGCGGGCGACAGGCAAAAACGGCAGCGGGGGGCTGGTGTCCAGAAAGACCCGTGCGGGTAAAAAAGCTAGAGGCGTGACCGTAAAAGTTAAAAAGCAGCGTAAACGGGTTAAAGGTAAATATGGTCACGGCGGTTTTATTGCTACAGGCCAGAGAGGACGCGCACCTGGCCGGGCGTTTTCAGGGCTGTTTAATGTCTCACAACAAAAGCAAGGTCGAGGCAATATACAGCTGTTTGAGCGTAAAAAAAGAGACAGATTGCCGATCGAGAAATTAACAGGGCCATCAATACCGGGCATGCTGGGTAAAAATCTGGATGCCGTTACTGCGGTAGTCAAGGCCGATGCGTCCAGGATTTTTAATCATGAGCTGGATTTTTATATCTCACAACTGGTGAATCAACAAGTGATTCGGAGTGTTGGTTAATGTCTTTTTCTGAAACGGTGAAAACTATGGACGCAACCCTGGAGGCAACATTTTGTGATACCCCTGCAACCTGGGCGCACGCAGGCGGAGCGGACACGATAAATGTCTGCTTCTCAGAAGAGCCGGTCTATCAGTCAGAGGATGCGATACAAATCCAGGATTATGATTATCAGGCGGAGTGTTCAGGCCAATACATTATAAGCATGCAGCGCGGGGATGAATTAATCATCAATCAGCAACGATATCAAGTGATGAGCCATCACACTGACAGTGAGGGCTGGGCAACCATTCAGCTGCAAAAATTATGAGAACAAAGCCAATCATAACCAAATTATCAAATGAATCCGTATTATTGTCGGGTGTTGAATCAGCCAAAAGCCTGATTGCATTAACCGATGATGAAATCGGCGTAGCGGTGCCGCGTGTCTTTATATATAGCGCCGCAGAAAAATCCGGAAAAAACAACTTAATCAATGCGTTAAATCAGTCGAGAAACCAGCGCTTTTCGGTATTAACTGTGGCAAAAACAGCCGACTATGATAACGATTATCTTGAAGATGTCAGAGATGAATTGTTCTCGGTGTTGTTGGGTTGGAAAATTGATGAAAACTACTCGCCGATCAGTCATATAGACGGTGAAGTCATAAGTATCAGCAGTCGATTAATCTGGTGGCGCGATGTATTTGAAACAGAGTCATATTTACGAGGATAAAACATGGCAAAACAAGTATCAGTCCGGCTAACAAGGCCGGGCGTAAAGCAATGCGGCGAATATAAAGCCGGTGAGGTGTATCAGGTTGATGAGAAAGAAGCAGAACGGCTGGTACGTGTTAAGGGGTTTGAAGTCGTCAGCGAGGCTGACACTAAAAAGGCAGGTGAATAATGGGACAAGCAAGAGGATCACAAACGCGGGTAGCGCTGTATGAAGAAGCAGCCTATGGACAAGACCCAGGCACGCCGGATGGTCAGCTGGTTTATTTCGCGTCGTTTGGCCTGGCAAAGCAACAGAACCGGATTGACTCAAACATTTTATCAGGCACGCGCGCGCGGGAAGAGCCGTTTTTGGGCAATGTCGATGTCTCTGGTCCTGCTCAAACTGAAATCGGTGCAGAGTCCATAGGTACGTTATTAAAACACCTAATGGGGGGGAATGTTTCCTCCGGTGCCGGGCCATATACGCATACCCTAACGCTCGGTGATTTACCCGTCGGCTTAACTATGGAGGCGGATTATGGTGCTGAAATTACAGGCTCAGGCCGATTTGTAAAATATAACGGCTGCCGCATTAATCAAGGTCAATTTGAATTCCCGACAGAGGGTGCGTGCACAGCCTCGTTCGACATAGTGGGTTCAGAAGCTGTGCCCGCCGCGACTGCCCTTGATGCCACACTGACAGATAATGGCCATACCACCTTCGGTGCCTTTTCGGCTGCGATTGAAGAGGGCGGGGCGTCTGTCGCTAACGTGAAATCAGTTTCACTGACGGTATCAAATGAACTGGATCAGGATGGTTATGTACTGGGTGGTGGCGGCAAGCGTAATTCATTACCGGAATCGTTTTCAACGGTTTCCGGCACACTGACAGCCGTTTTTGACAGCGCGGATTTGATGAATAAGACCTTGAACGATACCCAGAGTAGTTTAAAAGTGACGCTCTCACGCGGTGATGGGTTGGGTTCTGCTGGTAATGAATCGATTGAATTTTTAGTGCAGCAGATGAAGTATGATCCAACTACCCCGCCGATAGACGGGCCAGGGGGGATAGAAATCAGTTTGCCATTTAAAGCGTTTAAGGTCGGCGCAGATCTAGGGCTGCAGATCACACTGAAAAACGCATTAGCAACTATTTAAGGAGTCAGTATGGCGGGAAAATTTAGAAAAATTCAGTCTCTGTTATGGCCTGTGAAAGTGGTCTTGCCGACGGGGCGAACTGAAAGCAAAAAAGTAAAAGGCCGCTTGATTGAGCAGGAAGTGTATGACGAAGAACTGATCCAGATCAAATTTAAGAGACTGGATAAAGATCAGGCGGCAGATTTTAGTGCGCGTCATTCAGTGGCCGATGACAGGGAGGCAAGCACGCCGGATAGATTAGATGCCCATGAGTCGATGGTAGCAGAAATTCAAAGCGAATTACTGCTGGGCTGGAACATCGATGATGAAAACGGAGATCCTTTGGAATTTAATGATGAGAATGTGGCGATGGTAATGGCGCATCCGGATTATAACAAAGCCATCATCAATGCTTTTTTTCAAATGCAATCGGGGGGTGCAAGAAAAAACTAGAAGAAGTCGTCCGTTGGCATTACTCAACGGACGGCATCAGCGCTAATTACTGTGAAAAAACATGCAAATGGAACAGGGGCAGCCAGGAACCATGTGATGAGTGTCCTGCCCCTGAATGTCTGACTGAAAACGAGCCGTCTTTAATTTTGTTCCAGCACTCGATGACCCAGTTCAAGCACGGTTTCTCAGGGCCAACCGGTCTGGATTATCCGGGTGTTGAATGTGTATCCCGGCAAATCGGTATTAATTTTAGTGATGAATTTGAAAAAATCCAGATTATAGAACGTACATTCTTAAAACTATTAAGCGAAAAAACAAGCGAGCAGGCCAGCGATGGGAAAGAAGTTTGAATTAGCAGTAGCGATCACCGGGGATAGTCGCGGAGCCGTGCAGGCGGCTCGTCTGACAGATAAGGAATTGCTAAAGCTGGCGAATAATTCCCAGAAACAGCTACAAGGTATGCGGCGTAATACCGGGCGAGTCACAGCAGGCTTTAATAAAATGCTGGGGGCAATTACCGGGGTTGTTGCCGGTGCGGCCGGGTTAGCGAAAATACGCAATACCATTAATGAAATCGATAAAATAGGGAAACTGGCTGATCGATTGGGAGCAACTACTGAGGGTCTGTCAGAGCTTCAGCATGTCGCCAACCTGTCTGGCGTTAGTTTTCAGACGCTGTCCACAGGCTTGCAGCGGATGACGCGGCGAGTCTCGGAGGCGGCAACCGGTAGCGGCGAGGCGGTGAAGGCATTAGATGAGCTAAATTTAAATGCTCAGTCATTGGCACGATTAAGGCCGGAAGATCAGTTCGAAAAAATCGCCGATGCCTTGCATGGGCTTGAAGGTCAGGGTGACCGGGTCAGGTTGGCTATGAAGCTGTTCGATACCGAAGGTGTCTCACTGGTTCAAACCATGAACAACGGGGCTGAAGGCATACGCACTATGCGTGAAGAGGCGCGGCAGCTGGGTATCTCTTTATCAAAAGACATGACGGATGCGGCCGCAGAAGCGAATGACAATATGACGCGGTTAGACGCTCGGTTTGATGCAATGGGTATAAAGCTGACCAATGCGTTAATACCGGCGATTGATGATGCCGTGGTTGCGTTGATGGATTTGTTGAATCTCAGGCCCGATCGGGTGGTTGCGCTGGATACTATCAGCCGGCTAACAGAACAGGCCGAATCCTTGCAAAAGCGTTTGCAAGAAGGCCCCAAGGGTGGGCGCAATGAAAGCACATTATACAGCCGGTTCTATACCTTGCAGGCAGAGCTGGGCACTGCCATTGAAGCCGCTAAAATCTATGGCGCAAAACAAGAAGAAATTGACAAGGCACTGGGTAAGATTCAGGAGAAAACTAAAAAAACAAGAAAGTTAGCAACGCAGGCAATTGATTCCGGGCTTGACAGCCTGATCCAGCAAAACATACAACTAAGCCAGGGCGAGCGTGCATTAGTAGCGTATCAGCTGCAGCAAAAAGGCTTTACAGAACAGCAGCAGGCGATGCAGCTGGCGTTGCACGATGCCAATACCGCATTAAAGCAACAGGCCGAGCAGCAGGCGCAAGCAGAAAAATTCATTCAGGCCGCGCTAACACCTACAGAATCTATTCAAGCCGAAATGGCAAAACTGGCAGAGTCCTACAACCGGGGTGATATCAGTTTAAGCATATTTAATGCAAACCTGGATAAATATGCAAAGAAACTGGCAGACATCAATGATCAGCAAATAGAAGCCGGAGAAAGCTTTGATGAAATCGATGATGGATTAGGGCGATTATCCGATGCATTGCAATATGAACTAACCGACGCATTTGATCAATTGCTGTTTCGCGGCCAGCGTTTTACTGATTCATTAGCCGACATGTTCGACACTATGATCAAGCGTATGCTCGGTGCTGCAGTTGAATTTGCCTCTAACCAAATCATCCAGGGTTTATTTAGTGGTAATTTGTTTCAATCCTTGGGAGGGCTGGCAGTCGGCAGTTTAGCGGTCGGTGCATCGTATTTATTATTCGACGAGCCTGATCGTCCAAAGCCCTCAGAAACAACCAGCAGTGGCGATGACAGAGCGCTGGGCTTTCAGCAGCTAGTCGCTGCGGATATTGCGGCGCGCGATTATGCTTATGCGCAGCAACTGGCAGAATTTCGTTTTGTTAGTGATCGATTAAAAACAGCAATTAGCAGTTTGAGTCATTTGCCGGATAACATCACCCGGTCGCTGACGTTGGGCTTTAATAACCCGCTATCAGGTATTGGTCAATCGATAGAAACATCAATCAATGTGGGCATTGGTAAGCTCCTGGATGCAACCGGCCTTACCGCCAATGCCGCTCTTAGCGGGGAATTAGCCTCATTACCCACATTTGATCCGGTAAATGGCAGTCTGGCGTCGGAAGGCATCGATTTGACCGATGCAGCAGCCACGGGAGCAGCTAAGCCTGTGGGTGCGGTAAAAGCGCTGGGTGCTATTGTGGGTGTATTGTCCGCAGGCTATGAAATATTTAATCTGGTCAGCAACTGGGACAACCTGACGGGTGCTCAACAAGCCGTGCAATCCATCGGTGCATTAGGGGCAACCTTGGGCGCTGGAGCAGGTGTGGCTTCATTGTTGGGTGCGAGTGGCCCGCTATTGAGTGTGCTCGGCATTGGAGGCCCTATCTTAGCCATCGTTGCAGGGATTGCCTCCTTTTTGCTGAAACCCAGAACACCGAATGCACGCTTAAAAACAGCCTTCAGCCCCGGCGTATTCGATGACAGCTTTGTCTATGAAAACTCGGAAGCCATCGACGGCACCCCGTTTTCAATCAAAACCGGTAACAAAGCCGCACGATTAAGAATTAACACACCGCTGGGAACCACCAGCTTTGGCACATTCGAGGCCAGCTTAGGCCAGCAGCAGATGCAGGACATGTTTGGTGATTTGCTACTGTTCATCCGCGATACCGACACAGCCATAGTCGATGCATTGAATCACATTGATGAAGCGAATGGCAAAGCCGGGCAAACCCTGCAATTCTATCTCACATGGCTAGAGCAGCAAGGCCAAAGCTTTTCGCCCCGACAAGACCTGGACGATCTGGACGCAGCAAAGCTGATAGAGCTGCGCTATGAGCAGATTATTGATGTATTAGCCGAATCCGGCACGGCAGCA
>SPJK01009800.1_pt1 | contig 17848 bp, 14 predicted proteins | sample 3741771 | NCBI WGS metagenome assembly SPJK01 (sample SAMN10925997, study PRJNA522277) | cold seep metagenome | isolation source: Elba SIP-enriched marine methane seep metagenome, extraction at timepoint T2 | place: Italy: coast of Elba, Mediterranean Sea
CACCTTTGTAACGGATGTCTTGCTGGAGAGCTTGAATGACACGGCCACAATTGCGCCGCATGTGCGGATAACTATGCCAGCTAGTTTTGGCGAACTCCTGTTGAGTCAAGATACCAGTGTGTATAGTACGGATTCAACGTTCCAGGATTTCTTCAAGGGATTATACCTGAAACCCTCTGCAGAATCGGAAGGTTTGATCAATTTTGACCTATTCAATAAGCCTTGGGGCGGTATCTATTTATACTACCGCGAGGGCTTGGATACCCTCGAGTATATCTTCCCGATTACGGCGCTAAGTGCTCGGATCAGCCGGTACGATCATGACTACAGCGGTTCGTTAGCAGGAGAGTTCATTGAATCATCAGAGAAAGGTGATAGCTTGCTGTTCTTACAGGGAATGCAAGGCTTACTGGTTAAGTTGGATATCCCAGATCTAGACGATTTGCAGGGGAAAGTGATCAATCAGGCTGAATTGGAGCTCAATGTAGCTAGCAGTGTCGACGGGTATAACCTGGTGGCTGATCCGCTAGTTGACCAAATAATTGCCCTGAAGCGCAACGCAGATGGCAATCTGGTCGTTATTGATGATGTGGCGGTCTTGCCCAATGAATTAGATATCTATTTTGGGGGGCAACCTGACGAGGTCGCAACGGATACTTATCGGTACCGATTTAATCTATCAGTTCACTTACAGTATATGCTCGATGGTTCAGAACCAGAGACCATCTACCTGGCAGTGATACCACGACCAGGAAGTGCCAGCAGGATTATCTTCAACGGAGATGGTGTTTCTGATTCTCCAGCTCGGCTGAAGGTTTCCTTTACGGATCTATAAGCCAAGTTGGCAAGATCTCCTAAGTCGGCCGGTGTAAAACAAAATTCTTCTGTGGCTGTTTCGCGGCCTATCATGCGTGAGAAACAAGATGTTGATTGCGTTCCATCCGCGAATTGACAGAGAATCAATCGAGTGTTATGTGTGGAATTGTAGCCTATCTAGGCCCACGAGAAGCTTACCCGCTCATCATTAAAGGACTTCAGCGCTTAGAGTACCGTGGGTACGACAGTGCTGGCGTGGCTTTACTCAACGGTGACATCAATATTTACAAGCGCAAAGGGAAAGTACAAGACCTAATGGATTTCGTCCAGGATAAAGACCAGGACAGTCATGTTGGCATTGGACATACCCGTTGGGCAACCCATGGCGTTCCCGATCACATTAATGCTCATCCGCATGCCTCAGGCAATGGCCGGTTGGCATTAGTGCATAATGGAATTATCGAGAACTACGCATTGCTAAAAACGGCCCTTGAGAAAGAAGGGCATACATTTATCAGTGATACGGATACGGAGGTGTTGACTCATTTGATCGAAGAGATCCAAAACCGGGATCAATTGCCATTGGAAGAAGCAGTTCGGATTGCACTGACCCGGGTGGTGGGAGCCTATGCCATTGTTGTCATCGATCGGGAAGATCCAGGTAAGATCGTAGGAGCACGGAAGGCTAGCCCCTTGGTGATTGGTCTGGGTAAGGATGAGTTTTTCATGGCTTCCGATGCAACGCCAATCGTGGAGTACACCAAGCGAGTAGTATATCTCGATGATGAGCAGATTGCGGTGGTCTCCCAAGATGGGGGGCTGCAGATCCGCACGATCAGCAATGAAGAGCAGACGCCTTTTATTCATGAGCTTGACTTGAAAATCGAAGAGCTGGAAAAAGGCGGATTTGATTACTTTATGCTCAAGGAAATCCATGAGCAACCTAAGACGATCGCCGATTGTATGCGCGGTCGGCTAAATGCTGAAGATGCCTGGATTCGCTTGGGCGGCTTGGAAGAGCACATCAATCGCCTATTACAAGCTGATCGGTTTATTATAGCAGCTTGTGGCACCTCCTGGCATGCAGGCTTGATCGCCGAGTATCTTTTTGAAGACTTAGCTCGTATACCAGTAGAAGTAGAGTACGCCTCGGAGTTGCGCTACCGCAATCCGGTTATCACCGAAAAGGATGTCGTGATTGCGTTATCGCAATCGGGAGAAACAGCCGATACGCTCGCCGCCTTGGAAATGGCGAAGAGCAAAGGAGCAATGATCTATGGAATCGTTAATTCGGTTGGGTCTAGCATTGCCCGTATGACGGATGCGGGATCTTATATTCATGCGGGGCCGGAAATTGGGGTCGCTTCTACTAAAGCGTTTACAGGGCAGGTTACCCTACTGACAATGATGGCGCTCAGTCTGGCGTACAAACGAGGCACCATTTCAAAGTCTTATTTCCGGCAATTGGTCAGTGAACTGGCCATTATACCGGAGAAAGTAGAGCGGGTCTTGCAAAACAATGAGCAGATTGAATACATCGCTGCGGAGATCAAAGAACGGTCGAATGCGCTGTATCTTGGGCGGGGTTATAATTTCCCCGTAGCCTTGGAAGGGGCCCTGAAGCTCAAGGAGATTTCTTATATTCACGCCGAAGGTTATCCGGCGGCAGAAATGAAACACGGGCCTATCGCCCTGATTGATGAAAACATGCCGGTGATCGTGATCACCACCAACCGCTCTGCTTACGATAAGATCGTTAGTAATGTGCAAGAGGTAAAAGCCCGTAAAGGATACGTGATCGCTATCGTAAATGAAGGCGATACTGTGATCCGTGAAATGGCTGATCACGTTATCGAAATACCTAATACAGAAGAACCACTGACACCACTACTGTCGGTAATTCCTCTCCAGTTACTTTCCTACCATATTGCCGTAATGCGTGGTTGTAATGTAGATCAGCCGCGTAACTTGGCCAAATCAGTAACTGTTGAATAATCTTGAGCCGAATAGGCCACAGAATAGTAAAATTATGAGCATGACTGATTGGAGCATGACCTATAACTCCGCTAAAGACAACCTCACCATTCCAGAATATGGAAGGCATGTGCAGTTGTTAGTGGATCATACGAAAACCATCGAGGACCCGAAGCTCCGCCAACAGTTCGCCGAGCGGATCATCAAGTTGATGATGCAAATGCAGCCGCAGAACCGCAATATGGAAGACTATCAGGAGAAGTTGTGGAAACACCTCTTTCGGATAGCGGATTTTGAACTGGATGTGTCGCCACCGGAAGGTATTGATCTACCTACACCTGAGACGGCAGCGAAAAAACCAGAAGCGGTTCCCTATCCAGAGTCGGAAGCCGAGTACCGCCATTACGGGCACAATGTGCAAACCTTGATCAAGCGGGCGATTGCCATGGAGGAAGGGCCGAAACGCAACGGTTTTGTAGCCGCGATCGCCGCCTACATGAAACTGGCCTATAAGACCTGGAATCGTGAGCATTATGTCAGTGACGACGTGATCAAGTCAGATTTGCAAAAATTATCGAAAGGCTTGTTGTCACTACCCGAAGAGCAATCATTGGATAACCTGGGTGGTGGAAACAACCGCCGCCGAGGCAGCAACAGTGGTGGCAAGCGCTCCGGCGGGAATTACTCTGGCGGACGCGGCCGTGGCGGCCGTGGCGGAAATGGACGCCGCAATTACAAGAAGAAGAATTAAGTTATCTAGTGGACAGCCAGCAGGGCCGTCAAAATAACGTGAAATAAGGGCAGTGCATGGTCGGAAGGCCATTCACTGCCTTGCTTTTTACATTGTCGGAGGAAGGCTTTTGCTACTAAAAGGACATAAAAACCAGCACCAATACATGACCAACCCTGGAACCTTTGCCGTAGAAGGCGGCCACCAATTGAGCGGTAGCATTGAACCGCAAGGAGCAAAAAATGAAGCGCTGCAAGTACTTTGTGCGGTACTGTTAACAGCAGAGCCGGTGACGCTGAGCAATTTGCCAGCCATACGAGATGTCGCTATGTTGATTCAACTCATCGAAGGATTGGGAGTTGATGTGACAAAAGTGGATGCGCATACTTATCGCTTTGAGGCCAAAGAAATAGACCTGGACTACGTCCTGACAACCGATTTTATTCAAACGGCTAGCCGTATCCGTGGGTCGGTTATGCTAATTGGGCCATTGTTGGCACGATTTGGTAGAGCATCACTGCCCAAGCCGGGAGGGGATAAGATTGGCCGCAGGCGATTGGACACTCACTTACTCGGACTGGAGAAACTCGGTGGGAATTTCTCTTATGATGCTGATCGAAACCTCTACGCGTTCCATACCGACCAGCTTCAAGGGACTTATTTGCATCTCGATGAGATATCGGTGACCGGTACGGCTAATGTGATCATGGGCGCGGTGCTGGCAAAAGGACACACAACTATTTACAATGCGGCCTGCGAGCCCTATGTACAACAGTTGTGCCGGATGTTGAGCCAGATGGGTGCGCAAATTCAAGGGATCGGCTCAAATAGGCTGGAGATCGAAGGGGTGGATGAACTACATGGTACGGAGCATCGCCTACTTCCGGATATGATCGAAGTAGGTAGCTTTATCGGGTTAGCCGCGATGACACAATCGGATCTCACGATTACCAATGTACGAGTAGATCAATTGGGAATTATTCCCAGCGTTTTTGAACGAATGGGGATTCAGGTAAACATCAAAGGGGATGACTTGCACATCCCAGCCCAGGATCATTACGAAATACAGACGTTCATTGACGGCTCTATTCTGACGATTTATGATGCGCCGTGGCCAGGCTTTACACCAGACTTGATGAGCATTATCCTGGTGACGGCTACCCAAGCGAAAGGCAGTGTCTTGGTTCACCAGAAGATGTTTGAGAGTCGCTTGTTTTTCGTTGATAAGCTAATTGATATGGGGGCCCAAATCATTTTGTGCGACCCTCACCGCGCTACAGTAATTGGATTAGACCGGCGCTTTCAGTTGCGTGGCATCCAGATGACCTCCCCGGATATTCGGGCGGGAGTAGCGCTGCTGATCGCGGCACTATCGGCAAATGGCACTAGCCATATCCACAATATTCACCAGATCGACCGGGGGTATGAGCGTATTGATGAACGCTTGAATGCCCTGGGCGCGAAGATTACCCGCTTGGATGAAGAGGGATAGGTGTTGAACACTACAAATGTGCTCGCTTCATTTTTATGCTTACTTTACAAGACGATGATTTTATACAATGTGACGGTTAAGGTTGAACATGGAACCCATGACGATTGGCTGGGATGGATGAAAGACCTTCATATTCCTGATGTTATGGCCACGGGCTTGTTCTTAGAGTACCGAATGTCGCGCTTATTAGGGATGGACGAAACAGATGGGATAACCTATTCGATCCAGTATCTGTTGGCCAATATGGAAGACTATCAAGAGTACCACGCGGAGCATGCCGCCAGGTTACAAGCTGATCATCAGGAGCGATATAAAGGGCGTTATGTTGCTTTTCGTACTATGATGCAAGTAGTGAGTCACGGGAATTAGCACACCTTGTTCATTGGCTGCACAGAAGCGGTCATTCGCATTTTTTTCGGTAGGCCTCATAGGGCAATGCCAGCAAGCGTGTACTTTTGCACTGAACAGGATGAGGCAGAAGCTGTTACCTCTACCTAAGCCTGGTAATTTCGACTGGTTTGAAAACGTGCAATTATGATCCGGCAACTATCTATTATCTGCTGCCTGTTATGCTGTGCCCTTTACGGACATGGACAAATGGGCCCAGGCACTCCCGATGATGGTGTTTTTGACGAAATCCCTTCCTTGGAACTACGCCATACTGCGCAGAGTATTACCATTGACGGCACTCTAGATGAAGATGCCTGGTTTAGTGGTAGCCCTGCTGTTAACTTCTGGGAGAACTTTCCTTCTGATAGTACTCGATCGGACTGGCCGACGGAGATATATATGACCTACGATGACCAGTTTCTGTACATTGGTGCCAAGTGTTATGCACCTGGTGAGCAATACATCGTACCTAGCCTTCGCCGAGATTATCGGGCAGGGGGTAGTGATAATATTACCTTTCTCATCGACCCATTCCGTGATCGCACCAATGCGTTTGTTTTCGGCATGAACCCTTACGGTGTTATGCGAGAGGCCTTGATCTCCAATGGCGGAAATAACTTCGGCGATTGGCTGGATGAATGGGACAACAAATGGCAAGGCCAATCGGCTATTCATGACGACTATTGGTCCTGTGAAGTAGCAATCCCGTTTAACACGCTTCGTTTTCCGGAAGGCGAAACGGAGTGGTTTTTTAATAGTTATCGCTTCGACACACAGAGCAATACCCGATCGAGCTGGCATCGCATCCCGCAAAACCAGATCATCATGAGCCTGGCTTATATGGGGCGGATGGAGTGGGAAGGAGCACCACCTAAACCCAGAAAGAGTATTTCTTTGATCCCTTATATAACAGCGGGGACACAACGTGACTTTGAAGAAGGCGAGAAGGCAGATGGCAGTTTTGGCATCGGAGGAGATGCAAAAATCAGCATTACGTCTGGCCTTAATCTGGACCTTACCGTCAACCCGGACTTTAGCCAGGTGGAAGTGGATCGACAGGTGGTCAACCTGAGTCGTTTCGAGATATTCTTCCCGGAGCGCCGGCAATTTTTCTTAGAAAATTCTGACCTCTTTGGTTCCTTTGGAGATAATCGGGTCAATCCGTTTTTCTCGCGCCGAATTGGGGTGACACGCGACACAAGTACCGGTGAGGCCCTTTCCAATCCAATTTTCGGAGGCGCTCGGCTTAGTGGAAAGCTGGATAATAACTGGCGGGTGGGTCTGCTCAATATGCAGACCGAAGCCAACCAGGCCAACGGCTTACCTAGCTACAATTACACGGTAGCGGCTGTTCAGCGGAAGCTCTTTACCCGATCTAATCTAGGTATGATCTTCGTGAACAAACAAACCTGGGATGATATAAGTCAGGATACCTCTGACACCTATTCACAATACAATCGGGTGTTAGGCTTGGACTATAATCTGGCGTCGGCAGATAATGCCTGGAATGGTAAATTCTATTTCCATCATTCCATTTCACCCAATCAAGGTGTCGACCCATATACGCATGGAGCCAGTTTAGACTACCGTGTACGTCGATTTGCAGTTGGCTTGGAAGAGCGGTACGTAGGAGAGGAATACAATGCCGAAGTGGGCTTTGTACCCCGCCGCAACTATTTCCAAATTAGCTCGCGTGCCGATCTATTCTTTTACCCGAGCAATGGCCGGGTGAATCGTCATGGTTTAGGATATCGATCTCGCATGATCTGGACACCAGAGAATGGTTCAACCGACCGGGTGTACACCCTGTTTTGGGCATTTGATATGGCTAATACCAGCAATTTCAATGTGCGTGTCACCAACGAATACACCTATTTGTTAGAAGATTTTGATCCAACAAGGACAGATGCTACACCTTTACCAGGTGAACAGGGCTACACCTATACGCGTCTTGGTTTAGAATATCGTTCTGATAACCGCAAAGAAATCTCGTATTCGGTAGAACCAACGGTCGGGCAGTTTTTTAATGGCTATCGTTATGGTGTAGAATCTAATGTCACCTGGCGTTACCAACCACTCGGTCAGATCACGATGACGGTGAACTATAACTACATCGACCTTCCCGAACCTTATGCGAGTAGAGAGCTATTTCTGATTGGCCCAAGAATCGACCTGACGTTCACCAAGAACATCTTCCTAACCACTTTTGTGCAATACAATAACCAAATTGACAACCTCAATTTGAATGCGCGTTTCCAGTGGCGTTTTGCACCGGTTTCCGACTTCTTCTTGGTGTATACCGACAACTACGACTCGGTTAACTGGGGCGTTAAAAACCGAGCACTAGTAGCTAAGTTGACGTATTGGTTAAACACCTAGACTGGGCACATTAGGGGATGCTAACAGGCGGACTGTTCTGCTAACTCACCAAAGAAATCATTAGGATCCTCTCCTTCGCGATCCGTGCAGGGGAAGTCTTTTTCAATAAGCAGATGTAAAGGCTCATTTGCGCCGGTTTCCATATTGGTTTCAATACCAACTTGATTAGATTTGATCCATTGCTCGGCAATAGGTTGTGGTAGGGTGATCTGCAGGTGATCATCAGTTAAAGACAACTGGATTGTTGACACTCCTTCCTGAATCAATAGACTAAACTGGAATTTTTGTTTCGGCCCAAGCTGGATCACCTCTGTAACGGCTTGCTGCTGAAGCGTGGCAAGTTCAGATTTACGGAGCCGTAGCCGTATACTGTTATCGGTACAACGTAATTTCATGTCTTATTACTTATCGGTAACTCTTTATTGAAATAGAACTCTTTCAGGATGTGAATAGATGTTGAAACGGTCGGGTTTTAAGAAACCAATGAGTGTCATGCCTGCTAATTCTGCTAATTCTACGGCAAGGGAAGAAGGGGCCCCGATGGCAGCCATGATGGCGGTGCCAGCCATCACACATTTTTGCACTAACTCGAAGCCTGCCCTACCACTGACCAGCACCAAGTTGTCTCGCCAGGGAATAAGACTTTCTTGTAGCGCCTGCCCAAGCAATTTATCGATAGCATTATGCCGGCCGATATCTTCTTGCAAGAACAAGGGCTGGCCTTTTGTATCAAATAATCCTGCTGCATGGATGCCGCCTGTGAGGCTAAACAACTGCTGTTCGCCACGCAAGCGTTGGCCAAGGCCTTGGATGAGTTTTGCCGATAGTTGCGGTTTACCTGCTTGTGGGAAATAGCAATTGATCTGTTCGAGGTATTCCAGGGAAACCTTTCCACACAAACCACAACTGGAGTTGGTAAAGCCAGATCGCACAAAATCGCTTGGATCAAAAGAAATAGTCGGGGCCAGGCTCAATGAGATGATACTACGATCTTCCAGCTCTTGTCGTTTGATCGAAACGACCTGCTCCCGGCGCGCGATAATACCTTCGGCAAACAACAGACCAAGCGCGAGCTGCTCATCCTGCCCGGGCGTACGCATGGTCGTGGTGAAATCGAACCATTGCCGCTTTTGTTCGGGCCCTGCCTGAAGCCGGATAGCGAGCGGGGCCTCTACGGCAATAAGGTCGTCTCGTTGCTCTTGCCTTCCGTGAGGACCTGTGATCGAGATGGCCCGGCGTATCGTTCCGTTATGGATAGCATCGGAAGGCAAATGGACAGGTTTATAGTTTAAATTCTTCCCCGAGTTCCGGGATAGTCACTTCACGGAAGCCAGCATCGGTGAGCATATTCCCCAGGTGTTCTTGACGTTCGATAGTTCCATGAACGAGGAAGATGTTTTTGGCATGCTGTTTTTGGCCTTTAATGAACTCGTAGATTTCCACTTTGTCTGCATGTGCGCTAAAGGAATCCATGACTTCTACCGTAGCATTAACCGATTTATACTGACCAAATAATTTTAACCCTTCTGCTCCGTCGCGTAGTTTGCCGCCAGGGGTTTGCGGCGAAGCATATCCTACGATCAATACGGTGTTGTTCGGGTTTTCCACCATGTTGTTCAGGTGGTGTTTTGAACGACCAGCATTCATCATTCCGGCGGCACTAATAATAATGCATGGATCCTTGGAGAAGTTCAAGGCCTTGGAAGCTTCCACTTTGGTGATGTACTGCAATCCATTAAAACCAAAGGGGTTGTCGTCGGTCAGTAAGTACTCTTCCAATTCATCATCGTAGCATTCTGGATGCGCGCCGAATACGGTGGTCGCATTAACGGCTAGTGGGCTATCGACATAGATGGGGATGCGAGGCAATTGCCCGGCGTTTTCCATCTGGTCCAGCATATAAACGATCTCCTGAGTACGCCCTACGCTGAAGGCAGGTATAAGGAGTTTGCCTTTTCGATCAACACAAGCTTCCTGGATAATGCGAAGCAGGCGATTAAATTCCTTTGGTTTTTCTTCATGTAAGCGGTCACCATAGGTCGATTCGCAAATGAGGTAATCCACCGCCGGCATCTTAGCAGGATCGCGCAGAATGGGCCGATTCGGTCGACCAATATCTCCCGTGAAACCGAAATGAACGGTTCGATCATGCTCCTGAATACGCAGTGTGACGCTGGCGCTTCCCAGGATGTGCCCGGCATCGCGATACTGTAGCTCTACGCCTGGTCGAATGGGTACCCATTTATTGTAAGGCACCCCGGCAAAGAGTTGCATGGTACGGTGCACATCTTTCTTTTCATAAAGAGGTTCGCGGGGCTTATCGGGATTGCGCTTGTTGTAATATTCGGCATCGCGCTCCTGGATCATTGCACTGTCAAGCAACATGATCGCACAAAGGCTGCGGGTAGCATGCGTGGCGTAGATGGTGCCTTCGAAGCCATCGCGAACGAGTTTGGGTACTCTTCCCGTATGGTCGATATGTGCATGAGAGAGAATGAGGCAGTCGATGGCTGAAGGATCAAACAAGAAAGACTCGTTAAAGTCCTTCATATCCTTATCGTTTCCCTGGTAGAGGCCGCAGTCAAGAAGGATGGTATAGCCATCCTCAAGTGTCAAAAGATGAGCGCTCCCGGTTACTTCCCGAGCAGCACCGCAGAATTTTACCTTCATATAGCAGTACTTGTGCAGCCAAGATAAGGGTTTTGAGTTGGTACTGCGTATTTGACATAAGCTCTTCGTATAAAGTAAAAGCGGCAAAATAAAAACCGGGCAAGTGCAGCTTCGCACTTGCCCGGTTTAGTTTGGTACGTGATACCAAATAGCTTGTAGTCTAGTACCGGCTAGTTCAGCAGAGTGATGCCGCCGTATACAAGGTTGGCTTTTACGATGGCATTGCCGCCGCCGCCCATAGTACCGCGTATTTCGTGCGACCGGCCATTCTGGCTGTCATACTCGGTGTCCAGATCTCTTGGGATACGCATGTCTGAATGATTGCCGTTGAGCTCTACGGCACAGCGGACATCATCATGCATTTGTAGTTTGAAATCAGTGTAATTACCCACCAGAGTGATCTCACTGAAATCGGCGCCTACCATTCGTGCTTCTGCAGCACCATAGGCCATGTCGAGGTCCATGCTGTTGCTAATCTGAGCGACATACACACTGGTATAATGCGTTTCGACGATGATGTTATCAGCCGACTCGATTTCTACGTTGTCGTATTTTCCTTCGTTGCGGAACTCCTGGACCTCGCCCAGATTGAATTGAGAGTAACGCGACTCGACCAATAATTCACCTGCCTGGGCAACTTCTAGATTGCCGTACTTGGCTGAGATATTGATATCGCCAGCTTCCTCGATCGACAGGTTGGCATAAGATAGTTCCAGCGCTAAGTCGCGGGCTTCACCTACATAGCCGTTACCGTAAGCCAGGACCAGGTCACTGTTTTCGCCAAGGCCATCCAGCTTAAAGTTGCCATATTTTACATCAAGTTCAGCTTCGCCACCGATGGCAGCGACGTATACATCGCAATACTTGGCGTCTACTTCAATGCTACAACCGCTTGGCATGAATACTTCATATTTGATGGAGAATTCATTGCCCTCATCTCCCCAGCTCCACCAGCTGGATTTGCGAGTAGCAATTTCTGTTGTAGCGCCTACCGCTCTGGAATTGTTGTAGAAGTCGATTGATATGCGATCGAACACTTCTTGTGCGCGATCTTCACTACTGGCATCAACGGTAATTTTCACAGAGACCCGAACTTGTGGTTGATCCCATGTTTTGATATCGATCTGGCCATATTTGTTGCTCAAGTCAACCAAGCCATCTGGAGCGATATCATATTGTTTGTTGATGGTTTTAGTGAATTCCCGGCCGTCATCTGGGCCGGCGTGGGCGGGCATACTCCAAGCCATAAGCAACAGGAGAAGGCCGCCGCCATAGAGTAGTTTGCTAAATACTTGTTTCATTGCTGTTGTTGTTTGGCGTATTATTTTGAAGCTGCTGCATGCTTTCCAGCACGCGCTCCAGAATTTGCAGTTTAAGTCGATAGCTGGAAATCAGTTCTTGTACCAGTTGCTCCTCGCGGCCCGGAGGGGCATGCAGGATCTCTTCCCGCAACTCTGGCATGGCTTGATCGATCTGCGCCAGGTCGGCATCGATTTCCGGATCTTGTGTATGACTTGTTAGTTGTGCGTAGCGCTCTTGGATTTCCTGATTGTAGTATTGCTCCATTTCGGCGAAATCGGGAGCGACCTGTTCGATCAAGGTTTGCGCCTGCACGGGTTGAATGCTCTGGCGGCCAAGATAGTGGCCACCGATACCACCAACGGTGATCAATACCAGCACAGCGGCAGCAATCTGTAGCCAAGAGCGTTTGCGCTGTACCGGGCGTAGTTGGGCGGGTTCAGGATCGAGCTCTCGCTCGATGTCGGCCCATATCTTCAGGCTGGGGTATGCATCATCAAAGGCATCCCGGTTATCCTGAATGAATTGTTCTAAATCATTCTGTTGCATTTTCACTCGCTTTTCTGTGTGCCGAACGGCCAGGGGTACCCTTCCGTTTGTCACTTTTTGTTACCGAAGTAGCGTTTTCATCTTTGGGATCTTAGCTTCGGTATGTTTTCACTGTTGTTGTTGTATGCCCTGGGGTTATCTACCTCCCTGGGCGATCAAAATATCTTTCAGTTTCTTGCGGGCCCGGCAGTACTGCGATTTGGAAGTGGCTTCAGTGACGCCAAGTATACTGGCGATTTCCTGATGATCGTAGCCTTCTAAAGCGTACATGCTAAAGACCGCTTTGTAGCCATCGGGAAGCTTCGCCATTGCGCGCTTCACTCGATCGACTGTCATGCCGGGTGGGCTGGGAGGTTCGTTTTCTAAGATGGGATCGTGCTTGGCATCCCATTCTTCGAAAGCTACCTTGCGCCTTTTCAAGTGGTTAATACAGTTGTTAACCACAATCCGCTTAATCCAGGCTCCAATGGAGCTTTCGAAACGGAAGGAGTCCAGTTTTTTAAAGACCTGCACGAACGAAAGTTGTAGTACATCTTCAGCATCGTGTTCATGCGATAGCATGCGCAGGCACACATTGTACATAGCACGGTTGTAGAGCTTGTACAATTCAAACTGGGCTTGGCGCTCGCCTAAGCGGCAGCGTTCTACTAGTTCTCGATGGGTGTCAGCGTAATCCAAAGCGGCATTGCTGCGTTTCATGACCTAATCTTGCCGTCGGATCACCGGGTTTGCGTTTTCACATTCTCATCCCGGATCAACCAGTTCATAAAAATAGGATTTTACCGGAGGAGACCGGCCCCTCCGGTAGCTCCTATTTTCAATGGGGTGATTTCAATTTCACTTATAACGACAGGGTGGAATAGCCAGGGTTGCACGGGAGGGCAAAATATTTGTCACATAAAGCGGAATGAACTAAGAGAGGGGCGCGTGAAAGGGGCGTATTGTCGGCGGTTGCTCCACCCCAATACGTAAAAGCCAAAATGGAATCTAGGGGTAAGCGCATGGCAGTCGCCTACTTGCCTGTATGCCTTTTCCTAAGCTAAGTTTGCCGGTACGGGCTTCTCCAACTTTCGATGCATTACCCAAAACCAAACCGGCGGCACTAAGGCCATTAGCATGGAAGCGGGATAGCCAGCGGGTAGTTCCGGCGCATGATCATAATGATCGAGGATCTGGTATTTTTTATCAGCCAGGAAATGGTGATCGGAGTGGCGAGTGAGCTCGTAGAGCATGATTCGACCGACGGGGTAATTGGCATTCCAGGAGTGATGTGGTTGTACGCGCTCATAGCGGCCGCTCTCGGTACGTTGACGAACTAAGCCGTAGTGCTCAATATAATTGACCGTTTCTAGAAGTAGTACGCCGGTGATCCCCGCCAATACCACCGCACTTAAGGCAGCTAAACTGGGCGTTAGTAATGCGACAACGAGAACGTATCCCGCTTGTGTAATGGTGAAGCGTATCATCTCATTGTTCCAACTAAATACGGCTTTGCCCGCACGATGTAAACGCTGGCGTTCCAATTGCCAGGCATGCCGATAAGACCCCCAAAGCGACCGGAACCAAAACGTATAGAGAAGCTCACCACGACGAGCAGTCGCAGGGTCTTCTGGCGTTGCTACGTATTTGTGATGACCACGGTTGTGTTCAATGAAAAAGTGCTGATAGAGCGCCGGGAGTAGAAGCACCTTGGCTAAAAACTGCTCTGTCTTGTTCTGCCGATGCCCTAACTCATGCCCTACATTGATGCCACAGGCACCGATAGTGATACCCACAGATAATATCCATCCGGTGAGTTCTGAACTGGAAAAAGTGCCTTGATTCAACTGGTAAATGAATAATCCGACGATACCGTAGACGACTGGAATATTAAGATAGAGCAACCAGTCAAACAGCTTGTCGGCTAATTGTGACTGGCGTTCCTCATCCGTTAGGTTATAGGTGCTGCCTGGCAGGAGTTGATCAAAAAACGGCACCATGCCGAAGGCGAAAAGAGGAACAGCGTAGGCTGTCCAGCCACCATAGAGAAGCCCCCAGACGGCCAGTAGTGGAACAATGTATGCAGTAAGGTATTTAGCACTTTTCATGATAGGCCAGTGTTTTGCGGTTAGCTAAAATACCCTGATTTTGTGGATTCATCAATATCGACGAGCTACATTCGTTCTTATAATACAACTGCTTTCCAAGATGAAGATTAGACCATTCAGCCTCCTCCTTGCAGGAATATTGTCGTTTCAGCCCATTGGTGCACAACAATTGACAGGTATTGCTACCCAGTGGGGCGATAGCTTCATGGAATGGATTGTATACACTGATGTGGAGGATGAGGTAGGCGAGTTGAAGCTGCGTTGGTCGGCTCAAGATGACTGGCGCGAGTGGACTTATCGAATTGGTGAGTACACCGGGCAAATACGTGCCAAGTGGCCCGAACGCTATGATGAATGGGAAGTCCGTGGCGAGAACGTGATCATTACCGCCCGAGCACTTTGGCGGGATGATCCAAGGCAGTGGCGTATCCACACCCCCGAAGGGCATCAGTACCGCTGGAACAGCCGCTTTGGCAATATCCTTGATGAATGGGTGATCGGTTCAGAAGAGTTTGGCTTTATGGAGATGTTTACCGTGTACGAAGGGGACCCACGAGACTGGACGATTGTGGACGAACTCGACGCCAGCCTGCCTGAAAAAATGATGCTTGTTTTTTTGACCATTTTCAATAGTACCCCCAAGCAATAGCTTTTCGTTCGGTTCGTAGATTAGCAGACTTCCTGAAAATGTGATAGTTTTGGGGAGGTCTTTCGACCAGCCCTGCCATTCACTAAACAACGCTAATGATGTTGAAGTCAGCAATTCCTTTTACTGCACTAGGGCTAGTGCTTGTAGGTCTCTTATTGTTTACCTGCAACGAGCCGCAAGAACCAGATACACCAACTATGGATGTAGAAGCTAAGATCGATTCCCTGATGAGTCAATTGACGTTGGCGGAAAAGGTGAATATGATACACGCCAGTTCTGCTTTTACGAGCGGAGGAGTGGAACGCTTGGGTATTCCCGAACTGATTATGTCGGATGGGCCTCACGGTGTTCGCCATGAACACGGTCGGGATTGGGTCAAGGACGAAGGAGTACGCGACAGCAGTACTTATCTTCCGGTGGGAACGGCCCTCGCCGCTACGTGGAATCCAGAATTGGGGTATGCGTTCGGTACCGTCTTGGGCACGGAGGCAAAGTATCGTGGCAAGGACGTTATTTTGGGGCCTGGCTTGAACATTATTCGTACACCACTGAATGGACGAAACTTTGAATACCTGACCGAGGATCCGTTCTTGAATGCCCGTATGACCGTTGGCTATGTACGCGGCGTGCAAGATCAAGGCATCGCCGCTTGTGCCAAGCACTATATTGCCAACAACCTCGAATACGATCGCGAGTACGTCAATGTGGAAATGAGCGATCGCGCATTACGCGAAATTTATCTGCCGGGCTTTAAGGCAGCTGTTCAAGAGGGAGAAGCACTGACAGTGATGGCTGCTTATAACAAGTTTCGTGGTGAATACTGTGCACACAGTACGTATTTGCTAGACGATATCTTGAAAGAAGAATATGGCTTTACTGGAGCGGTGATCAGTGATTGGAATGCGGTGAAGAGTACCGTGGGCGCAGCGACAGCTGGACTTGATTTGGAAATGGGAAGCGACCTGCCAATGTTGGCAACGGGGAATGTGGATTACAACAAATTCCACCTGGCCGACACGCTGATTACCTTGATAGAAAGCGGCGAAATTGAAGAATCACTGATTGATCAAAAAGTACGCCGCTTATTGCGTGTGATGTTTGCAATCAATGCGTTTGGTGAACGAGACGCAGGCGCTTACAACACCCCGGAGCATCAAGGAATTGCACGTCAAATTGCTGATGAAGCAATTGTGTTGCTCAAGAATGATGGCGCCCTCCCATTGGCGGCGGAAGGCCTGGGTACCTTAGCCGTCGTAGGTGCCAACGCCACCCGCAAACAAGCTGGCGGCGGCGGCAGCTCGCAGGTGAAAGCCTTCTACGAAATAACACCATTGGAAGGGCTGCAAAATCTGCTGGGTGATGGCACTACGATCAATTATGCGCCTGGCTATGAGGTGTCTCGTGAAGGTGGCACCACAGCAGAGATGATCGCCGAAGCAGTAGAACAAGTCAGTAATGCAGATGCGGCTATCTACGTAGGTGGATGGATTCATGGCTACAGCGATGAGTGGGATGACAATGCCTATGATGCAGAAGCGACTGATAAGCCTGACATGATGTTGCCATTTGGCCAGGAAGAACTCATCCGGGCAGTGCTAGATGCTAACCCGAATACAATTATCGTACTAGTAGGTGGTGGCCCGGTAGACATGCGGGCTTGGCAGGCGGATGCCAAAGGAATCGTACAAGCCTGGTATGCCGGTATGGAAGGTGGCAACGCACTGGCTGATGTGCTTTTTGGTAATGTGAACCCTTCCGGTAAGTTGCCAATGACTTTCCCCGTGAAACTAAACGACTACCCAGGTCATCCTATTCCAGCAGCTAGCTATGAGAGCAAGGAGTTTGATTACGAAGAAGGAATCTACGTGGGCTATCGTTACTTCGATACCTACGAAGTAGAACCGGCTTTCGCTTTTGGTCATGGCCTATCGTACACGACCTTCGGTTATGATAACCTGACCGTAGAGAAGAGGGATGGCGGTGTAGTTGTTTCCTTAGATGTAAGTAATCAAGGAGACGTAGCCGGTGCTGAAGTTGTGCAAGTATATGTGCATGATGATGAGTCGAGCTTGGAGCGTCCGCAGAAAGAATTGAAAGGCTTCCAGCGCGTTTCACTGGACGCTGGTGCAAGCCAACGCGTTGAAGTCACCTTAGGTGAAGATGCTTTCCAATACTACGATGATACGCAAGGCAAGTGGGTGTTGGAGCCTGGTACCTTCACCATTATGGTAGGTAGCTCTTCGCGTGATATTCGCCTAGAAGGAAGCATCGACTGGTAATAACACAGTAATATTTGATGCTACTACGATCTTCCATATTATTCCTAAGCCTCCTGGTAGTGCAGTTTGGATCGGCTCAAAGCTGGTCCAATACCGAGCGCTATCAGGAGGCTAATACGCAAGTTGATATGTCGGCCCCAAGAACGGAGCGAGTTGTCTTTATGGGGAATTCCATTACCGAAGGATGGAGCCAGGATCCCGCTAGTATTTTTGTGACTCACGGCTACATCAACCGGGGAATTAGTGGTCAAACCACACCCCAGATGCTCGCGCGCTTTCGGGCCGACGTCATTAACTTAGAGCCGGCTTTGGTCGTTATCCTGGCCGGCACGAATGATGTAGCTGAAAATACCGGCCCAACCACCTTGGATCAGATCTTTGACAACATCGTATCGATGGCGGAGTTGTCGAAAGCCAATGATATCAAAGTGATCCTTTGTGCTGTGTTGCCAGCGACAGACCTGTTTTGGAGCGAAGCCAGCGCTGCCACCACAAAGATTGTGACGCTTAATGAGCGACTAAAAGAATATGCGC
>SPJK01002318.1_pt1 | contig 17839 bp, 13 predicted proteins | sample 3741771 | NCBI WGS metagenome assembly SPJK01 (sample SAMN10925997, study PRJNA522277) | cold seep metagenome | isolation source: Elba SIP-enriched marine methane seep metagenome, extraction at timepoint T2 | place: Italy: coast of Elba, Mediterranean Sea
ATTTTTTTTAAAATTTTTATTAGTTTTGTATGTCTTGGTATGACAACCCAAGTAGCAATTCGTAGGAACCTTCCTTTCGCTTTGTCAGCGGAAGTTTCGTAGATTTTTTTCTTAGCGTATTGTAGGTCTACTTCGGTTACGGAGTAGAGGTAGACGCCTGCCCGATAATCAGGTGATTGTTGGGTGGTTTTCGGCGGCAAGGCCTGGGAGGGTAGCCCACCGAGAGTGGGCAAAACTATTGCCTTTGCTATTTCGTATAGGTATCGATTTTACACCCTACACTTGTGCTGGCCTATTAGGTACAAGGCGTTTAGTTATCGCTTGCATGCTCCGACAAAATGCATATATTAGCTGTTGCACCATCAATGGTGTTATCGTAGATCATTTCCTATATCGTTGGTTCGAAGCGTTTGGTACAATTCTGGGCGATCTGCCTATCCTCATTCACAGGTCCATTCCTATTCATTGACTATTGAATTGTACCGGCGATTATTTATTGAAAAAACAGTAGACGAATGTTGATCAAAACCTACGCCAGCGCAGTGCAGGGAGTGGACGCTCGTACCATTACCGTGGAAATAAATACCGGAGGGAATGTCGGCCTGGATAAACCCATGTACTATTTGGTTGGATTGCCTGATAGTGCGGTGCGAGAAGGGATGCAACGAGTAGAACCGGCACTTAAGAATAGTGGATACCGGCTGGTTCGTGTCAAAACGATTATCAACCTGGCACCAGCCGATATACGGAAGGAAGGGGCCGCTTATGACCTGCCTATTGCCTTGGCATACCTTGCCGCCACCGGGCAAATTGCGCCGGATAATATGGGGGATTATTTAATGATGGGGGAGTTGTCTTTGGATGGTAGTCTCCGTCCGATTATTGGCGCCCTGCCGATCGCTATTCAGGCTCGAAAAGAAGACTTTAAAGGCGTGATTCTGCCCAAGGCCAATGCCCGAGAGGCAGCTATTGTTAATGATATTGATATCTACGGAGTCGATAATCTGGCACAGGCCGCCGCATTCCTCAACGGAGAAGAAAGTCTTCAGCCAACCTTTGTAGAAACCCGAGATGAGTTTTTTGCCAACCAGAATAAGTATGAAGTTGATTTCTCCGATGTCAAGGGGCAAGAGAATATCAAACGCTCGCTGGAAATTGCCGCAGCTGGCGGGCATAACGTTATTCTAATTGGCCCTCCAGGAGCAGGTAAGACGATGCTAGCGAGAAGGTTGCCAACAATTCTCCCTCCATTGAATCTGAATGAAGCACTCGAAACCACCAAAATCCATTCAGTGGCCGGCACCCTGTCTCATGGTTCGGCATTGGTGACCCAGCGCCCCTTCCGATCGCCGCACCACACAATCAGTGACGTGGCATTGGTTGGAGGAGGAAGCCATCCAAATCCGGGCGAAATTAGTTTGGCGCATAATGGCGTCTTGTTTTTAGATGAACTTCCGGAGTTCAAAAGAACTGTTCTTGAAGTAATGCGTCAACCGATGGAAGAGCGGCGAGTGACCATTTCGCGGGCAAAAGTAACTATAGATTACCCAGCGAGCTTTATGTTGGTCGCCTCCATGAATCCCTGCCCCTGCGGGTATTACAATCACCCCGATAAGGAATGTGTCTGTAGCCCGGGTGTGGTGCAGCGCTACATGAATAAGATAAGTGGTCCCTTATTGGATCGAATTGATCTGCATGTTGAAGTTACACCAGTAAATTTCGATGAACTTTCCAGTGATGTGCGACCGGCAGAAAGTAGTGAAGATATTGTAGCGCGGGTGGTGCAGGCCCGGATGATTCAAGAAGAACGATTCAAAGAGCTACCCGCAATATATGCCAATGCTCAGATGCCGAGCCGCATGGTGCGGAAGGTCTGCCAAATTGATCAGCCGGGTCAATTGTTAATCAAAAAAGCGATGGAACGACTGCAATTGTCTGCCCGCGCCTACGATCGGATCTTAAAAGTGGCACGAACTGCGGCGGACTTGGCAGGAAGTGAAAACATCAAAATTGAACATCTGGCTGAAGCGATTCACTTCCGTAGCCTGGATCGTGAGGGTTGGATGGAAGCTTAGGGTTTTCACGGGAGGTGCAAAGCTTACAGGGCTATAATCATTCCCGCAAGCTCAGCACCTCTTCGGATTTTATTCTCCTAATAGTCCTTGAAAGTAGGTCACAAACTCTGCTATACTCATACTCCCTTTATCGCCCTCTCCTTGGATGCGAACGGCAACAGCGCCCGCTTCCACTTCTTTCTCACCCACGATGAGCATAATGGGAATACGCTTCAATTCCGTGTCGCGAATTTTGCGACCAATTGTCTCGCTCCGATCGTCGATGAAGCCTCGGATATCGTGGGTCGCCAGCTGTGTTTGCAGGTCGCGGGCATAATCCAGGAAGTTATCACTAATTGGTAAAATCGCGTATTGCTCCGGTGTGAGCCATAGGGGGAATTTACCGGCCGTGCTTTCGATGAGGATACTAATGAAGCGCTCCATGGAACCGAATGGTGCTCGGTGGATCATTACCGGGCGGTGGGCCTGATTGTCAGCGCCGATGTATTCCAATTCGAAACGCTCTGGCAGGTTATAGTCCACTTGAATGGTACCCAATTGCCAGGAACGCCCCAATGCATCCTTGATCATGAAGTCAAGTTTCGGGCCGTAGAAAGCGGCTTCACCCAACTCGGTTACGGTTTCTAGGTCTACTTCTTGAGTTGCCTCAATAATAGCGCGCTCCGCAGCGTCCCAGTTTTCATCTGAGCCGATATATTTGCTTGGGTTATCTGGGTCACGTAGGCTGATCTGAGCAGTGAATTCTGCAAAGCCCATCTTGCGCAAAACGGTTTGCGTCAGGTCAAGAACATTCAGAAATTCATCTTTTAGCTGATCAGGTGTGCAGAAGATGTGTGCATCATCCTGCGTAAAACCACGAACGCGGCTTAGGCCGTGCAATTCACCACTTTGCTCATAGCGATAGACCGTGCCAAATTCAGCGATTCGTAGCGGAAGGTCGCGGTATGAATGTGGCCGGTGGCCATATATTTCACAGTGGTGAGGGCAGTTCATTGGTTTCAATAGGAACTCCTCGCCTTCCCGCGGGGTATTGATCGGCTGGAAGCTATCCTCGCCATATTTTTCGTAGTGGCCAGAGGTCACATAGAGTTCCTTCTTGCCGATATGTGGGGTAGTCACCAACTGGTACCCTCGCTTCTCCTGCTCTTCTCGAAGAAAGTTCATCAAGCGATCTCGGAGAGCATTCCCTTTTGGTAACCATATGGGCAATCCAGCGCCAACACGCTCGCTAAACATGAACAATTCCAATTCCTGCCCTAATTTGCGGTGGTCACGCTTCTTGGCTTCCTCCAGCAATTCCAGGTATGCAGTGAGTTCTTTTTGTTTCGGGAAAGAAACGCCATAAATACGAGTCATTTGTTGGCGCGTTTCATCACCCCGCCAGTAAGCACCGGCCACATTCATTAACTTAACGGCCTTAATTTTCTCTGTATTCGGGATATGCGGTCCGCGGCATAAGTCGGTAAACCCGCCCTGTGTGTAGAAGGTAATGCTGCCGTCTTCAAGACCATCAAGTAGTTCTAATTTGTACTCGTCCTCTTTTTCCTGGAAGTAAGCAACGGCCTCGTCTTTACCAATTTCTTGGCGAACATAATCGTTCTTTTCCCGGGCCAGCTCTTTCATTTTTTGCTCGATGCGAGCGAGGTCGTTTGTGCTGAGTACACGATCCCCTGTATCGACATCATAGTAAAAACCATTGTCGATAGAAGGGCCAATCCCAAACTTTGTACCAGGGTAAAGTGCCTCCAATGCTTCAGCCATCAAATGAGCAGAAGAATGCCAAAATGTCGCTTTCCCCTCTTTATCTCTCCAGGTTAATAATTGTAGACTGGCGTCCGTCGTGATCGGCCGGGTGGCATCCCACACTTCTCCATTTACTTTGGCGGATAATACATTGCGTGCCAAACCCTCACTAATGGATTTGGCCACGTCCATAGCCGATACACCGCTTTCATATTGGCGTACTTGGCCGTCGGGGAAAGTAATACTGATCATGATTTTTTGATTAAAGCATTTGGGTGTTAATACGGATGCGAACCCTACTTTGGTTCCCTTCCGCAAAAACAGGGACCATTTGCTTGGTTTTGCGGCGGCGAAGTTAGGGAAATTCCAGGGGGAGAGGTTTTTAGAAACAGGAAAAGTTTAATAGAGGATGCCTAGGCTTAATAGGAAGGAGGAGTCAAGCATCGGGAAAGGCTAGCCGGCACTGGAAGTGATCCTGATTCGAATTCAATATTGGCGTAGATCAGAGTATTGCCCGAGCGTGATGATCTGCCAATCGTTTAGCACGCGCTGAACCTCTGCTTCGTGGACAGCAGCAATCGCGATGAGTGCTTCTGCCTCGGAAGGTTTCTCTTCCTGATCAGGTGGCAGTATAGCCCGGCCATAGTATTCTGGAAAGGCTTGTGGGTTGTCGATTACCATGCTACGAGCAGCATTCGACCAAACCTCAAACCCAAGCCCTGCGTTGTAGCAAAGCTGTTCTAGGCGACGTAGGCCTTCTACATTAGTTGTGTGGAGCAGGCAAGAAAATGTCTGGTATGGTGAGGTCTTGTAGGAACCCAGTTCTGCGTAAACAGGAATGCGCTTATGGTCAACGATATGGTGACCGACAGGTTTGCGTTCGTACAAAACCACCTCTTTATACCGAAACCCGGATACCGGGTGTGGAATACTTCGGATTTGTGCTTTTGCCGCATCGAGGGGAATCATCCACAGGATCTCAAATGTACCATCATATTCTAACCGCAAGCCTTCAGGTGTTTTAGGTACATCCTGCATGCCGAACTTTGCCCATACACTACGAGCTACACGGGGCTTTTTTAATGCGGTAGCAGCAATGCCAATCGACCACCAAGCCTCGCGTTGATCAGGTTGTAAGGCAACAGTCTTTTTGAAATAATGAAAGGTAGGTTTCCATTCGCGGCGACGGCGATAGATGCGACCTAAGGCCAAGTACGGAGCCATCCATTCTGGTGCCAGCTTGACCAAACGCTTGTACAGTTTAACGGCATTATAGGTATCACCTAGCTCGTCATAGCGGCGGGCCTCTTCGAATAGTTGCTGTTGGTTAGGTCGGTCACTCATCCCCTCTGGTTTTCACAGGTCACATCAACAAATATAGCTAGGCTATCGAGGAAAATCAAGATGCCAAAGTGTTAAGAAATAGAGCAATGTCTGTTATTATTCAAATACCAAGCAGACCGGTGTAGGTAAGGGGAAGTTGAGTGAAGGTGTCAGGTCTCCGGTTTGAGGATCAATAACAAACCCCACAATGTTATCAGTGTTTTGATTAGCAACATACAGCCACTCGCCATCTGGTGAAATGTTGAAATTGCGCGGAAAATCACCCTGTGTGGGAGTAGTGCCAAGAAAAGACAGTTGACCCGTTTCTCCGTTTACAGCAAAGCGCGCAAGGCTATTATGGCCACGGTTGCTAGCGTATAGGTACTTACCATCAGGACTAAGTTGAATGTCGGCGGTGAGGTTGTCACCACTGAAATCCTCTGGCAAAGTTGAAATATGCTCAATTTCCGAGAAAGCACCACTTTCGGCGATCCAATGGAATACGCTCACTGTACTATTCAATTCATTGATGCTGTAGGCGATGGACAAACTCGGGTGAAAAGCCAAGTGACGCGGACCAGCGCCCGGACTGAGTGCTACCGAAGGTGGATCAGCAAGCCACCAGCGGCCCTGATCGTTGAAACGGAAAATATTGATCTTGTCGGTGCCTAAATCTGCTACATATACCCACTTGCCATCGGGTGAATAGGAAATCGAGTGCGGATGAGAACTTTCTTGCCTTGGGTTTGGCCCGGCTCCTTGAAGCCGGAGCGTGTCAGGTGTGTCGCCGAGCTCGCCATTGGTTTGAATGGGATAGCTGACAATCATGCCACCCACATAATTGGCCACCATTAAGTAACCACCATCAGGGTGTACATTCAAGTGACAGGGAGCAAAACTATAAGAGGGTTGCCGGTTGAGAAAACGCAAAGAATCGCCTTCCACCGCATAGGCATAAACATAAGCCGTTAGGCTATCGACATCTCCGCCCGTTTCGCTCACGGCATATAAAAACTGCCGGTCTGGCGATAAAGCGACAAAGGACGGGTTATGGATGTCCGTCTGAACATAAGTTTGTTGCAATTCACCGCTGGTATTATTCATGCTGAGACGGTAAATGCCAGCTGCTTTACCATCAACATGGCCCTCTTTTCGGGTGTAAGTGCCGACCCAAAGTGTGGTCATGTCGATTTGCTCTTGGTCACTATTATCAGCTGATTCGGCAGATGACTGACAGGCCGAAAGGCTAGCGAAGCATAGCCCCAAAAGGAGCGCTTTTTGCAACATATACGGGAGTGTTTGAAGGATGTTATGCCGGAACAGCCGCCAGTTCTTTCTGTACGTAGTACATGTCCAGCATCCCTTTATTCTTGGCTTCTACCTTGCCGCGATAAATACACTCAAATTGGTATTTAATCAGGCGGTAGGTTGTTTCCGAGATATTTACTCGGCCGGTTTCGCTATTGGCTTCCACCCGGGCGGCAATATTGACGGTGTCTCCCCATATATCGTAGGCGAATTTCTTGACACCTACTACTCCCGCTACCACGGGGCCGGTATGGATGCCGATGCGCGCTTCGAAATAGGGCTTGCCGATGCGCTCGCGCTCTTGTCGTTGCTCTTCCAGGAATTCTTGCATTTCCAAAGCAGCCTTGACAATACTATTGGGTAATCCTTTGCGGTCGCTAAGGCCACTGGCACACATGTAGGCATCACCAATCGTCTTGATCTTTTCGATGTCCTCGTACTGGCCAATAATGAAATCGAAGGCTTTAAAGCACTTGTCGAGCTCCTGTACGAGTTCTTCCGGAGAAAGCAACTCAGCGATCCGTGTAAAGTTTTTGAAGTCAGAGAATAGGACGGTGGCTTCGCTGAATTGCCGGGCCATGGCCTTACCATTTTCTTTCAACTCTGTGGCAATAGATGCCGGTAGGATATTCAGGAGTAATTCGTCGGAACGCTGTCGCTCTTCTTCGACTTGCTTGTTCTTTTCGGCTAGTGTGTTAGCGGCTTTGCGCTTGGCGCGGAAGCGGCTGTAGAATAAAAGAGCGAGAAGTAATACAATGCCGGAAGCGCCAATGGCAGCATAGAGTGATTTCTGTTGCTGCTCCAAGGTGAGCTGGTTTTGCATGTTCTCGTTCTTCAGTTCCTGCTCCACCAATCGTTGCTTGGCAACGGCCTCACTCAATTCCTCTACTTCTTCGGTTTTTTCGCGGGCGCGACGTTCCGCGCGAGCCTTTTCCTCCGCGATCGTTTCTAACTCTTCCGACTTATTTGATATTTCTTCTTCCTTTTGGCGATTCTCTTCGGACAATACGGCAGTTTGCCGCTCCAAGTGAGTTTTGTCTTCTGATAATTGATCAGATTCCAGTCGCAGGTTTCGCACCTGGAATTCAAGTTGATCCCGCTCTTGCTGTAGGGAACGCTTCTCGCGTTCGATCTGGCTGCGCAATGTTTCATATTGTGCTTCCAAATCGCTAATGCTTCGACCGTTTTGGCTAAAATAATTGAAGGCTTCCTCGTAGATCTGGATCGCTCTTCGTTCATTTCGTTCTGCCTTAGCGAGGGCTCCTCGCTCTTGGACGGATCGCAAAATAAGATCGGAATCACCAGCCTGCTTGGCGTAATTGAGCGTGGTGCGTAACCATACTTCCTGATTGCGCCGGTCGCGCTGTCGTTCGTAGGCTTTTGCGACGATATAAGCGGCACGGGCAGCCATCCCGTTGTTGTTCTGATCACGGGCTGCATTGTGAGCACTCTTGCCAAAGTCTTCTGCTTGTTCGGCATCTACCCGTAGGTAGGCTTCAGCTAACTCATAACGTAGTACCATGCGCTCACGAGCCGATTCTGCTTCTTCAAGCGCCGCTCGGATTTCCTCTATCTCCTCTGCTTGGGCTAGTAGAGAGGTCGAGGCCATTAAGGCCAGGGCCAAAAGCCAAATGTGTTTCATTTGTTGCTTCGCGAATTTACCTATACCAAAAAAGCCAGCTTGGGCCAAATTGGATTGAAGTTGTTCTCTATGAAGCGGTATAATGGTTGCGGCTAATGAGTGCAAGCTTTTGCGCATAATTAAGCCAGCAGATCCAATACTGCTTCTAACTCAAAGATAATCAAGTAGGCGTAAAGAACTGATCGTCGTTGCAGAGGATTGGCTAAACAATTAATCGCTAAGAAGTAGCATCAAAATTATTCACCAATCAACGCGCCGCTCAATCACCTTTATTCTTGCCATTTTACTTGCTTAACCCTCTTGCATTAGCTAACCAATGCAGGATGGCTAAAGGGAACTCGGGACTATCTCTACCCTATTAAACGGGAAAAGTCAGAAAAGTTACACGACTGGCGTAAAGCAATGCTAAAAGCGGAAGCCTACAGAGGCTTGGAATGAGATGTTTTTATCGATATCGTCGCGGGTGATGTAGGTATTGTCTGTATTTAAAGTTGCCTGCGCTAAATCCTGTTCTTCATTGGTGACATCGAGTAAACCATAGTTAGCGCGAGCCCCAACGTATAATCCCTGGTTTAAGAAGAAAGAAATGCCTGCATTTACCCCAACATCAAAGCGTTGGTATTTTTTACCGTCATTGTCTGCGGCTTCGTAGTACGCACCCATGCTCTCTGGTTGTAGAACAGCAATACCATTCAGCGTGATGTTCTTTGCGGAGAGCAAAGACTCAAGGCCTGGATCATCACGGAAGTAGCCGAAATCAGCACCTGTTGTGAATTCAGCAACGGGGTCGCCGATGGCCGACTGGCCCGAGAAGGTTACCCCACCACTGCCAGCACTACCCACTAGTACCGCTCCATTAACACCAGCTTCTAATTCAATCCGGCCTAATTTGAAGTAAGCCATAACTGGAATGTCGATATAGGAATTTGAAACACTAATGTCGACTCGCCGATTGCCAGTAGCAAATATTTGGGTGCCATTGGTGGTGTAGAAGGTGAAATACGAGGGGCCATTGTATTCGTATTTTGTCCCCTTCTGGCTATACATAAATTCTCCCTTAACACCGAAGATGTCGGTAATCGAATAAATAAAGGTGGCGCCAATATGGAAGCCAGTATTATAAGTGAAGGTCTCGTCATCCGTCTCAGTGGGCCCATCAGTGGTACTGAAGTTCAAGCCTGCTTTGAATCCACCCGAAAATTCATTTTGGGCATGAGCAGTAAAGGCAAGAGCTGTTACGGTTAAGACTAAGAAAATCCGTCTCATATGTCCTGGTAAATTTTGTTGGCCCAAAGGTAAGATAAGTGCCTAACTAAAAATGCCTGCACGATAACTTCATCCTATAAAGGGCAACGAGTAATGGAATAGTGAGTGTTCGCACAATTTCCTTCTTCTGGCGTCAATAAGGTTGTTAGACCTAGAGACACCACCAATTAAGTGGTGGCTATCAACCCAAAGACGCCATCTCACTTGCTTACGTATTAGAGAACCTTGCGAAGAATGATACGGTTGGTTGCAGGCACATCTTTTTCTTTAAAGCCTACAACAATAAACCCTCGCCGTAAGGAGAAAATCAGCATATTAGTGTGCTGGTTACGTGTTTTGAAGGTTACCGTCGAGTAGCCTTGCTGGCGAGCCCAATTTTCCTGACGTTCTGCCAAGCGAGTGGCTACACTACGGCGGCGGTAAGAAGGTAAAACACCTCCCATCCAGGAATAAAAACAACCATCGCGCTCATAACCGACCTTAAAACCTACCGGTTTCTCTCCTTCGTAAGCAATCAGGACTAGATGCGGAACATCAGTTAATCGACGTTTATACTCTTTGAGTGGCGGAGGCTGATGGAATTCGGGAATTCGCTGTGATAATCGCTGAGCAGCTTGAATGCTCGCCTCCTTGACCGTGATACGGGACATGTTATAGTAATGATGACTTGCTGCGGTGAAGGTCGGAAAATATCCAGAGCTGCAACGACAAACAAGCACAAAATCATTGCATAATTAATTTCTTAAAGCAGCAGACAGGAAAACCCGAATATCGGTTGCGAGTTGTTCCAGGTCCGGCTGATGGGTGTACATCATATGACCACCCTCATAGTAGTACATGTGTAGTCGATCTTTCAGAATACCATGCCTGCTTAATGTATACTCCGCATCAAAAAAAGGAGTCACCAGATCGTAGTACCCATTGGCCACCATAACCTCTAGTTCCTGGTTAGTGCGCATGACCTCTCCTAGTTGGCGGGCTACATTCACGTAGTGTGGTTCCCATGTTCGGCCTTCTGGCACTGGTCGCCAATTCCATTTGGGGTAAATAGCCCGATTAGAAGTAAGGTAGGGCCGATCCATTTGAACGCTCAGGTTATGGGTGAAATGATCGTGCAAGGCAGCGGTATAAGCACTGGAAATGGCTATGCTTGCAGCGTCGCTATGGGTAGGCCGATCAGCTACTTGATCAATTTCCTGAACTTTATACCGGCTATCGAGGCCGCCTACCGTAAAGCCTTCTTCTCGGAGCAACTCTTTTCTGAATCGAGGCGCCAAAACCCGAAGGTCGGAGCGCAAAATGTAGTCGACCTCAAGACCCGTGAAGTAGGCTAGGCGTTCAGCTACTTGTTGGCGTTGTCCCTCCTCAATAAGGTTGCCACGGAATAGAGCCGGAGCATATTCATCATAGGTAAACGACCTGGCTTCTTCTACAAAATCGGCAAGTGCCATTCCTTCGCCGGCCTTGCCGTGATACCAGGCGGTAGCGGCCATTGTTGGTAAATAAGTTAGGTAAGCGATAATGTTATCGTGTACAGGGGTGGAGCCCGTATAGTCCAATGCCTGCGAAATTAGGATCAATCCATTTAGTGCCATGTCTTGCCCGCTGCCATGCAGTGCACGTGCAACCCCGGCGGCCCGGGTTGTGCCAAAGCTTTCTCCTGCTATAAATTTCGGTGCATTCCATCGGCCGTGCCTAGTCACCCATTGTCGCATGAATTTTGCGATGGACTGGGCGTCTTCGGTTAGTCCCCAGAAATCTTCTTCCTGGCCTGGAGGGATGACTATGCTATAGCCAGTACCAACAGGGTCGACAAACACCAAATCTGTTAGGTCGAGTAAACCATAGGGGTTGTCTATGATTGGATACGGCGCGGCACCATCATCTTCGTCAGCTTCGCTGGCAACCGCGGCTAACTTTGGGCCGAAAAGCCCCATGTGTAACCAAACCGAGGCAGAACCCGGGCCTCCATTGAAGACAAAAGTAACGGGGCGTTCATGTGCTTGGTCGACCCCGTCCAAGGTATAAGTAGTTGACCAAACAGCGGCCACGACCTCTCCGGTATCATTGCGCAGGAAAGTCTCGCCTGCGGTGGCGGTATAGCTCTTCGTATTTGGTCCAAAGGTGGTTTGATGATGCGTCACGAATTCTTTGGGTTCTTCTGCCTGCCCAATAGCAAGAGTCGGGAGTGTCCAACTAATGATCGAGAGCAAGATCAAACGGAGAATCGGGGAAGAACAAATTCTATACATGGCAGGATTTTATTAATCAGTTGAACATCGGATTCGAATAAAGGCAGCCACTTATGCTTAACACACCCCAAGCAGCTATCGCAACAATTCTTTCACGTCATGTAGCATAATGCTCACCCAACGGCTGTATTGTTGGCCAGATGGATGTAGACCATCAGCAGCAACCAGGCTTGGTTCCTGTAAGCCTTGTCTGGAGATTGGGGTGATATTAAAATATCGGATGTTGTAATCTTCTGTGATCGATTGATTGACGGCGTTGAATGCATCAATATCGGAAGAAATATTGCCATTGCCCTGGCCAAAAGGGGTATAGGCATAATCGGGTATAGAAATGACAAAAACACGATCGGTGTTACCGCCGGCGAAGTCGATGGCCTGTTCAAGTAGTTCCTGAAACTCCACGGTGTATTCATCAATAGCATAGCCGCGATATTGATTATTCACACCAATCAGAAGCGATACTAAATCGTAGCCGCTGGAAAGGTCAGTTCTTTGATTTATTCCAGCTTGCAGCTCGGCAGTAGTCCAGCCGGTACGGGCTACAATGTCGACCGATTCAACAGACAGGTCGGCTTTTGCTAAGCTATCGGCCAGCTGAACAGGGTAGCGTTCTGAAGGGTCAACCGATTCACCAATGGTATAAGAGTCGCCTAGTGCCAAGTAGCTGTATTGCTTCGCTACGGGAGGCTCAGGTGTGGAGACCAAGACGTCCTTTTCTGTAGTACAAGCAATAAGACTTATGAACAGACAAGCCCAGCATAGCATGCGAATTCTCATAACGCTCGATTTTCGAGCCTAACAGGATGAAGCCTGAAAAGTTGGTTATTCAACGATCGTTTTACTTTGGTCAAACTCAAAGAGCTCTGCCGGTAGCGCTTTAGCTTCTATCTTGGTGGCTTGGATGATGGCGTTATAGAGTGGGTAGTTGACCACCTCTTGCCGCAACCAAACGGCTTGTGCTTCGGCCATGTAGCGATTCAAATAATCGCGCTCGTACTCGGAATACTTCTCGCTGTTGAGCCGATACTTTGGCGTATAGTAGTAAGTATGTTGAGTCGTCGTGTAGTCAGGTGTGCCGGGATTAGATTCGAACGATAAGGTAATGGATGTACAACTGTCACCGAGTATTTCTTTCGTGGGGCCATTTACTTGAAAATCCAATAACCGTCCGGAGGCTTCATCAAGGCGAAATTGAGTGATCGCCGGGCTATTCTCCAACTCAACGTATCCAATACCCTTATCGAGGAAATGGTAGATTTTGGTTTTGCCCATTTGGCCACTGGTGTTGTACGTCAACACATATTTGTCTTCCGCAAAATAAGCGGTCATTTCGGTCCCGATCATTTGCTCCAACTCCTCTTGAGTAACACCTGCATCACTCTCGCTAAGGATAATGGAATAGTTGATTTCTCCTTCAAAATAGGGAACTGGTTGCTCGGCCTCATTTTGACAAGTTGCTAGCAGCAGGCAGCAACTAATGATGGCAAGAAGGTTTCTCATGTAGATTCGTTTTGTTGTAGTGAAAAGCGGCCAATCCGCTCTCCTGAAGTTAGTTGATAAGAAGTGTACAGATTCGCCGTCATACAGGAATGTGCAGGGAGAATAGTTAGTATGTCGCCGACGGCCAATCGTTGAATAAAACTTGGCGGAGCAATTACAGTGCCATGTTCTTGCGACAATTTTCCAAGATAAACATTAGCTATCGGTTCCCGCCACCCATCAGGGCCGCCGCTTACTATCAGGCCATAGCAACGCCCGTAATCAGGGTGTATGAAACTATCTTTGCTAAAGTGAACACCGCCACCGTAGATAATTGCTTGGTTCCGGTCCTGATGAATAGCTACAACTGGACAGGCAACGGCAGTGGCTATCTGTTCAATAGAACAGCTACCGATCTGCGCCTGGACGAGGTCGTAAAAGGTGAAATTGCCCGGACGAATCTCAGTAGCAGGTCCAAAATCTGTTTGTGTGCTGCAAGTAGGCGTGTCGCCTGTCGATATATTTAGCTCAGGGCGGCTTGTATAATGTTGATGCAAGTCATAAAGAGCTAGGGTATGAGCTTTGTGAACGGCTGTTATCTCCTCCTGCCCATGTGAGCTGTAACTATGCCCGGCATGAGCCAGAAACCCGCGAGCGACCAAATTAGGCACTTGGTCAATTTCATGTAGCAAGGCATCAATCTTGGCCAGGTCCTGAACAGGAACCCCCGTTCGCCCATAACCGGCATCAATTTTAATCCAGGTGTTTACTGGATCGGTCAAATGTGCCCCAAGGAATTGTGCGGTCGCTGCTGATTCAACAACCAAACCTAGCTGGATTTGAGCAGACAGTGCTTTAATGCGGGCTATTTCCAGAATATTTGTGGGAAAAGCAACCGTGATATCCGTCCAGCCGTCTCCAGCAAAATACTCAGCCATCCGTAGGGAAGATACGGTGATCTGCTTTACGCCTTGTTCGCGGAACCACCGACCAACTTCGATCGATTGATGCGTCTTGAAGTGCGGGCGCAAGATTACTTGGGCAGCCTTGGCACGGGCAACCATGTTGGCAATATTTGCTCGGCAGCGAGTTTTATCCAGCAAAAATGTAGGGACCGTGACCATGGGCCGAAGATACTGAATTGAGGCGATCTTTGGCTAGCCTAGGTCTTGAGGGCGGAGGCCGCAAATTGAAGCCAAGGCTACTGCTGAGTCGAACGAAGAAATGCCGGGCAGCAAGAATGTCACTTCCTCCGTCACCGGCTGTTGGAGGAAATCATTACAATTGGAAAAAAGAAGACGGATAATTATGCTACAAGCGGACTTTTAGCCCCATGTTAATGGAGAAGGCATGAATCCGATCCTTGTATGGGCCTAAGCCTTGGTTGAAGATATGAAAGGCATGTTGATAGGTAGGTTGCGCGTAAACGCTCCAATTGTTGGTGACGTAGCGCTCGAGCCCGATACCAAGATTGCCATAGAAGGTCGTGTTATCCCAAAACGATCCACCGTCAAGCCAGCCTGCCGTCAAGGATTTCTCTTTTAGCGGTTCCAGGCGATCTTCCGTAGAAAGCTCCTGTGATGGCTCCATGAAGCGGCTTTCCAGGCTTGCGAAGGCTTCCTGGTCTACGGCATAGTAATTAGCCTGAAGAACTAAGTTTAGAGAAGCTCCGCCCAAGGCATACATGCGCCATTTGTCATGCAAAATGAAATTGTGGCGGAAATTTAGCGGGAAAGACACCGTGTTTAGCTCAAAATCGCGAAGGCTTACACCTTGGAAACCACCCTCTTTGATACTACCGGTAATGTAGACCGTTGGAATGGAACGGTACCGACGAGCGGAATAAATTGCGCCGGTTTCAATTTCGAAGCGGCCGCGTTCAATGCCGAGAGTAATACCCCCCGAGTAGCCAAGGGAATAGCGGTCAAGACTCACGACCGAGTCATTGTCTATGGTTGTTGGCGGGGTGATGACCCGCAAGTAATCAGGGGAGCCAACGAAACCTACCCGGAAGAAGGTTTTGCGCTCCATCGGGCGAATATAATCCAGTAATTCCTCTGCCTCCCCGTAATCCAATAGGGCAGGTGACTGATTTTCCAAGCTGGCTAAAGCGCCTTCACTCAAGAAAGGATCAGAAGGAGATGTGAAAGCTTCCGTTCGCTCAGCATTCAGCTCACGGATTTGCTGAGTGGGGCCGTACTCGGAGTTCACGTGAGCAAAATCAACGGTTGGAAGGTTGGGTGCCTCACTTTGTGGTACACGCTTTGTAGCCTTCGCCAGCGGCAGGTCTTGTTCAAATGAAACCTGTGAGGAACTAGCCGCAGTTGGTTCATTTAAATCCAGTGAGTTGGTAGCAGTAAGTAAGTCTTGCGACTGGCTTTGGTTTACTAAGGCAATATCTTGGTGTTGATTATTTGCTTCTTCGCTAGCTTCAGCCTGAGCTACCGTCGAGTTTTCGGGAGCTATAGAAGCGATAGGTATTTGCGGGTGAGCGGGAACCGCAGGACGATGCACAGTAGTAGGGAAGTGTTGCCAGACCACTAGGAAGAGTAAGAGTAGAATAGACAACTCCATGGCTTTGTAATGGAGCACGGATTGAAGGCGTTGCTGCTCTAATTCAAGTCGAGCGGCTAATGCTTTCCAGGATTGCTCAGAAAATGGAACGGAAACGCGCTTAAGCTCTTGTGAAACCTCCTGGTCGAAAGCATCCAGCTGATCAGCAGCATCCAACCGGCGGGACAGCATTTCCCAGGACTCCGGGCGATACGCCGGATCCAGATTATTCAGCTTACGCCGAACGATCCCATCGAAATCGCTATGATCTTTTCTTCCCATAAGGTTGTTCCGTCAATATTCGCTGAAGCTTGGCTCGCGCTTTAACTAAATTGGAGCGCGAGGTGCTTTCTGTTATCTCTAATCTTTCGGCAATTTCCCTGTGCGAGAAACCTTCGATCACATACAAATTGAAAACAGTTCGATACGCTGGTGTTAATTTCTGTACAGCTGCCAGAATCTCCTTTTCAGCATATTGGCTGATTGCATCAGCGTCGTTGCTGCTGACACCAAAAGCCTGATCGATGTCTTCGGTCCGCCGCCGCACATTACGACGGTAATAGTCAATCGCTGTGTTTACCGTAATTCGCCGCATCCAAGCACCGAGCGAAGTGCCAGGCTTGTACTTGCTAATGCTGCGGAAAATCTTGATGAAACTTTCATGGAGAATGTCCATGGCCTCATCTTCCGACTTAGCATAGCGCAGACAAACGGCCATCAGTGTACTGTAGAACTCTTCATACAGTACCTGTTGGGCCCATCTTTCCTTGCGTACACAAGCACGGATGATGTCCCGCTCTTCATAGTTGATAGATAAGGCGAACTCCATGTAAAGAAGCATTGACTATGGCCTCTGCAAAGGTAAACGAAATCTAGCTTGCTTTTGCTGCCTATTAAGATCGCTTCTTTACCAAAGAGGCATAATCAAGGAAGTAAATCACTTTAATGCTCAAGCTATTGTCTTGTGGTGCCTGGAAAAGGCCGTCCAAGTTTTTGAAATAGCCCGGTGTGGTGATCCCCTCATCCCAACTCAAAATGCTGTTTTTCCATACGATGAAAATGTCCGAACCAGGAGCAAACCGCCAACGGTATACCAGGTCGATATTAAAGGCGTCAAAGTCGGCGTCGTGATTGTCTTCGTAATCAGTCGCACCTAAACGACCATCTTGTTCCAGTAGATGGAAGGAATTGTAACTGACCTTCGACCAGTAATGCCGTAAGCGGAAACTAAGCACCATATTCGCATTGAAGGTATAATTGGTCCGGAAGGATGCTTCAATCGTGTTTCGGTCACGACGGCCAAAGATTATGTCGTTGTAAGTGCTCTCCTCTTCGGTAATCGGGTCGACTAAAGTCTGCTCAATACTGTTGACATAGCCAATATTGTTGCGGTTATAACTCCGATTGAAACCAACATTGAAATTCAATTGGTCGCTCGCTCTGTAACGGGTATTCACACTCGACCAGATGTTGTAACGATCGGGCTCGGCAGCTCGCCAGAAATTACCATTGAGGCGAAGTTGCAAGCGCTTGCGGCTATCGGAATTGATGAAGAAACCAATGTTGCCTCCACCAGGGTTTCGCCAAAAGCGGCCTTGTTCGCGTGGTTCGAAGAAGTCGAAAGTCGCACTAGGTTCGGCGTAAGCCCAGACGTTGATACGCCAAAAATTACGTGTTTGAGCCCAGGCCCAGATATTCACGCCCCACTCAGCATAATGATCCGGATTGTATACGCGATTGTATTCTGTGTAAAAACCAAGACCGGCCCGGTTGAACATGCCAAATGGTTCAAACTGATTATACTCTACAAAGCCGCTAAATTCACGCGAGTTGTTATTGTATAAGAAGCCTAGGTCATTGGTGTCGTAGGTGTCACTTTCTTCCGAATAAGTAACGCCGGCTTGCCAGTTCCCACTGGTTTTTCGAATCCGAAGAACGGCAGTATGACCAAGCTCAGTATCGCCAGGGGAATACTTCTGGCTAAGGACCGCCCGCCCGCCAATGGCATAGGAATTGTCTTTGTTGCGGAACAGGAAGTCGGTACCGGTTACATTGGCGTCGTAAGCCTCGCCCTCCCGCCAAACGGTCGTGTTGATCAAAGTAGCATAGGAGTTGTTTGGCAGGTTTTGATCAACGACAAACACATTGTAGTTGGTCAGCGGATCAGTTAGTACACGCATTCTGCCCAATTCGGGGTC